>OUNM010476613.1_pt1 | contig 36782 bp, 36 predicted proteins | sample 1769961 | NCBI WGS metagenome assembly OUNM01 (sample SAMEA3914820, study PRJEB12502) | metagenome | biome: forest; material: soil | place: USA | collected 2012-03-12 | depth 0.3 m | reverse complement strand
TCCTCGGCGTCGACCAGGATGTAGGGACGGCCGTTGCGGGCGTCTTCGAGGATGTCTTCGATCGCGGAAATCGGCGAGTCGAGATCGGTGGGAACGGGCTTTAAGGTCATGCGAACTTTGATTTCTGGGCCGGGAAGCTTAAGCGACCGAGCCTTCGGTTTCGAACCAGCGCGCGGCATAGCGCGCCAGACGGTCGACTTCAAGATTGACGCTTTGTCCCACCTCGGTTTGTCCAAGCGTGGTGTGCGTCCAGGTGTGCGGAATGATATTGACGCCGAAGGTGTCGCCGTCGACCTCATTCACCGTCAGGGATATGCCATCGAGCGCCACCGAACCCTTGGGTGCAATGAAGCGATGCAGCGGTGCCGGTGCCCGGAATTTCAGGCGATAGCTGTCGCCGTCTTGGGTGACGCTGAGCAATTCGGCCAGGCCGTCGACGTGGCCCGAGACGATATGCCCGCCCAGTTCGTCGCCGATCTTGAGCGCGCGTTCAATATTGACGCGCGAACCTTCTTTCCAGTCGCGCAAACTGGTCACCGCCAGGGTTTCGTTCGACACATCAAGCACATAGCGGTCTTCGTTGATCTCGACCACGGTCAGGCAGCAGCCGGCGTGGCTGATCGAGGCGCCGATGGTGACGTCGCTCAAGTCAAAGCCGCCGTCCATGGTCAGGCGCACGCCGCCATTTGACCGTTCGAGCCTGGCCACCCGGCCGATATGCGTAATGATGCCTGTAAACACTGTTCTTCCGCCACTTGAACCCGTCCGGCCAAACCCCGGAGCCGATTGAAAAATCCGCTCCGCCGTCACACCAGTTCGTAGGTCTCCCACAAATCGTCGCCCAGGGCCTGAACGCCCAACCGCGTAAACCGCACGATCTGGCTCAGCACCTCGATATTGAGATGACCGATCGCCGGTCGCCCGTCCCCGCCCAAAATAGTGGGCGCGCGAAACCATTCAAGCCGGTCGACGAAACCCAGGCGCAGAAAAGCCGTCGCCACCACGCCGCCGCCCTCAACGAACAGGCGCTCGATGCCGAGATCGGCCAGGGCCTCAAGCGCGGCTTCAAGGTCGACGCGCTGATGCCGCGACGGCACGCGCACCTCGCGCACGCCGATCGACAGCAGTTCCGGCGGCGCCGGCTGCGTCGTCACCACCAGCGTCGGGATAACGCGCGAGGTCTGGGCCAGTTTCGAGGCAAACGGCAAACGGCCTTTGGAATCGAGGATCACCCGCGCCGGCTGATAACCATCGTAATTGGGCAGGCGCACCGTCAGTTCGGGATCGTCCTTGATCGCCGTCTCGATGCCCACCAGCACCGCATCGTGCCCGGCGCGCAGTTCGTGCACGCAGCGGCGCGATTCCTCGGACGTGATCCACTTGCTCTCGCCGGCGGCGGTGGCAATGCGGCCGTCGAGCGTCGTCGCCAGCTTCAGGGTGATAAAGGGCCGGTTCATCGCGCCAAGTGTCTAGAGAGTCCGGGGGCGACGCAAATCAAACCTCAGGCGTCATCGCTTGGCGAGATATCCTGCTCACCCAAACCGCGCCGGATATCGTGCGGATCATCAATCGTGTCGTTGGACAGGCCCTCATCGCCCAGAAAACGCGCGAAATCCGACGTTTCCTTGAAGTCGCGATAGACCGAGGCGTAACGGACATAGGCGACGACATCGAGCGTGCGCAGCGCCTTCATCACCAGATCGCCGACGACTTCCGAGCCAATGTCGGTCTCGCCCATGCTTTCGAGCTGACGGACGATGCCGCTGACCATGCGGTCGATGCGTTCCTGATCGATCGGGCGCTTGCGCACCGCGACCGCGATCGAGCGTTCGAGCTTGGAGCGGTCGAACGGTGTCCGCCGGCCCGAGCGCTTGACGATCATCAGGTCGCGCAGTTGCACGCGCTCGAAGGTGGTGAAGCGGCCGCCGCATTCCGGGCACGACCGCCGGCGACGGATCGCGGCGCCGTCTTCCGACGGCCGCGAATCCTTCACCTGGGTTTCCATGTTTCCGCAGAACGGGCAGCGCATGTCGGCTCTTAGCTATAGATGGGGAATTGTTCAGTCAGGGTGGTGACCGCGGCGCGGACCTGGGCCTGAACGGCTTCGTCGGGCGTGCCGGAGTTCGACTTCATGCCATCGACGACGTCGGCGATGAGGTGGCCGATCTTGGCGAACTCGGCCTCGGTGAAGCCGCGCGTCGTGCCCGCGGGGGTGCCGAGACGCACGCCAGACGTGATGGTGAACGGCTTGTCGTCAAACGGAATGCCGTTCTTGTTGCAGGTGATGAAGGCCGCTTCCAGCGCCGCCTCGGTGTCCTTGCCGGTCTGGCCCTTGGAGCGCAGATCGACCGACATCACGTGGCTGTCCGTGCCGCCGGTGACGATGGCCAGGCCGCGCTCGATCAGGGTCGAGGACAGGACCTGGGCATTGGCGACGACCTGACGGGCGTAGGACTTGAACGACGGCTGCAGCGCCTCACCGAAGGCCACGGCCTTGGCGGCGATAACGTGCATCAGCGGTCCGCCTTGCAGGCCCGGGAAAACGGCCGAATTGATCTTCTTGCCGAGATCAACGTCGTTGCTGAGGATCATGCCGCCGCGCGGCCCGCGCAGGGTCTTGTGCGTCGTCGTGGTGACGACGTGGGCGTGGGGCAGCGGATCGGGATAGACGCCGCCGGCGACCAGGCCGGCATAGTGGGCCATGTCGACGAAGAGATAGGCGCCGACGCTGTCGGCAATCTCACGGAAGCGCGCAAAATCGATGGCGCGGCTGTAGTTGGAGGCACCGGCGATGATCAGCTTGGGCTTGTGCTGCTGGGCAAGGCTCGCGACCTGATCGTAATCGATGACATTGGTGTCGCGGGTGACCTGATACGGCACGACGTTAAACCACTTGCCCGACTGGTTGGCCGGCGAGCCGTGGGTCAAGTGGCCGCCGCAGGCCAAGTCCATGCCCATATAAGTGTCGCCGGGCTGCAAGAGCGAGAAGAACACCGCCTGGTTGGCCTGGGCGCCCGAGTGCGGCTGGACGTTGGCGAAGGCACAGTTGAACAATTGCTTGGCACGCTCGATGGCCAGCTTTTCGACCTCGTCGACATATTCGCAACCGCCGTAATAGCGGCGGCCGGGATAGCCCTCGGCGTATTTGTTGGTCAGCACGCTGCCTTGCGCTTCCAGCACCGCCTTGGAGACGATGTTTTCCGAAGCGATCAGCTCGATCTGGGTCTGCTGGCGATGCAGTTCACCCTTGATGGCGTCGAGCACGGCGGTGTCGGCCGCGGCCAGATCGTTATGGAAGAAGCCTTCGGGGGTAAAAGCGGAAGCGTTCGCGGGTGCGTTCACGGGCAAATCCTATGCGCTGACAAAAGGTGTGGGAATGACGCAGCGTTTACGCCCATCGTTCCCTTGAGGCAAGGTATTAAACCTATCGTCTCGGCTTAGTACGACACACTAGATTTTGATGTTCAACCGCGGCCCGTCGTCGTCCGGATCGCCGAAATTCGACGACGATTGGCTGCTCTGCGGCCTTTGCGGTGTCGTGCGCTGGCCCATCTTGGCGCGCAGCTTGGCGACCGCGACGCGCTTGACGCCTTCGGGGTCGCTGACGGGGCCCATGGCGACAGCCTCCTCGCCCGTCACCGAATCGATGGCGGTACATTTGAGGAAGGCGCCGTTGCGCTGCATTTCGAGAAATACGTCGGCCATGACACATCATAGCCTAAACGGCTGAGTCGGCCAAATTTGGGCAAGATCGGGCGGTTTTGAGCTCAGGCAACCGACGGCAGACGCGCCACATTACAATGCGTCCAAAGCTTGTCCATGGCGCCGACCAGGTGATCCATCATGCCATCGGTGTGGTCCGGCGACGGCGTGAAGCGCAGGCGCTCGGTGCCCTTGGGCACGGTCGGATAGTTGATCGGCTGGACGTAGATGCCGAAATCGTTGAGCAGGATGTCGGAAATCATCTTGCAGTGCTTGGCGTCACCGACCAGCACCGGCACGATGTGCGACTCCGACGGGAACACCGGAATGCCGACGGCGCGGAAGCGGGCCATCAGGGTCTGGGCGCGTTCCTGATGGGCGATGCGGCGTTCGTTGTGCGACTTCAACCAGCGCACGGACGCGGCGGCACCGGCCATGATCGCCGGCGGCAGCGAGGTGGTGAAGATGAAACCCGAGGCCCACAGGCGGATAGCGTCGATGATATTGGCATTGGCGGCGATATAGCCGCCCATCATGCCGAACGCCTTGCCAAGCGTGCCTTCGATGATGTCGATCTCGCCCATAATGCCATCACGCTCGGCGACACCGGCGCCGCGATGACCGTAGAGGCCAACCGCGTGGACTTCGTCGATATAGGTCAGGGCGTTGTACTTTTTCGCCAAAGCCACGGTGGCGCGGATATCGGCGATGTCGCCGTCCATCGAATAGACCGACTCGAACGCCACCAGCTTGGGCGCATCGGCGGGCGCTGCCTTCAGCAATTCCTCAAGATGATCTAGGTCGTTATGGCGATAGATATGACGCGCGCCGCGACCGTTGCGGATGCCTTCGATCATCGAAGCGTGGTTGAAGGCGTCGGAAAAGACGACGAGACCCGGCAGTATCTTGTACAGGGTCGACAGCGCTGCCTCGTTGGCGACATAGCCCGAGGTGAAGACGAGCGCGGCTTCCTTCTGGTGCAGGTCGGCCAGTTCGGCTTCAAGCGCATTGTGATACCAGGTCGTCCCGGAGATGTTGCGGGTGCCGCCCGAGCCCGAACCGACCGCGTCGATGGCTTCGTGCATGGCGCTCAGCACTACCGGGTTCTGGCCTTGGCCGAGATAGTCGTTGGAGCACCACACGGTGACGTCGCGTTCGGAGCCATCGTCGCGGATCCAGGTCGCATTGGGAAAGTCGCCGTTTTTACGCTTGAGATTGGCAAAGACACGATACCGGCCTTCGTCGCGAACACGGGCGACCGCGGCATCGAATTGGGCGTTGTAATCCATTCTCAAATCACTCCGGCGCCATAGGGAGCGGCGCTGCGCACAGGCGAGATAAACGGCACGATCGCTATAGACAAGCGCCGCGTGGTGAAAATTTCGCCAACGGTCGAAATTTTGCGTCACCTGCGTTGCGAATGCCAGCCTTTTTTGACCACATAACAGCGCAAATTGTCGCAGGGCAGACAGGAAACGGCCCCGGAGAGATAAGTATGGCGGAAAAGACCTGGATCGGCCTGTTTCGCGGCGTCAATGTCGGCAGCAACAACAAGTTGCCAATGAAAGAATTGGTCAAGGTGATGGAGGCTGGCGGCTTCGCCCGGGTGAAGACCTACATCGCCAGCGGCAATGTCATCTTTGGCTACGATACTGGCGATACCCTTCTCGACGAAGGTGACATCGGGAACATAATCGAATTGCTTGTGGAGCGGCATTTCGGCTTTCGCCCCAAGGTCTTCGTGGTCGATTCCAATCACCTGCAAAAGCTGCTCGACGCCAATCCGTTCAAGGATCGTGAGCACAAGGGCGCCGCCCAGCACCTGTTCTTCATCCGGGGCCCGATTTTCAAGGCGGACACGGCGCGCATGGATGAATTAAAGGCCGAAAACGAGGCCTACGCCCTGACCGATGAGTGCTTCTACTTTTATGCGCCCGACGGCGTCGGGCGGTCCAAGCTGATCGAAAAGCTGGCCCAATGCCTGAAGGCCGACATGACGGCGCGCAATCTCAACACGGTCGAAACCCTGCTGGACATGGGCCGCTGACCGGTCCAAAAACGCGCAACATTATGTTGCGCGTTTTTCTGGATGATTTGCCATGACCTATCTGCCGACGCCGCCCGCCTATCCCCTCGCCCGGCCGCGCCGGCTGCGACAATCGGCCTGGGTGCGCGACCTGGTCGCCGAGAACCGCCTGCACGTTTCCGATCTGATCTGGCCGATCTTCATCCACGACCGCGACGTCGCCCGCGAGCCCATCGCCTCGCTGAAAGGCGTCGATCGCCTCAGCATCAATGAGGCGGTGAAGGAAGCGAAGGAAGCCCGCGACCTCGGCATCAAGGTGCTAGCCCTGTTTCCGCATCTCGACGAGCGTCTGCGCACGGCCGACGCCAAGTCGGCGCTCGATCCCGACGGCCTGATCGCCCAGACCTGCCGCGCCATCAAGTCGGCGGTGCCGGATATCGGTCTGCTGGTCGATATCGCGCTCGATCCCTATACCGACCACGGCCACGACGGCCTGCTGATCAATGATCGCATCGCCAATGACGCCACGGTCGAGATGCTGGTCGAGCAGGCCCTGGTTCTGTCCGCAGCCGGCGCAGATATAGTGGCCCCGTCGGACATGATGGACGGCCGCGTCCTGGCCATCCGCACCGCGCTGGAAGGCAAGGGGTTTCAGGACACATTGATCATGTCCTACGCCGCCAAATACGCCTCGGCTTTTTACGGCCCCTATCGCGACGCCATCGGCGTCAAGGCGCTGAAGGGCGACAAGAAGACCTATCAGATGGACGCGTCGAACACCGACGAGGCGCTGCGCGAAGTCGCCATGGACATCGCCGAGGGCGCCGACATGGTCATGGTCAAGCCGGGCCTGCCCTATCTCGACATCGTCCGCCGCGTCCACGAGGCCTTCCGCGTGCCGACCTTCGTCTACCAGGTCAGCGGCGAGTACGCCATGATCCAGGCCGCGGTCGAAAAAGGCTTCATGGACCACGATCGCGCCGTCATCGAAACCCTGGTCGCCTTTAAGCGCGCCGGGGCGTCGGGCATCCTGACCTACTTCGCCAAGACGGTCGCTGAAAAGCTGTTATAATACCGGATATAATACAGGCCTGACATAAAGCGTGGCCCAAATGCGCAAGGTTTAATCATCTTCGCGCAGGTGCAAACAAATGCGCTTGACGATTCCAAGTTTGCGTCCATAACAGGAGACCGGGGTTATAATATAATACTATCTGGGCTCTTAGGGGAAACCATGACCTTTTCAATTTCCGGCAAGCGCGCGTCCGTTCTGGCTCTCGCTGCGGCGCTTGTCGTCACCGTTCCGGCCCTGGCCCAGACAACGACACCCGCGACAACGGCACCCGCGACAACGCAGACCACGCCGCAAAGTACATCGTCATCCAGCGCCTCGGGCAGCGCTTCCGGTTCGGCCAGCACCACCAACACGCCCAACGAAGCGGATCCGACGACCGTCACCATCTTCGGCAAGAAGCGCCAGCCCGGCGATCCTTCGCGTGTGCAGATCGACGTCCACACGGCGTCGTCGTGCGGCTTCATGAACAATTACGATCCCGGCAATGAAGACATCGTCCAGGACTATCTGCGCGACTTCAGTATGGATCAGAACGGCTCCAATCAGGGCCCCGACGTCGACACCAGCGATCCCAACCAGTCCGGCAATCAATTCAAGGACACCTCCCCCCTGGGTGACGCGTCTCAGGACAATGCCGGCAACACGGCCACCAACCCGGCCATGCAGGTCGGTTCGGACGGCAAGCCGCGGGATGCGACCGGCGCCTGTGGCCCAACGGATAAGGTTTTCGCCGCCGGCCGCAACTATATCCAGCGCAACGATACCTCGCTGAAAGATGCCTTCGCCGCCTTCGACGCCAACGATTACCCCAAGGCGCTGGACCTGTTCAAAAAGTCCTACAACAAGATCGGCTACGACCAGGCCGCGCTGATGGAAGGCAAGATGCTGGTGGGCGGCATGGGCACGGCCCGCAATACGCCCGAAGCCATTATCTGGCTGAAAAAGGTGGTCGAGGCCAAGTACGATCCGAAGGACGAACAGGCGTTCAATCCGGATGATCCCAACTACATGAATACGCGTTCCGACGCAGCCATGCTGCTGGGCAAGATCTATCTCACCGGCTGGGGCATCAAGCGCGACCCGAAGGAGGCCCTGAAATACTATCTGAAGGCCGCCGAGTTCGGCTTCATCCCGGCCAATCACATCCTGGGCGAATTCTATGAGTTCGGCTCAGCCGGCGAAAAGAACCCGGGCAAGGCCGTGACCTATTTCACCAAGGCCGCCCACGTCGGCTACGCGCCGTCGCAGTATGAACTCGGCACCCTCTATTACAGCGGCGAAGGCGTCGCCCAGGACAAGCAAACCGCCGCGGCCTGGCTGATCGAAGCCGCCAAGCACGGCAATACGGATGCCCTTTTCGCCGTCGGCAACATGTACGATCAGGGCGACACCCTGCCCCAGGACCCGTCCAAGGCCGCCATCTACTACAAGGAAGCAGCCCTTCAGGGGGATCCCGAGGCCGAAGATGCGCTGGGCCTCTATTTCTACACCGGCACCGCTGTGGCCAAAGACCCCGTGACGGCACGCAAGCTGTTCGCCGAGGCGGTGCACGGCCACAATGTCGACGCCATGTTCAACCTGGCGGTGATGATGGCCAATGGCGAAGGCGGCCCTAAGGATATGGCCGCGGCCTACGCCTACATGACCCTGGCGGCCGAAGCCGGTCTCGACAAAGCTGTGCCCGCCGCCAAAGAACTGGGCGGCAAATTGACGCCGGAAGAAAAGGCCCGGGCCGACAGCGCCCTGAACCCGAAGCCCGCCGGCAAGTAAAGCGTTTAACGGCGGCGCGGGCACAGGTCCGCGCCGCCATCAACGATACAAAACGGGGGGACACATGGGTATGGCAACGGCACGCGGCGTATGGCTGACGTCGACTCTGATATTCGGCCTCGTGTCGGCCATGCCCGCATGGGCGCAGACAGCGCCGGCCACGCCGGCCCCGGCCGCGCAAACCTCCGGGGCGAGCGCCTCTTCAGCTTCGGCCGATACGCCGGTCGTGACGATTTTCGGCCACCGCCAAACGCTGAAATCCGACCAGCTCAAGTTTGCATTCGATCCCACCCAGGCCTCGTCCTGTAACTTTTCCGTCGGAATCGATAGATACAGTGGCGGTGCGATGCGGTCCACGACCGGGGCCGGTGATGCCAGCCAGGATGGCCCGCCCGCCGACGGCCCGGGCATGGGCCTGAACGCCCCCAATGTCGCCCTCGGCGCCTTCGGCAATGGTGTTACCAACCCGATCGCACAAAATATCACCGGGTCCGGGCCTTGCGACGGGGCGGACCGGAATTTCGCCAGAGGCCGGGCGGACATCGCGCGCCTCGATACCTCGATGAAGGAGGCGCGGGCCGCCTACGAGGCCAAGGACTACGCCAAGGCCCTGCCTCTGTTCAAAAAAGCCTATGACAAGCTCGGCCCGGTCGATGCCGCCGACGCCCTGGGGCAGATGTACCTGCGCGGTCAAGGCACGCCGCGCGACACGGCTCAGGCCATCGTCTGGCTGAAGAAAGCCGCGGAAAGCCCGTTCACCCCCGGCAAGGACGAGCAACCCTTCGATCCACAAAATCCAGACCTGATGAACGGGCTCACGGAAGCGGCGATGACGCTGGCCAATATCTACCGCATCGGCTGGGACGTACCCGCCGATCCGAAACAGGCGCGGCACTGGTACGCCAAGGCCGACGAATTCGGCTATATTCCGGCGACCTACGCGCTGGGCGCGGCAGACGAGGCGCAATATGGCGGCGAAGGCACGCTAACCAGCGCGCTCAAGCATCTGCTCAAGGCCGGCACGGCAGGGTACGCCCCGGCACAGTACGAGCTTGGCGTCATCTATTACAGCGGCGGTGACGGCGTGCCGCAGGACAAGGACCGCGCCGGGGCCTGGCTGGTGCTGGCGGCCAAACAGGGCCATGCCGATGCCCTCTACGCTTGCGGGCGGATGTACGATCTCGGCGAAGGCGGGGCCAGCGTCGATCCCGGGCGCGCCCTCATCTACTACAAGGAAGCCGCCGAAAAGGGGCAGCCCGACGCCGAAGAGGCCATCGGCAAGTCGTTCTATCTCGGCCAGGGCGTCGACAAGCACCTGCCGACGGCGCGCTACTGGTTCGACAAGGCGGCGATGGCCGGTCAACCCGACGCCATGTTCGAACTGGCGGTCATGCTGGCCAATGGCGAAGGCGGCCCCGCCGACCCGGTCAAGGCCTATGCCTGGATGCGGCTGGCGCAAAGGAACGGCGTCGACAAGGCCGGCCCCGCTGCCGCCGAACTGGCGGGCAAGCTGACGCCGGACGACAAGGCAAAGGCCGACGCGGCATTGGCACCGCCGGATGGCGCCCATCACTGACGTATAACCAAAAACACAAGGCTGGAGGATGCCATGACCATCGTTTCTTCGCGCAACGCATTGTCGGCAATGATTGCGGCATTGGTGATGGTTTCGGCGCCTGCCTTCGCCCAGAACGCTGTTGACCCGTCGAACCTGGCGGTCGATCAGTCGCACCTGGCGATCGATGGCACCCCGACCACGGTGACCATCTTCGCCCCGCGCCGCCGCAGCGCCGCCGCCAACAGCCAGGCCTATATCAATCCCTACAGCGCCTCGTCCTGCGCCTTCATGGCCGGCGGCAGCGAATATGCCGACAGTGTCGCTCAATCCTACATGGACGACATGTACGGCACCAATCGCGACCGCAACGAGACATCAAATCTGGAAGGCGTCGGTCGCTTCAACGGCCTGGCGTCTTATGGCGATGCCTCGACCGGCGGGGTCAGGACCCTGCCGCGCGGCTGCGGTGGCGCTGACGGCGCCTTCGCCGCGGGCCGCGCCTATATCGCCACCCACGACACCACCTTGCGCGAGGGTTACGCCGCGCTCGACGCCAAGGATTACGCCAAGGCCTATGGCCTGTTCAAAACGGCATACAACAAGATCGGCTATCCCGACGCCGCCTTGCTGGTCGGCGAAATGGATCTTTATGGTCTTGGCGTGCCGCAGGACACCAAGGACGCGCTCGTCTGGTTCAAGAAGATCGCCGACATCGTTGTCCCGCCGGACACGGTCAGGCCGTTCGACCCCGCCAATCCCTATGACATGACGTCGAACGAAGAAGCCGCCATGCTGATGGCCAAGATGTACCTCATCGGCTTCAAGGTCGATCCCGACATCAATCAGGCCCGTCATTGGTATGCCAAGGCCGGCGAAATGGGCTACATGCCGGCGCTCCACATGCTGGGCCTGATGTACGCCCACGGCGACGGCGTACCGGTCGACACCGTCAAGGCCGCGCAATATTTCGAAAAGGCGGGCAAGGCCGGCTTCGCCCCGGCGCAGTACGAAATCGGCCAGCTCGACTATACGGGTGACGGCGTTCCCGCCGACAAGACCAAGGCCGGCGCCTGGCTGCTGCAATCGGCCAAGCACGGTTACGCCCCAGCACTCTACGCCGCCGGGCGGATGTACGAGCTCGGCGAAGGCGGCGCCACAGCCGACGCCTCCAAGGCAGCCGTGTTCTACAAGGAAGCGGCGACCAAGGGCTATGCTCCGGCCGAAGATGCGCTTGGCCGCGACTTCTATCTCGGCAAGGGCGGCGTGGCCAAGGATCCCGACCTGGCGCGCAAGTTGTTCCAGCAAGCGGCGATCGGCGGCGACGCCCAGGGCATGTTCGACCTGTCGGTGATGCTGGCACGCGGCGAAGGCGGTCCGGCCGATCCGGCGGCGGCCTATGCCTGGATGCGCCTGGCGCAGATTGGCGGCGCCGACCATGCCGCTGAAGCCGCCGACGAACTGGCCGGCAAGCTGACCCCGGACCAGCGCGCCAAGGCCGATCACGATCTGGCGCCGGTCAAGGGCGAGATGAAGTAACGACCCAGCCGCCGCTGACCGCCATCGGCTTATCGTCCAGCGCCAGATCGACCGCCGCCTGGGCCAGGATGCGCGTCGAATCGAGGCTGGGCAGCGGCGAGCGCTCGGCCGGGACCAGGATCGGAAACTCGGTGCAGCCCATGATGACGCAGTCGGCGCCGCGCGCCTTCAGGTGTTCGATCTCGTTGATCAGATCCTGGCGCGAGCCTTCCAGCCACTGGCCCTGATTGACCTCCTGGAAGACGATCTCGTCGAAGCGGGCATGGACCGCCGGATCGGGCACGAGCTTGGCAATGCCGAAACGGGCGAAGGCGGCGTCGTAGACCGTGCCGGTCATGGTCGAGCGCGTGCCGAGCAGGCCGGCGCGATGCCAGCCGTTCGCGGCAATGACCGCGCTGACGGCATCGGCGATGTGCAGGCACGGGATCGGCAGGTCTGCGGCCATCAATTCCAGCACACCATGCGGCGTATTGGCGGCACAGACGAAGAAGTCGGCGCCGGCGGCGACCAGCCGGTCGACCGCCTTGCGCAGATACGGCACGGCGAAATCGAGCGTCCCCGTCGTATAGGCCGGCAGACAGACGCCCAAGGTCGCGGTGGCCAGCACGATGTCCGGATGCATCAAGGGCCCCATGCGCGTCTGGGCGTATTCGCACATGGCGGTGAAGCACAGCCCCGCCCCTTCCGGGCTTTGCGACAGGATGCCGATGGTTTTCACGACTTACCTCTTGATGCGGCGGTCCTCGAGACGGGCGTGCAGCGACGAGGTGTCCCAGCGCGCGCCGCCCATGGCCTGGACCTCGGAATAGAACTGGTCGACCAGCGCCGCGAGCGCCAGATGGGCGCCGTTTTCGCGCGCCTCGTCCAGCGCGATGCCGAGATCCTTGCGCATCCAGTCGACGGCAAAGCCAAACTCGTACTTGCCCTCCGCCATGGTCGGCCAGCGGTTCGACATCTGCCACGAACCGGCCGCGCCTGCCGAGATGGCGTTCAGCACCAGCTGCGGGTCGAGCCCGGCGCATTTGGAAAAATGCAGGGCCTCGGCGACGCCCTGGACGACGCCGGCAATGGCGATCTGGTTGCACATCTTGGCGGTCTGCCCGGCCCCGGCCTCGCCCAGGCGGGTGATCGACTTGGTGTAGGGCTTCACCAGCTCGGTCACCTCGGCAAAACGGCCTTCGTCACCGCCGACCATGATGCTGAGCTGACCGTTGACGGCGCCGGCCTGCCCGCCCGACACCGGGGCGTCGTAAAAGACCACACCGCGATCGGCGCAGGCCTTGGCCAGTTCGCGCGCCAGCTTCGCCGAGGTCGTGGTGTGATCGATGACCAAAGCGCCGGGGCGCAAGTGGGGCAGCGCCGCCGTCACCGTCTCGCGCACGTCGTTGTCGCGGCCGACACAGAGCAAGAGCGCATCGACGCCGGCGACGGCCTCCTCGACGGTCGCCATGGCGGTGGCGCCATTGTCCTGCGCCCAGTCGGCGGCCTTTTCATAGGTGCGGTTGACGCCGGTGACCGAATGGCCGGCACGGACAAGATGGCCGGCCATCGGCCCGCCCATGATGCCCAGGCCTGTGAAACACAGCTTCATGACGCTTCCTCGATCCGCGGCGGAATGATCTGGCCGTACTTGCCGCGGTGGAAGGTCAGGCTGCCGGCGTCGGCGTCGTTGGTCAGCATCGTGACCCGGCCGATAATGATGCGGTGATCGCCCGCCAGGTAGGTGTCGTGGGTGTCGCAGGCCATGAAGCCCGTGGCACCGCGCAGCTTGAGCGGGTGGACCTCGCTCATCAGCATCTCGTCCGGCACGATATGGGCGTTTTCACGGGCAAAGCGGCGCGACAGCTCTTCTTGCGCCGCGCCAAGGATATTGACACCGAAGGTGGCGGCCTCGGAATAGACGCTGTAACGGTGCGCCTTATGGTCGATGCACCACAGGATCAGCATCGGGTCGAGCGACACCGAGGTGAAGGAATTGGCGGTCATGCCCAGCACATGGCCGCTGACACGGTCCGGGTCGGGCACGGTCATGACGCAGACCCCGGTGGCAAAGCCACCCACCGTGTGCCGAAAATCCCGTGAATCCATACGCAGTCCCCGTGTTTGGCTTAAGGCTAGGCGGGCTGCCTCACAAAAGCAACGACCGCGCGCAAAATTTGCACATTTCCCAAGCCTTTCAATCCGCTGTTAACGTTAATCCGCCTAGGGTGACGGCGAATATCGATCGAGCAGAAGTCTCACAGTACGCCCATGGCCAGTCGCGACGCCCCTATCATCATCAAGAAGATCAAGAAGGGCGGCGGCGGCGGTCACCACGGTGGCGCGTGGAAAGTCGCCTATGCCGACTTCGTCACCGCGATGATGGCCTTCTTCCTGCTGATGTGGCTGATCAATACGACCTCGCCCGAGCAAAAGCGCGGTGTTGCCGACTATTTCGCCCCGGCGAATGTGTCGCAATCGACCTCGGGCTCCGGCGGCATTCTGGGCGGCAATGCGCTGGGCCAGGACGGCGACAAGAACGAAGGCACCATGGCCTTCATCGACCAGATGGCGCCCAAGCCGCCCGACACCGCCGAAAAAGACGGCAAGGACACCAAGACCGCCGAAAAATCGTCCAGCGACAGCGACTCGTCGGCCCAATCCGACGCGCAAAAGCAGGAACAGGCCGCCTTCCAGTCGGCAGCGGAGAGCTTGCGCCAATCGCTGCAGGACATGCCCGAACTGGCCGAACTGTCGAAGAACATCCTCGTCGACCAGACGCCGGAAGGCCTGCGCATCCAGCTGATCGACCAGGAAGGCCGCTCGATGTTCGACGCCAACCAGACGGCGCCGAACGCCCGCTGCAAGCTGCTGCTCAATGCGGTCGCCAAGGTCATCAACAAGCTGCCGAACCGCATCAGCATCACCGGCCACACCTCGGGCCAGGCCGGCCAGTCCGCCCAGGATCCGCGCGACTGGTCGCTGTCGTCCGGCCGCGCCGATGGCGCCCGCGCCGTGCTGCAGGCCGCCGGTGTCGATCAGGACCGGATCGCTCAGGTTTCGGGCAAGGCGGCCAAGGAACCGCTCTATCCCGACGATCCGTCACTGGCCGGCAATCGCCGCATCGCTATTGTGCTGTTGCGGGAAGCCCCGGTCCTGCCGCAAACCTCGTAAGCATCACGATTTTCGCCTTTGCGGGGCATTGATTGCGTTCACTTTCGCGTTTTCGCGCTTCGCCTGAATTAAGCCACGGCGTCAGGCTAATTTTGGCGCTTGCGAGCATGCGAAAATTAGGGTCACATAGGCGTGGACCAAGGTACTGGCGGCGTAAATCCCATGAGTGAACATTTTCCGGGTCGTAAGCTCAGATATTATCTGACGGTCCCTGGTCCCTGCCCGTATCTGCCGGGCCAGGAGGAGCGCAAGGTTTTCGTGCACCTGCCGCCGCTCGAAGCCATCTCCGTCAACGATCAACTCTCGGCCATCGGCTTTCGCCGTTCGCAGAATATCGCCTATCGTCCGGCCTGCCAGAATTGCCGCGCCTGCCAGTCGGTGCGCATCCCGGTGCGCCGCTATCGCCTGTCGAAATCCGACAAACGCGTGCTCAAGGCCAATCGGGACCTGCAAAAGGCCTTTGCCGAGGCCGAGGCGACACGCGAGCAGTTCGACCTGCTGCAGAAATATCTCAAGGCGCGCCATCCCGACGGCGGCATGATGGACATGACCTGGCCCGACCTGGTGGCCATGGTCGAGGATACCCTGGTGCGTACGCACCTGATCGAATACCGCATGGAGGGCCGCCTCGTCGCCTGCGTCCTGGTCGACGCGCTCAATGACGGGTTGTCACTGGTCTACAGCTTCTACGATCCCGACCTGATGCCGCGCAGCCTCGGCCGTTACATCATTCTCGACCATATCGAGCAGGCCCAGCGCGCCGGCTACGCCTATGTTTACCTCGGCTATTGGGTCAAGGGCTCGCCCAAGATGGACTACAAGGCGCGCTATCGTCCACTGGAAGCCCTGACGGATTTCGGCTGGCAAGATGTTACCGTTTCGCCTCAGCCGGCGACCCCGGCCTCCATGAAACGCGTCTAGCCTCACGCGACTGAAAACCGGCGGCCGTTTCCGCGAAAAAATGAAACGGCAAAAGGGTTTGGTTCACCAGTGAAACGCTGCCGGGATCCGGCTTTTGTGGCCTGTGTGCCGCACAACGCGGTTATCCCTCACATTTCAAAAGTGAAACCCTTTTTTATAGACGGAGCGCCCGGTGCAGCGCGTTCTATGGCGTAACTATGCCACAAAACGGATCACAAACGCTCATGTCCGCTCACCTCGTGTCACGCTCGCAACGCTTCCGCCTCGGAGTCGGCCTGGCCGCCCTGATGGCCGCCCTGCCCGCCGTGGCCCTGGCCCAACAAACGCAAGGCGCATCCTCGTCGTCGGCCGCGCCAGCGCCGGCCTCGACAGCGCCGGCTCAGCAAACGACAACCAGCAAGCCAGCCGCCAAGGCGCCGCCGAAGGCCACGGCCACTGACACCGGTGACACTTCCGACGATGACCCGACGGTCGTGACCGTCACCGCCGAGAAGCCGATCATCGAGCACAAGATCGATCGCGACGTCTATGACGTCAAGCAAGACCCGATGGCGGCGACCGGCGCCGCCGCGGACGTCCTCAACAACGTCCCGGGCGTCACCGTCGATAACGACGGCACCGTGGCCTTGCGCGGCAATACCGGCGTTCAGGTCTATGTCAACGGCAAGAAGTCGGCTCAGATGCAGGGCGATAACCGCGCTTTCACGCTGCAAAGCCTGGCCGCAGATGACATCGACTCGATCGAAGTCCTGCCCAATCCCGGCGCCGCCTTCGGCTCCGACAGCGCCGGCGGCATCATCAATATCGTCATGAAGCGCGGCCGTTCGATCCGCCCGGTGACCTCGATCAACGCCACGGCCGGCGACATGGGCCGCGGCGGCCTCGGCTTCCGCACCGGTAAAACCTTCGGCAAGCTGCACCTCAACGGCAGCCTCAATCTCAACCACGGCGCCGGCGGCAATGGCCGTGGCGGCGGGGGCCAGGCTTCGGGTGGCGCCAGCCCCAAGGTCAAGTCGCTAAGCGACCGCGTCGAGCTCGATCCGACGACGGGTGCCGTTATCCGTGAAGACGATTCGAACAGCGTCGGCAAATCGTCGAACAACAATATCTCGGCCAATTTCAGTGCCGAATACGACTTTACCGAAAGCGACGACCTGACCGCTGACATAACCTATTCCAACCGCGACAGCACCAGCCACAGCGCCCAGGAGACCCTGAGCTATGACGGCAACCATAACTTCATCAGCGATATCGCCCGCCTGAACAATTCGAAGTCGCCGAACGAAAACGCCGACTATCGCCTGACCTTCGATCATCGCGGCCCCATCGGCTCGACCGAAGACTTCAAGATGCAGCTATCGCACAGCGGCAGTCTCAATCACGGCCTGACCGTGACCCAGAACATCTTCCACCAACCGTCAGCGCCCGACAGCTTCACCACCCGGGCCAGCAAGACCAAGGACTATATCGACGAGTTCAGCGGCGACTGGTCGCACCCGCTCGGCGACTACGACAAAACGCAGCAGCAACTTCAGATGGGCTGGAGCATCCAGCACACCATTGCCGACCAGTATCGCTTTCAGTCGCTGACTCTGCCGGCGCCGGTCCTGCCCCCGGCTTCGCCGCGCGACCAGTCGACGACCCTGTTCGACGACGATGAAGTGCTGAGCGCGGCCTACGTCACCTATCAACGGCAACTGGGGCCGATCGGCTTTCAGACCGGCCTGCGCGTCGAGGACCTGCATCAGAAAATCATGTCGGACAACCCGACCCTGACGACGCCGCCCAATATCTTCGCCCACGATGAGATGACCTATAGCCCAAGCATCTTCCTGACGTACAAGGTCAACGATCAGGACAGCCTGAAGTTCATCTATTCGCGCAAGGTCCAGCGCCCCAGCGGCAGCCAGCTCAACCCGTTGATCGTGTTCAGCGAAGACGGCCTGACCGCCCGTTCGGGTAATTCATCGCTGAAGCCGTCGCAGACCGACAAGTACGACTTCGACATCTACCACGACACGACGCTGCTGAACTCGTATCTGCAATTCTATTACAACGCCACCACTGGCAATATCGAGCAGGTGTCGAGCTTCCTGGTGTCGCAGCCGGATGTGCTGCTGACGGCGCCGGAAAACATCGGCTCGACGCACAATGCCGGGGTCAGCGGCAATCTGTCGATCCATACGGCCGACCGCGTCCTGATGTTCAGCATCAATCCGAACTACGGCTATACGGTCAGCAACTATATCGATCGCACTACCCACTTGCCGATTCGCCAGGCCGGGCCGAACTCGAACATCACGACGCGCCTCACCTGGCGCCCGGACAGCGCCGACACCATTACTTCGGGTATCAATTATCGCGGCAAGACGGTGCGCGTCGAAAGCTTCACCAACGCGACTTCGACGATGAACTTCTCCTGGCAGCACCAGATCATCCAGAGCAAGTTCATCCTGACGGTCAACGCCTCGAACATCCAGGTCGGCCCGATCAGCAAGAATGTCAGCGAAAGCAGCGTCGAACGCGGCTTCAGCGAGCGCTACGACCAGGAGCCGACCTTCATGATCAGCCTGCGTTACACCTTCGGCCAGGTCATCAACCACCAGGGCAATCGCAATGGGCCTCGCCGCGAAAATGGCCAGGACGGCCAGGGCGGCGGCCGTGGCGGCCGTGGTGGTGGTGGCGGTGGATACGGCGGCGGCGGCGGTGGCGGCCGGGGCGGCGGTTTCGACGACTAAGCTGCCCTATAGCGCCCTCAAACACATAAAATTCAGGCCTGGCCGCCATGGCCAGGCCTGAATTGTTTTTAGTAGAGCTCGGGTAATTACGGCCGCAGCTTGCGCAGGCCGCGCGGCGCCATCTTGCCGGCCGAGGCACGCTTGCCGGTATAGTCCTTGACGTCCTTGAAGTCGCGCGCCTTGCCCGAGCCATCGTACCAGGTGGCACCCGCCGCACTGTCGAAGACGGCGATGTCGCGCACGCCGCCGTCCTTGTAGGCCTGCAGCTTGACGCCCTTGCCGCGCGCCATTTCGGGTAGCTCGGCGACCGGATAGACCAGCAGCTTGTTGTTTTCGCCCAGCACCATGACGCTGTCGCCGGTGACCGGCAGCGCCGCCAGCGCCTCGGTGCCGTCGACCGTCAGAACCTGCTTGCCGGCGCGCTTGTTGGCCACCGCATCGTCCTCGCTCATCACGAAGCCATAGCCGTTCTTCGACGCCATCAGCCGCTTGGCCCCCGGGGTGAAGACGAACATGGTTATGATCTTGGCGTTTTCCTCGATGTCGAGCATCAGGCGCAGCGGCTCGCCGTGGCCACGCGCCGACGGCAGCTTGTCGCAGCCCAAGGTCAGGAAACGCCCGTCGGAAGTCAGGATCAACACCTTGTCGGTCGACATCGCCGGCACCAGGAAGTGCAGCGCATCGCCCTCCTTGAACTTCAGCTCCGACGGGTCCTCGACCCGGCCCTTGGCGGCGCGGATCCATCCGCGTTCCGACAGGATGACGGTGACCGGCTCCTTCGGCAGGTAGGACTCGATCGCCGCGATTTCGAGATTGGCCGGGGCGTCGGCAAAGGTCGTGCGGCGCGCCGACAGCAGTTGCTTGCGCACCTCGACCAACTGCTGGTCGATGCGCTTCCACTGTAGCTTGTCGCTGGCCAGCAGGGCGATGATGCCGTCGCGTTCCTCGGAAAGCTTCTTGTGCTCGTCCTGGATGGTCATTTCCTCGAGCCGCGCCAACTGACGCAGGCGGGTATCGAGGATGTAGTCGGCCTGAACGTCGGTCAGGCCGAAGCGCTTCATCAGCTCGTCCTTCGGCTTTTCCTCCTGGCGGATGATGCGGATCACCTCGTCCAGGTTGAGGAAGGCGATCATCAAGCCGTCCAACAGGTGCAGGCGCTTTTCGATCTTGTCCAGGCGCCAGTTCGACATGCGCAGCAGCACGTCGCGGCGGTGGGCCAGGAAGGCCAGCAGGCAGTCGCGCACGCCCATGACGCGCGGCGTGCCGGTGGCGTCGATGACGTTCATGTTGATGGCGAAGCGCGTTTCGAGGTCGGAGACCTTGAACAGGCTTTCCATCAACACTTCAGGCTCGATATTGCGCGTCTTGGGTTCAAGGACGAGGCGGACCTCTTCGTCGGACTCGTCGCGCACATCACCGAGAAGCGGCGCCTTCTTGGCCTCGATCAACCCGGCCAGGTCCTCGATCAGGCGCGACTTCTGGACCTGATAGGGGATTTCGCGGACGACGATGCGCCACTGGCCGCGGCCGAGATCCTCGACCTCGTAGCGAGCGCGCGTCCGCACAGAGCCCCGGCCGGTCTGATAGGCTTCGAGGATGTTCTGGCGGTTTTCGACGCAGATGCCGCCGGTCGGAAAGTCCGGCCCCGGGATGATGTCCATCAGCTCGGCCATGGTCGTCTCCGGCTTGGCCAGAAGCTTGCGCGCCGCGTCGATCAGTTCGGAGACATTGTGCGGCGGGATCGAGGTCGCCATGCCGACCGCGATACCCATGGCACCGTTGGCCAAAAGGTTCGGGAAACCGCCCGGCAAGACGACCGGTTCCTCGTCCTGCTCGTCGTAGGTCAGGCGAAAATCGACGGCATTCTCGTCGATGCCGTCGAGCAGCAGCATCGCCGCCGGCGTCAAACGACATTCGGTGTAACGCATCGCGGCGGGGTTATCGCCGTCGATATTGCCGAAATTGCCCTGACCGTCGACCAGTTGGTAGCGCTGGGCGAAGTCCTGGGCCATGCGCACCAGGGCGTCATAGATCGCCTGGTCGCCGTGGGGGTGGAAATTACCCATGACCTCGCCGACGACCTTGGCGCATTTGCGCGCCGCGGCCTGCGGGTTGAGGCGCATCTCGTACATGGCGTAGAGCACGCGCCGGTGCACCGGCTTTAAGCCATCGCGCACATCGGGCAACGCGCGGTGCATGATGGTCGACAGGGCATAGGCCAGGTAGCGCCGCGACAGCGCATCGCCCATTGGCTCGTCGATAACGCGGCCACCTTCGTCGGGAATCAGTACGTCACTCATGAGTCGTGCTTAAAGGCAACGAAACAGGAACACAAGTGTCAGAGGCTGTTCAGGCTTGGATTTCCGTGGACAGGTTTGGGATGGTTAGAAAGCAAGAAACCCCACCACCACTTCGGTCGCTCCGCTCCCTCGCGGTCCCCCTCCCCAACACGCGCTTCGCGCTGTGGGGAGGTGCAAGAAAGAAGACGCCACTTCCCTTGCACCTCCCCGCTTGTTGGGTGCGGGCCGGCGAGGCAGGGGGACCGCGCGACTTTAGTCGCGTGGTGGTGGGGTTTCTTACTTTTATGTTGCCGTCGAAAGCCTTACTACGAAAGGCTTTGATGCTACTAAAACAGCGCGTCGACGGCGCTTTGGCGGCTCGATTCGATGGCCTCGGCGCGGCCGTGGATGTGCGAGTCCATCTCACCGACCAGGGCCTTCATTTCGCGCAGGCGATTGCCGAGGTCGGCGCGAGCGACGTCGTCGTGCAGGTTGGAGCTGAGCAGAATGTCGATCGACGAGGCAAACATGGCTTGCGCCCGGGCGCAGCAGACGTCGAACGGGTCGCGAAAATGGCTGGGGGCTTCCTCATAGGCGGCCACGACCACGTCCTTGAGCTCGAAGCCCGAGCGTTCGAAGTGTTCGACATAGCCGTGCGGCGCCCAGTCGGTCAGTTCCTCGGCCATGTCCGGCATGTCGAGGCCCATTTCGAACAGCATAATGGCTTCGTTGAACAGGTTGAGATAGTCGGTCGCCAGACCCGTCGTCGGGTTGACATTCGCCGCCATCAAATCCTGTGCACTATATGAATGCATCCGCGCCCTAATCCGTCCCACCGGCCAAAGTGCCACAGATGTCTTAGTAAAGAATGGACGCCTTGATTCGCAAACCCTTGTTGTGTCAACAAGCCTTATGCCAAAAAGTGGCCGCCACTTTTTGGATAAACATGAGGCGTCTAATTTCCGGATAAGGCGTCGGCCAGACGCAGGCGAACATCGGGCAATGGTTTGTTGTGCGGATGAAAGACCTGGCGTTCGAGAAAGAAGCCCGTCAGCTTAAGTCCGTCGGCAATATCGCCTTGCGCCAGCCCGCCTTGCGACGACAACAGAAACGCCGGCAGTTTCAGCAGCTTGTCGTGATAGGCAGCACCTGCATCGGCTGACACCGCGCGCCCGGACTTGGGGCTGACATAGACGAGCGCATCGCGGTCGCCGGTGACCGCACACGACGTCAGATCGAGCCCGAAACCGATGGCTTCGAGCAGCCCCGCCTCATAGCGCACATAGATGGCCGGCCAGATCGCGGTGTGCTCCAGGATGCCGATCAGAGCCTTCAGGGCATGATAAACGCCGGGCTGGGCCTCGCGCTCCGGCAGGGCGGCGCGGGTCATGGCGCAGGCGCATTGCAGGCCGAGCAGCGCGTTGGGATCATCCAACAGATCAGGCGTGGCTTCCATGGGCTCCAGCGTTGCCGCCCCCAACTGGTCTGAATTGCGGGCGCGATAGCGGAACTCGACCAGGCTTCCGGGCTGCAGCGCCGCCTTCATCCGCCGCGACGCCCCGCCGGCGATGTGCGCGGCATAGACGCCGTGATTGGCCGTCAGGACATGGACGATGGCCCCGGTCTCACCGTGCGATCTTGCCCCCAATACAACGGCTTCGTCCTCGAACTCCATGACTTTCAGCCTACCGTCTTGAAACCCGTTATAACGAGTCGAAAATCGGTGGCTCGCGAGAAACGGAGCGGAGCGTACTTGAGTACGTGAGCACCGTATCGCAGCGAGACGCCAATTTGCAGACCGTTAGAGCGGGTTTCAGCTGTCGTATTCAAGGCCAAACTGGGTATAGAGGGCGCGGTCATCACTCCACTTTTCCTCGACCTTGACGTGGAGGAACAGATGCACCGGCCGGTCAAGCAGCGTCGCCAGTTCCTCGCGCGACTTCTGGCCGATCCATTTCAGCGTCTGCCCCCCCTTGCCGAGTACGATGGCGCGCTGGCCGTCGCGTTCGACGAAGATCGACTGCTCGATGCGCGCCGAACCGTCGGGCATGTCCTTGAACTCGGTCGTGACCACTGCCGCGGCATAGGGCAGCTCTTCATGCACGCGCAGGAATAGCTTTTCGCGAGTGATTTCGGCCGCCAGGATGCGCACCGGCGCGTCGGCCGCCTGGTCTTCCGGATAGAGCCATGGCCCCGCCGGCATACGCTTGGCCAGCAGCGCCTTGAGGTCGTCGACCCCACTGCCCTTCTCGGCCGAGATCATCAGCACGTCGTCAAAGACGCCGGTCTTGTAGAGCTCATCGGCCACGGCCAGCAGGTTGTCGCGCTTCATCAGGTCGATCTTGTTGAGGACCAGGATCGCCTTGGTGCCCGAGGTCTTCAGGCCCTCGATGATCATCTCGACATCCTCGACCGCCTTGTGGTCGGCGGCCGTGGCCTTCGGACTGGCCTGGCCCGCGGCCTCGTTGCCGGGCGCGGTCGGGTATTTCACCGCCAGTTGAGCGGCGGCATCGACCAGCAGAACGACGCAATCGGCGTCTTCTGCCCCGCCCCAGGCCGACCTGACCATGGCGCGATCGAGACGCCGGCGCGGCTTGAAGATGCCCGGCGTATCGACCAGCACCATCTGTGCCGATCCTGCCAGTGCGATGCCGCGAACCGGAAAGCGCGTCGTCTGCACTTTTTGAGTGACGATCGACACCTTGGTGCCGACCAGGGCGTTGACCAGGGTGGATTTGCCGGCGTTCGGCGCGCCGATGATGGCGACAAAACCGGCGGAGGTGTTCGTTTCGCTCACTTGAGCCCTTCGCGTTCAATGAGGCCTAAGGCGGCGGCTTTCTCGGCGTCTTGCCGTGACCGCCCATTGGCCGGGTGGGGTTTCAAACCGTCGATGACGGCTTCGATGGTAAAGATCGGCGCGTGATCGGGGCCCTTGCGCTGAATGAGATTATAGATCGGCGGTCCCTTGCCGTGGGCCACCGCCCATTCCTGCAGGAACGACTTCGGATTGGCGCGCAAGGCATCGCCCGAAGCCTGCAAAGCCTTTTGCCACAAGGGCTTGAAGCAGCGCACGACCTCTGCGTAACCGCCATCAGTGTAGACCGCGGCGATCAGCGCTTCACAGGCATCGCCCAAGATGGTCGGATTGGTGCGCCCGCCGCTCTTGGTCTCGCCGGCCGCCAAACGCAAGGCCGGTCCGACCTCCAGTTGGCGCGCCACGTCGGCACAGGCTTCGCGCGACACCAGGCTATGGAAGCGCCGCGACAGTTCGCCCTCTTCGGCTTCGGGAAAAGCCTCCATCAGCGCTTCGGCGATCATCAGGCCCAGCACACGGTCGCCCAGAAATTCCAACCGCTCATTGTCCGCCAGCTTGCGCGCCCCCTCGGCGACACTGGCGTGAGTCAGGGCCAGCTCAAGCAGGTCAGGCTGGCAGAAACGGTATCCGAGGTGATCTTGCAGCGCGGCGACGGCCTGCTCGCGCGGGTTGGGGGGACGGGCCATGGCCCGGCTTTAGCGCACGCGCCCTTGCCCGCCAAGGCAATTCTTTGTGTGAAAGCTAGAGCCTGCGCGCGATGATGCGGTGGATGACCTTGCCGGACGACAGGCTGGTCACCTCCTCGTTGAGCAGGACCTCGGCCTCACCCAGCGCCTTCAGCACCAGCCCGGTATCGAAGGCAGCGTACAACCGGCCGTGTGTATCACGCTGATCGGCGTCACGCGTAACGCGCCAACTGAGATAGAGAATGCCGTCGGGTTCGAGGATATCGAGCAGGCGCGCAATCGCCGGCGCGATATCAGCTGGCGGCAGGTGCATGATCACCGTTTCGCACAGCACATTGCAAAGGCTGTCGGACTTGACGCCGTCCAGCGACGGCAGGCTGGCCTTCTTGAAGGCGATCCCCGGATGACGGCGGCGGGCTTCGGCCAGCAATCCGTCGGACGCATCGTATCCCGCCGCCGGATAACCGTGACCGACCAGCCAGGCGGTGTCCCGGCCGCTGCCGCAGCCGATATCGGCAGTCAAGCCGCGATGAAAATACTGATGGATCAGGTCGTAGAGATCTTCGGGCGCCGACTGCTGGTCTTCCCAGTCGTCGGCGAACCCGGCCGCGTCGCGGTCATAGGCGTTAAGCGTTTGCGCGTCCCCCGACACGTCGCCAGCCTACTTGATGCCCTTGAAGAAGCGGTCCCAATGGAAGTTGAGCCAGGTCCACGGCTTCCATAGGCTGGAGCCTTCCTTCCACGACATCAGCACCAGAATGGCGCGACCTTCGAGGTTTTCTTCCGGCACGAAGCCGACGCCGCCCTCTTCCGGGATGAAGCGGCTGTCCTCGGAGTTGTCGCGGTTGTCGCCCATCATGAAATACTCATGCGCCGGCACGACGTAGACGCCGGTGTCGTCGACCGGGCCGTCCTTGACCATGTCCTGCATGACGTGGGTGCGGCCATTGGGCAGGGATTCGGTATAGGCCGTCGCCGTATCGGTGCCGTTGATGTACTTGGCATCCTCGGCCGCCACAGGCCCGACCGGCGCGTTCGGAACGGCCTGGTCGTTGATGTACAGCTGGTCGTGCTTCATCTGGATGCGGTCACCCGGCAGGCCGATGACGCGTTTGATGAAATCGGTCTTGTTGTCGCGCGGCAGCTTGAACACCACGACGTCGCCACGCTTGGGCAGGGTGTTGAAGATGCGGCCCTTGACGATCGGCAGGGCCAGCGGCAGCGAATACTTGGAGATGCCGTAGTTCCACTTCGAGACGATGATGTAATCGCCCTGATAGAGGTTGGGCTCCATCGACGCCGACGGGATGGTGAAGGGCTGAAACAGCAGGGTACGCAGCAGCAAGACCAGGACCACGGCGACCGCGACGACGCCGGCGATTTCCTTGCCTTCGTCGATGGCGATCTGTTGCGGCGAGCGCTCATCCACCGCGTCTTCGGCCGGCTCGGGCGCTGGCGGCGGTGTCGCGGCCTTCGCCGCATTGGCGCTTTGGATGTCGCTGGTCGCCATGCTGTCGTCCGGTGTGGTCATAATCTGCCCCCAAATTGCAGGGCTCCATCCGTATCCTCGGAATGTGGCAAGCGCAAGGCTTTGTTCTTGGGCGCGCTTTGCGCGCCTGCGTGCGCTCAAGCGCCGCGCGGGCACGCGCAAACGTGCGCGGCGCGCGGTCGCGCTTGCCGAATTTCCAAGGAAATTCGGAGGTTTAGGTATTACCTGAAACGTTAGAATTTAAAGCGCTTCGATCACCGCGTAGGCCGTGGCGTAGGGCACTTCGTCGCTCAGGCTGAGGTGGATGTGAGCGCGTTTGCCGGCCTGCAGGCGGCCGCGCAGCACGTCCTGGGCCCCGCCGTGCAGCAGCACTTCGGGCTTACCGAGCGGGCCGCTGATGATCTCGATATCGGTGAAAAAGAAGCCGCGCACACCCGTGCCCAGCGCCTTGGCCACCGCCTCCTTGGCGGCAAAGCGCTTGGCGAAACTCAAGGACGGCTTGGCGGCCGCGTTGGCGTGCGCCTGCTCGTTTTCGGTATAGATGCGGTTGAGAAACTGCGCGCCAAAACGCGTCATCGACTGCTCGATACGCCGGGCATCGCACAGATCGACGCCGATGCCGACGATCACCGCGAAGCCTCCGCGGCGTCCATCAATTGGCGCATGCGGCCAAGCGCGGCGTCAAGGCCGACGAACACCGCTTCCCCAATCAAGAAATGGCCGATGTTCAACTCGCGCACCTGCGGCAGGGCGGCGATAAACGGCACCGTGTCGTAGTCGATACCGTGACCGGCATGAACCTCGATACCCAATCCGTCGGCCTGGATCGCGGCGGCGCGCAGCTTGGCGAGCTCCGCCTCGAACACCTCTTTGTCGCCGTCACGGAAGGCATCGCACAGGGCCCCGGTGTGGAATTCGACCACCGGCGCCTTGACCTTCGCCGCGGCCTCGACCTGGGCCGGATCGGTGGCGATGAACAAAGAGGCGCGGATGCCGGCGGCGGTCAGTTGCGCCACGGCATTGCCGACGCGCTCGATCTGGCCGGCGACATCAAGCCCGCCCTCGGTCGTGCGCTCTTCGCGGCGTTCCGGCACCAGACAGGCGGCGTGCGGTTTCAGCGCCACGGCGATGGCCACCATTTCATCGGTCACCGCCATCTCGAAATTGAGCGGCTTGCCGACCGACGAACACGCGGCTTTCAGCGCCTGGACGTCGGCATCGCGGATATGACGGCGATCTTCGCGCAGGTGCGCGGTAATGCCGTCAGCGCCGGCCGCCAGCGCTTGCGCGGCCGCCCGCACGGGATCAGGCGCACCGCCGCCGCGGGCATTGCGCACGGTCGCGACGTGATCGACGTTCAGGCCAAGGCGGATACGGCTCATGCCTTGGCCAGCCTGCGGCTGCCCGGATCCTCGACCGGGATCGCCGCCAGCTCCGGCGGCAACTGGTCGGCCGGATAGGCCGGGACCTCAAGCGAGGCCAGCGCCACCAGCGGCACGCCGACATCGGCCTTGCCGCCCGAACGGTCGACGATGCAGGCGGCGACCACGACCTCGCCACCGGCGGCTTGGATGGCGGCGATGCATTCGCGCGACGACAGCCCGGTGGTGACGATATCCTCGACCATAACCACCTTGGCACCCGGCTCAATGTGGAAACCGCGGCGCAGCTTGAATTCACCGCCTTCGCGCTCGACATACATCGACGGCACGTTCAGCCAGCGCGCCGTCTCATAGCCCGGAATGATGCCGCCGACCGCCGGCGAGATGACGACGTCGATATGCCCGGCCGACAGGCGGATCTTCATCGCCAGCGCCTTGCACAGGCGGGCGCAGCGTTCGGCATCCATGAACACCAGGTTCTTTTGCAGGAACATCGGCGAATGCAGGCCCGACGACAGAACGAAATGGCCGGTGCGCAAGGCATTGGCGGCGCGGAATTCTTCGATGACGTCTTCGGAGGTCATTGGCTTTGAGTCCTTTGCAATTTGCCGGCGGTTTAGCGCGTTCCAGTCCAATTTCAAACGGTAAATCCGGCCTGATCGGATACCTTTTCCAGCATCTTTGTTGCGTAGCCCTGGTCCGCCAGCTTCTTGTTGGTGAAGCGGTTGTCGTCGGCGGCCACGGCGTAGAGGATGTGGCCGTGGATGGCGTCAGGGATTGCCTTGGGCAGCGCCTGTCCCCGCGACAACTCGACCTCGGCCAGGACGAAATAGACCTCCCCGTCGCCATCGCGCAGGAAATCGACGACCCATTCGCCATCGTCCGTATCCAGAATATACCGCGTCTTCTGAACGGCCTCGACGCGCATCGGCCACAGGAGCTCGAAATCCTCTCGTGAGATCGGGGTTTCGATCTCGACCAGTTCCTGGGCATGCGGCGCCCATTTCTTGTAGGTGAAGAGGTAGTCGGCGCCGAATTTGCGGATGCGCGGACCGTCGTCGAGATAGGCCTGGAGGATGTCGAAACGCGTCCAGCCCGTCAGCCGATCGCTGGAGAAATCGGGCGCCAGCACATATTTGCGTTCATTTTCAACGGGCATGGGACGCGCCTTGTGATCGATCTTGCCGATCCATAGGCCGCTTCCCCCAACCAAGTCCAGTCCGGAGCCTAGCCCCGCACCCGATCCACGCTTTCGATCAGCGGCGAGGTCTTCAGCGAGGCGGCGATATTGGTGATGTGGCGGGCATCGACGACCTCGATATCGAACTCGACATCGAGGAAATCGAGCTGATCCGGGGCGATGTTGATGCTGATAATATTGCCCTTGGCGTCGCCGATCAGCGTGCAGGCCTGGCCCAGCACGCCCGGCTTGTTCTGCATGTTGACGCGAATGCGGGCGACGCTGAGCGTGTTCTTTTCGGCGTTCAGCGTCCAGTGCAGATCGATCCAGGCGTCGGTATTGGTGTCCTCGGCCTCCAGCGTCTCGCACTCGATCGAATGGACGTGGACGTCGCCGCCCCCCTCTTCATGATTCACGACGATGCCGATGATACGGTCGCCCGGCACCGGGTGGCAGCAGGTCGAGAACACCAGGCGGTGATGATCCCCCAGCACCGAGCCGCGCACGAAGGCAGCCCCGCCCTCGCCGTCGCGGATGCGCGCCAGGCTGTCAACCGGCAGCATCAGCGGCAGTTTGAGGTTCGGAAAGACGGCCTCGACGATGCGCGCCGGCTGAATCTTGCCACGGCCGCACAGCTCGAACAGCTCGTCCTCGCTATCGACGTTGAAACGCTCCATGGCCGAACGCAGGCTGATGTCCTCGACGTGCTTGTCGACCTGCTGGGCGGCGCGTTCGACCCCGGCGCGGCCGAGCTTTATGAAGTCTTCGCGCTCCGACTGACGGATGTGGCGGCGGATGGCGGCGCGCGCCCGGCCGGTCACGGTCAGCGAGAACCAGTCCTGATTGACCTTCGATTCCGCGCCGGTGAGGATTTCGACCTGATCACCATTCTGCAGCACGGTGCGCAGCGGCCGATGCTCGCCATTGATCAGACAGCCGATGGCGGTTTCACCGACCTCGGTATGCACGGCGAAGGCAAAATCGAGCGGCATGGCACCGCGCGGCAGGGTGATCAGCCGGCCCTTGGGCGAGAAGACGAAGACCTGATCGAGGTACATCTCCATCTTGGCGTGTTCGACCCAATCTTCGCTGTCGCCGCCGTTTTCGACGATGGCGACGACATTGCGCAGCGTATTGATCGGGTTGCGGCCGCCATCAGCCATGGCGGCCTCCTCGTCAAAGCCGTAGGTGGCGTTCTTATAGCCCCAATGCGCCGCCACGCCCTCTTCGGCAACGCGGTCCATCTCCGCTGTACGGATCTGCAACTCGATGCGCGTGCCCTTATGGCCGACGACCGTGGTGTGCAGGCTGCGGTAATTGTTCGACTTGGGGGTGGAGATAAAGTCCTTGAAGCGTTCCTGCACCACCGGCCAGGTGCGGTGCATGATGCCGAGCGCGCGATAGCAATCGTCGCTCGACGAGACGACGACACGGAAGGCATAGACGTCGGACAGCTGCGAGAAACCGACCGACTTGCGTTGCAGCTTCTTCCAGATCGAATAGGGCGACTTTTCGCGGCCCATGACCTTGGCGAACATGCCCTGTTTTTCGAGCTTTGAGGCGATATCGCGGGCGATGGCGGCGATCGTGCCGCCCTTCTCCTTGCGCAGGTCCTCCAGGCGATGGACGATGGCCTGATGCGCCGGCGGATTGATGTGCGAGAATGCCAGGTCTTCAAGCTCGGTGGCGAAACGGTTGCAGCCGATCGAGCGCGCCAGCGGGGCATAGACTTCCAGCGTTTCGCGGCTGATGCGCTCGCGCTTTTCCGGCGCCACGTACTGCAGGGTACGCATATTGTGCAGACGGTCGGCCAGCTTGATCAGCAGGACGCGGATGTCCTTGGAGATGGCCAGGATGAACTTGCGCAGGTTTTCCGACTGCTTGGTATATTCCGACTGCAGTTCCAGCCGCGTCAGCTTGGTCACGCCTTCGACGAGGGTCGCGATCTCCTCGCTGAATTTTTCGGCAATCTCCTCGCGCGTCGCCGGCGTGTCCTCAATGGTGTCGTGCAAAAGCGCGGTGGCGATGGTCGCGGCATCGAGCTTGTAATCGGTCAGGATGCCGGCGACTTCGATCGGGTGGGCGAAATACGGATCGCCCGAGGCGCGCAGCTGGGCGCCGTGCATGCGCATGGCATAGACATAGGCGCGATTGAGCAGGGCTTCGTCGACAGTAGGATCGTAGGCCGCGACGCGTTCGATCAGTTCGACCTGACGCAGGAACTTCGGCCGATTAGGGGTCGGGGTGGCGGGCGTGGCCGGTGTTTGCGCAGGCGTCTTGGCCGCAGCCTCTTCCGCCGCCGCTTTCACCTGTACCTGTTCACCTTCCGCAGACATCGACAAATCCGTAATTTCAAGCTCCCCGCCGTTTCCAGCGCCTGATCCTTAGCAACTGTCTCACATAGGGGAAAATTGGCAAGACCATTTCGCCCCTTTCGATATGGGTAAGCCTGTGGATAACACCAACAAAATGCCCGGCTGCGCGCCTACGCAGCCGGGAGCTTGTTTTGTCGCGTGACCGGAGAGACACGCGACGGCGTATGACTTTCCGGAATTAGCCGATATCGATGCGGCCCGAACCCATCACCGACTTGGAGACGTTGCCGGTGACCTTTTTGACGTGGACGTCGCCGGAGCCGACGATATTGACTTCGAGGTCGTGGACCTCGCCGCCGAAGGTGACGTGGCCGGAGCCGGCGACATTGACTTCCATGCGCGGCGAATTGCCGTTGGCCAGGTTGACGTCGCCCGAGCCGCCGATATTGATTTCGCTGTCGCCGGTGATGCTGTCGGCGGTGATATTGCCGTGACCGCCGATATTGCCTTCGAGCTTGCCGAGGTGCGTCGCCTTGAAGTTGCCCGACCCGCCGATATTGACCTCGGCCTCACCGATGGCGCCGGTGACGACATTGCCCGAACCGCCGATATTGATCTCGCCCTTGTCGGCGATGTCGGCGATCTTCCAGGAGCCGCAGCCGCCTTCGCTGAATTCCAGCGACTTGGTGGCGCCGACCTCACCGAAGGCGCCGCCGCCGACCGAAACGTGAGCGTCCATCGGTACGCGGATGGTCACCACCGGCAGGTCGGCGATGGCCTGATCGCCATAGCCGCTGACGCTGATCGAATTGTCGTGGCAGTTGATGCCGTGCATGTCGAGCTTGCCGTCGGCGACCAGCTTGTCGCCTTCCATGTGGACCATGATCTTGGGCAGCTTGGAATTGCCGTAGGCGACGACCAGCGACACGTCGGCGCGGTTTTCCGGGATGACAACGACGCGGGCGGCGGTGTGACGCAGTTCAACGTCGGCAGCCGAAGCGGCCTGGGCGGCGAAACCGAACGCCAGGGCGGCGATCGCGGTCATCGAGGCCAGTACTTTCATATTCATGGATGTCCCTCCAAAACCGGGCTTTTTTCGACGCCCGGCGAATTCCAATGAACGCATTGTGGCGCGGGTTACCCCACCGAACAACTTAAAACCATGTCATGAAGCGTTTGTAATGGATGGGCCGTCAGAACGGCGTGCACGGGTCGCATTGACTGTCGTCACGCGAGAGCCGCTTCATGACTCGCAAAGACGCCAGAAAACGGCGGAACATCGGCAGATCGCGCCGGAAATGCTGCGGCGATGTGGCGAGAGTCACGTGGTAGATCGTCGAATGCGTATTACGCGCTTCAGGATCGTCCTCGTCCAGCGGCTTACCGGCCAGGGCGACCACCTCAATGGCTATCGGTCGATCCGTCGTAAAGCAGGCAACGGATCGAACGCCCGGGATGCGCATATGCTTCAGTGCAGCGGCCGAAATGAAGTCATTGGGTTTGGGCTTGCGGCAATAACCAGGCAATTCGGCGAAAGGCGTCTTGTAATAGATTGTATTCCAACTGGCATAGACGCCGATGACGGAGATGTTCGGCTTTTCCGACTGACACTCTCCGGGGTTAGGGCCGATCAGGCCGTAAAAGCCGTGCGGATGATTGCCGGATAAAGCCGTGCACACCTTCACGCCGGCCGGAAAGGTTTCCTGAAGCCCGAACTCCGCGTTGCGATAGGTGCGGTCGTGCGCACTGGCCGGAAGGGCGATCAAAGCTGCCAATAAAGTAACGGCCGCCGTCGTATGCAATTTCATTCGGTCATCCCCCACCGCGGCGCAAATAGCACCTGACCGATACCATAAGATGCGCAATCCGCACGGTGGAAGCACCAGCCTCCACCGTACGGAAATGCAGCTTATTTGGCGTCGGGCATCAGCTTGCGCTTGAAGAAGTCGAGATAGAGCCGGTAGCGCTGCAGGTTGCGTTCATTGCCGTGCAGGCCGTGACGTTCGCCCGGATAGAGCATCAGCTCGAACGGCACCGATTTCTTCTGCAGGGCCAGCATGATGCGTGTCGAGTTGGAGAACTGCACGTTGTCATCGGCCATGCCCTGCATCAAGAGCAGCGAGCCCGGCTTGAGATTGTCGATGCGATTGAGCACGTCAGAGGCGGCATAGCCGTCCGGATTGGCCTGCGGCGTCGACATGTAGCGTTCGGTATAGGCGGTGTCGTAGAGGCCCCACTGCGTCGGCGGCGCGCCGGCGGCGCCGGCGGCGAACGGCGTATCCTTGGCCGTCATCGCCATCATGGTGACGAAGCCGCCCTGCGACCAGCCCATGATGCCGATATGGGCGCCGTCGACATAGGACTGCTGTTGCAGCCAATGCGCGCCCATCAGTTGGTCGTCGATGTCCGGGCCGCCGAAGTGCTTGTAGATGGCGCGGCCGAACTTGACGCTGCGGCCGGGCGTGCCGCGGTTATCGAGCGTGAAGACGATGAAGCCGGCTTCCTGGAACAGGCGGTTGGCCGGCGATACCCAATTCTTCTTAACCATGGCCGAGGCCGGGCCGCCATAGATCGAGACGACGACCGGGTATTTCTTCTTGGGGTCGAAATTCTTCGGCTTGAGCATCGAATAATAGAGCGTCTGACCGTCGGCGGCCTTTAAGGTGCCGAATTCCGGCGCTGTGTATTCGTCCTTGTAGGGCGCGTAGGGATGCGAGGCATCGAGCTTGTTCTCCTCGATCCAGCGCAGGCGCTTGCCGGTGCCGTCATAGAGCGCCGTGTTGGGCGGCGTCGCCGGATCGGAATAGGAGCCGATAAAGGCCGCGCCCCCGCCCGAAACCTCAGCCCCCCACCAGCCGCCGGCCGGCGTCAGGGCGACCGGCTCAGCGGCCGTCTTGTAGCTGACCTTGTACAGGCGCTGCTCGATCGGGGTGTCCTTCGAGGCGGTGAACCAGATCTCGCCGGTCTTTTCGTTGAGGTCATCGAGATGATCGACCGGCCAGTCGCCCTTGGTAATCTGGCGCACCAGCTTGCCCGAGGCGTCATAGAGGTAGAAGTGCTTGTTGCCGTCACGCTCCGACGCCCAGATGAAGCCGCCGTCGCTCAGCAGGCGGAAATCGTTGGTCAGCTCGACCCAGGTGTCCGAGGTTTCGCTCAGCACGACCTTGGCGGCGCCGGTCGCCGGATCGACCTTGAGCAGGTCAAGCGTATGCTGGTCGCGCGACAGGCGTTGCACGTAGAGCGCCTTGCCGTCCTTCGACCAGTTGACGCGCGCCAGATAGATATCGGCGTTGGAACCCAGGTCGACCTTGACCGGCGCATCGCTGCCCAGCGTCTTGATGTAGAGTTCGACGACCGCATTGGGCGTGCCGGCGAAGGGATAACGCTGCTGGACGATATTGACGCCCTCGCCGCCGATTTCGACGCGCTGAGCGATCTTGACGCCGGATTCGTCGGTCTTCTGATAGGCGATCTGTGTGCCCGACGGCGACCACCAATAGCCGGTGTAGCGCGCAAGCTCCTCCTCGGCGATGAATTCAGCGGTGGCATAAGACGTCGTGCCCTCGCCCTTTGGCGTCAGCGCCTCTTCCTTGCCGGTCTTTAAGTCCTGCAGGTACAGCGTGGCGTCGCGGACGTAGGAGACGGCATCGCCCTTGGGCGACAGCTTGGCATCGACCTCGTCGCCCGGCGTGTCGGTGACGCGCTTTACCTGTTTCGACGTGCGGTCATAGAGGTAGATGTCGCCATCGACCGGCACCAGGATTGATTGCGAATTTTCCGACCAGTCATAGGCGACGATGCCGCGCGCCGAGACGCGCATGCGCTCGCGCCGCGACTTTTCGGCTTCGGACAGGGTCTTGGACGGCGAGGTCAGCGACGCCGAGTCGATCAGCATGTAGGGCTCGCCGCCCTTGACCGGCACGGCCCACAGGTCCTGGACCTGGCCGTTATCGGCCTTGGGCTTGAGGAAGGTGAGAAGCTGGCCGTCAGGCGACAGCTTGACGCCGACCGCCTTGGGGCCAGAAATGTCCGGGTCGGCAAAGACGCGTTCGGGCGTCAGCGGCGCGCCGATCGCGGCGGTGGCGGGAGCAGTTGTTTGAGCCCAAGTTGAGTTCACCAAGGCCCCTCCGGCGAGAACAGTGGACGACAGCAGAACGGATGCCAGCAAAGCCAGCGGCAAACGGGTTGGTTTCATGGAACGGCGCTCCCCACGGATACAGTTGGGGGACGCTATCGCGCCAATGGAAGCCGCGCAAGCGGTTGCAGCCGAAACGAGGGCGCGGAAAGATTACAATTCGTTAACCTGCGCGCGCCTCGTCCACCAGCTCCTTGGCACGAACCACATCCTCCGAACGCACCATGATGCGGTAAAAGCTCGACACGACGTAGCCGACATAGCCGGCGTCGGCGACGCCATAGGCCGGGTTGATCGTATAAGGAATTTGCGCCGCGTTGAGGACGGCGACAATAAACGAGATCAGCGCCAGATCGGCGGTGACGATCAATTGGACCATAGGTTGTCGGGGCTTTCCGGCCGCAGTTCGTCGCCCAGGCCGGCGTCGATCATCAGTTGCCGCGCCTTGGCGACGTGTTCCGGATCGACCAGGATGCGCTTGGGGAACATGCCGATCGAGCCTTCCGCCGCGCTGATCGCCTGATCGGCGATGAAGTAGCGGATGTCCATCTGCTTCAGCAGCGCCTCGACATAGGAAATCAGCGCCGGATTGTTGGTGCGCATCAGGTCTTTCATGATTTTCGCGATAGCACGGTCTTCGCTGGCCCGACACCGAAATCATGCCGTACGGGAATGATCAGCCGTCAGCTTTCCGGCGCGCCTTCGGCCAAAAGCGCGCGAATGTCGGCGACGCCGTCGAGACGCTGGCGGAAACTGCGGCGCTCCAGCGCGCTGTCGAGGCGGTCGGCGATGCCCGGCAGGTCGACGCCGGCTTCGCGGCCAAGCTCGGCATAGGCGGCGCGGATCACCGGCAGGGCGGCCGACAGTTTTGCGGCTTCGTCCTGACCCATTTCGGTCAGGAAAATCAGCCGCCGCCGGCGATCGTTTTCATCGTGGCGGAACTCGACCAGACGCAGCTGTTCGAGATTGGACAGCAGGTTGATGATCAGCGGATGCGACATCTGCACCTGACGCGCCACCTGGGTGATGGCCAGGCCTGGCGACTGCTTGATCAGCAGCAGCGTGGATACGGCGCGCCCCGGCACTTGAAGCCCCTGAGCGCGCAAAAACGCCTCGATATCGTCAACGAAAGCGTCGGCCAGGCGCTGCAATCGCCGGGCGGTAAAGGCGGCTCCGAGGGTCGAGATATAGTCCAAATCACGATGCGTCATAATTTACGTAAATTATTACGCTTTTGGCCACTTGTAAATCGCAAGCGTAAATGAAAGTCACTTTCAAAAAGCAAGCCAGTGCACTAAGCGTTGCAAGCTCGGCTAGAGATGGCAGCAAAAAACCCTCACCGTTTTCGCCGGGAGGGCTTTTTTGTTCGGTCAGATCGCCAAACACATAAAGGACGGCGACGCCCTAGCCGCTATGCGTATCGTGCGTGTCGTGCCCGGTGTCATCAGCGCAGTATTCATCGACCGCATTGCGCACATCAGGATCGGCCGTCCACGTACCTTGGGCAGCATTGGCCCACCGGCAGGCCTCTTTCTTGTCACCGCGTGCCCAAGCCGCATCGGCGCGCCGCATAATATCCGAGATATGCCCGCCAGACGCTCGGACCCCGACGACTTTCGTCGGCGTCGGCAAGAACCCCTGATGCGCGGGGGCACGGCCGTCTTCCGACATCCCGACCCCCGGGCCGGCGCTCGCGTCGGTTGTCGGCGCGACGCCCGGCGTGGTGCCCGCCAGGGCGAGGCTTGAGGTAAAGAGCCCGGCAATAGCCAGGGCGATAGGGACTGCACGCAACGTGTTCATGATGTCCTCCTCTGCGGCGATAACGCCGGATCCGAATCTATCACGATTGTACCGGATTACCAGCCGAATGGCGGTTATCGAAAGCGACGGATAGTGAGGATAAGGCAAGGGGCCGGGAGGCCACTTGACCCCGAACCTTGACGGAGATGATCGACAGTCAGGTGACAATCGAGAACATTGAAAAACCCCGGGCCCTTAGAGCCCGGGGTTTTTCAATGTTTT
>OUNM011333207.1_pt1 | contig 36799 bp, 24 predicted proteins | sample 1769961 | NCBI WGS metagenome assembly OUNM01 (sample SAMEA3914820, study PRJEB12502) | metagenome | biome: forest; material: soil | place: USA | collected 2012-03-12 | depth 0.3 m | reverse complement strand
TCGAATCGGGGTTGGTTTTCGAACGATAACGGATTCGGTCAACTGGCGGTGCTCGTGGGATAGAAGGAAGGCGCCGCGGCCAAGCAAGCTTTGCTCACGGTAGGCATCCCGTAGCCGGCATTTCCGATAGGTCGCGCTGAGCTCCCTCTTTGTTACTTGATTCTTTCGCAGGTTGCTGGGCCATGCGTACCACGTAGGCGGGGATCCCCACTTTCGGGGAATTGTGAAGCTTTGCCCATTTGCGGAGCATGAGCCTTCGTCGCGTTTGACTGCGATTCTCGCGAGTCAACCGCGCGCTCCCCCTCAATCCCCTCAGAACCATGAAAATGACTCGTAAAAGCGCCGGGTTGGCGCTCTCGACCGCGCTCCTCACATTCGCCTCGCAAGCTTCGGCTCAATACCTCGGTGTGACTTGTGGATGGCAGTACAGCAAGATCCTCTCCGGACCGCCCACCTATCCCACGCATCACAATATTTCGCAGTACAATCCCGATCCAAACAATCCTGACTTCACTTGGGACAACTGGTCGGATCAGCTCATCCAGGCCGGCGTCGATTTTGTCTGCCCAAACTGCACCGGATCGCAGCCCAATACAAGCAGCCCGCCGAGCAAGATCGCTCCGCTGCTGAGTTATATCATCAATCGCGGGGCCGGCAGCCAGTTGAAATTCGCGCTCTTCGATGATAACGCCGCGTCGTGGTGTGCGCAGTGGAACCTCGCAAATGGGCGCGGCTACGGCTATGCGCAGCCCTTTGACATCAGCGATCCGGCGAACTGGAAGTATATCTACGATTATAACTACAAGATTTTCTTCCAGACCATTCCTGACGCCAACCGCTTCAAGATCAACGGCCGGCCCGTCATCATTATCTGGACGGGAAATCAGCCGGCATTTGTCACCAATATGCAGGGCAACGCCTCGCAGGCGCTGACCTATGTGCGCCAGCAGTGCCAGGCGGATTTTGGCTTCAATCCGTACATCATCTTGTCGAAAGATTTCTTTAAGAACGATACGACGTGCAGCAATCCGGGGATCGCCGACGGTTCCGAGGGATGGTTCACGCCGCCCAATACCAGCTACACGCTCACGACCTTTGCGGGCAATAGCACCAAGACGGGCGTGGCGGTGGCTTCGTTTGGAACAAGTAACCCACAGCAAATCCTGCCGAATCATGGCCAGACATTTGATACCGGCCTGGCGAATACCACTGGCGCGGGCGCGCTCCTTACTCTGTGCGAGGGCTTTACCGATTACGAAGAAGATGCGTCGATGTGGAGGGTGCAGAATCTGGATGCCAGCGGAAATCCGGTGACGTACTCGACGGGTGGCGGTGGCGGGAACGGTACAGGCTATGACTACCCAAACCAGCGCGTCAATCTCCTGCGCAAACACAGCCGCAATCCTTTTCCCACCAGGCTGAAATACGAGGCGGAAGGCTGCGATACCTTTGGCGGAGCCAACGGCGGCAATGGAAAGACTAACTACTATCGCAATGGGAATATCGCCATCGACCGAGTAAGCGATACCTTTGGCGGTTGGTACGTGGGATGGATGCAGGCCGGCGAGTGGATGCAATGGCAGGAAGTGCCGCTTAATGGCGCGCCGCATTTTCAAGTGCGCATCGCCACGCCCAATGCCGGTGAGAAAGCGCACTTTGTGATCGATGGCGTGGCGCAACCTTCGCAGACCCTGCCTAACACTGGCGGATGGCAAAACTGGGTAACGTATGATTTCGGCGCCTACGGCTCGTACACAAATTCCTATCACACGATCCAGGTGGTCTTCGACACGGGGAATGTGAATTTCAACTGGTGGCAATACGCGCAGGCGACGAAGTATGAAACCGAAAGCCTCGTCACGGTGCAGGCCGTCCCGGCGTCGCACGTGGCTAGTGATTCAAATCTCAGCGGCGGCGCGGGCCAGCAACTCGACGGCACAGCCGTAGGAAATCTCCTTACCCTCACTGTGCCGAGTGTTTCCGCCGGCACTTACGACGTAATCGTCGGGATGAAGAATTACTTTAACCGCGGCATCTGGCAGCTCGCGATCGGGCCGGCCAATGGAAGCTTCACCAACTTGAATTCACCGCAGGATGCCTATGCGGCCAGTCCCACCTACACCCAGATCGATCTAGGACCGTGGACCCCTGGCAGTTCCAGCGACAAATGGTTCCGCTTCACCATCACGGGCAAGAATGCAAGTTCGTCGGGTTATCAAATGCTTGTGGATTATATCATCCTGACTCCGCAGTGAGTTACTTGATCAGCCGGTCCTCGTGAAATGAGAAAATCGTTCCTGCCGGTTTGCGCGGTCCTTTCGACGGGCTTCGTAATTGCGTTCATCTGGCGGTTGCATTTGGGCGCACCTCGTGCCGAGAAGCAACCGGCAGATGGTCAGAGAGCGGCATTGGTTGCAACCCCACCGGCGAAAACAGGCAAAAGCGCTCTCGCTTCGATTGCTAAGACTAGCGCGTCCACTCGCGATGCTTGGAACGAACGAATTCGAGACGGATTAGATTCGCTGAGTCCCGGGGAACGCGAGCGGGTATTCGGCGACCTCCTGCCAATGTTCACTCAACTCGATCCCGCGGCAGCAGCGAACTTTGCGGAAAGTAACGATGCCGGCGGGAGCCACGCGGAAGTGATGCGCAACGTCGCTGAAAGCTGGGCTCGCGCCGATTTCAATGCGGCGTGGGCGTGGGTGGTGCAGCTTCGCGATGCGAACGAGCGGGATACCCTCCTCGGCTGCATTGGTTTTGCAATGGCAAAGTCCGATCCTTTGCGAGCCGTCCACGCGCTGGAAAACGGCGAACTCGACGCGAGCCAGGCGATCATGCTTGGCAATCTCGCGCAGCTCTGGGCCTCGCGGGATCTGCCTGGGGCGCTTGCCTGGGCCGGAAATCATCCCGCGGGCGATCTGCGCGATGACCTGTTCCTGCACATCGCGCTCGCTGAATCCGCCACGGCCCCTGCCGACTCAGCGCGGATCGTGGCGGAGCAAATATCGCCAGGGCCGAACCAGGAAAATGCCGTCCTCGCTGTGCTTGATGTGTGGGCGGCACAAGACACGGCGTCCGCTTCGGCTTGGGTCGCACAATTTCCAATCGGCGAATTTCGCGACCGCGCCACGGCGAAGATATCTAGCATTGCGCATCCGGAGCCGCTGCTCGTGAAGCTGCCCATCGGTCCGCGGTAAAGAGCTTGCCGCTTAACCCCGATACTGCTCGTCGCTTACTTGCTCCAGCCATTCTACGGCTTTGCCTTCGAGCTGTTCCTGGATAGCGATATGAGTCATGGCGGTGGTGGGCGCTGCGCCGTGCCAATGCTTTTCTCCCGCGGGAATCCACACGATGTCGCCGGGCCGAATCTCCTCGATCGGACCTCCCCAATGCTGCGCGCGTCCGCACCCACTCGTGATGATCAGCGTCTGCCCCAGCGGATGCGTATGCCAGGCCGTCCGCGCTCCCGGCTCAAAAGTAACGCAAGCGCTCATTACCCGCGCCGGCGCACTGGCCTGGATCACGGGATCGATGCGCACCTCGCCGGTGAAATATTCGGTGGGTCCTTTGGTGGAGGGCTGAGAGCCGTTTCGTTTAATGTCCATATAGATATTTCGGTTTGGGGGATTGCTGGTGGGCGAAGAATTTATCGCGTAATGGATTCTTTATCTTATGCGGGGAAGGTTCGTATACTATTCCTTCGATAGGATGTTTGCTAGCTATCAGTGCGCTTCCAATACCGGCAGCCCTTTTCTCCACTCCAGGGCCATTTGCTTCAGGCGGGTGGCGGTTTCAGGCTCGCTGTAGGCGACGTTGGTGGTCTCGTGGGGGTCGGAGTCGAGGTTGTAGAGCTGGGCATCGGTGGCGTCGGCGTTGACTAGCAATTTCCAGGAGCCTTCACGCACGGCGACGTTGGGGCTGCGGTCTTTGCCGCCGGGGTAGGCGAAGGCTTTGTTGGTGTTGCGGCCATATTCCCAGAAGATGGGGCGGTGGCGTGTCTGGCTCTGGCCGAGGATGGACGGGCTCATGTCTTCGCCATCGAACGGGATGCCTGCGGGCAGTTGCGCGCCGGCGAAGGCGCAGAGCGTGGGAAAAAGATCGGCGCCGTGGATGACGGTTTTTTGGTCGAAGCGTCCGGCGGGGATGTGGCCCGGCCAGCGGACGATGAACGGCTCGCGAGTGCCACCTTCGTAGAGGCTGTCTTTGCAGCCGCGCAAGCCGGCGGTGCGCGCGTGTTGGAAGGAGGGCATGGGGCCATTGTCACTGGAAAAGATGAGGATGGTGTTTTCTTCCAAGCCGAGTTGCTTGAGGCCGGTGAGCAGGCGGCCCACTTGGCGGTCGTATTCATCGAGCACGGCGCTGAAGCTGCGGCGGTCTTCGGGGCCGCTGGGGCCTTCGGGATATTCGGCGAGGCGCTCCTGGCTGGGGACCCACGGGGTATGGACGTCGTCCGGCCAGATGTTCACATAGCAGGGCTCGCCTTTGTGCCGGGAGAGGAAGTCGAGCGCTTTGTCGATAAAGTAACGAGTGCGATCCCAGCGCTTCACTTTATCAGATGGAGCCCAGATCCAGTGGGTGGAGGTGATGTCCGGGTCGGGTTCGGGGCTTTCAAAGGTGCTGATGTGTTCATCGAAGCCGTACTCGCTGAATTTCGGCGCTTCGGTGACATCGCGTCCGCCGCCCATGTGCCATTTGCCGAAGTGGCCGGTGGTGTAGCCCGCGGCTTTGAGCGTGCGGGCGATGCTCGGTGCTTTGGGATCGAGGAAATCGGCGCACTCGCTGGCGCGATTGCCCGCGCGGGTCTGAAGGTAGTTAGTGATATTCCAGCGCGCGGGGAACATGCCGGTGAGGAGTGCTGTGCGCGAAGGCGAGCAGAGCGGGGAATCGACGTAATACTGCTGGAAGCGCGTGCCCTCCTGACAAAGATGATCGATATTTGGCGTAGGTGCGAATTTCCCGCCGTAACAGCCCGGGTCGCCGTAGCCCATGTCGTCGGTGAGGAGGAAGATGATATTGGGGCGGTCTTTCGGTGCGGCAGGCGTCGCCGGCGTCTTTTCAGGCGCGGTATCGGCGGCTTTTGCAAGCGATACAAAGGACGCAAAGCCGAGAACGGCGAACAGTGAGAGGAGTTTCATGTTAGTTAGCAAAAAAGGGATGCTGTAGCCCAAGTCTGTGATCTTGGGAGTGATCAGCGGTAATCACACCGCGGCCTCACAGAGGCCGCCTACAGCGGAGAGTTTGGCGCAGGTTGGCGCGGGACGTCACGCGGGAATTCTTGAGCTTGACCTTCGTCGCGAAGCAGACCAAAGATGTCCGTTCAATCCACCAAGGAGGTCGTATGGCAAACTACACTAAACAAGACACCGGCCCCTTTTTTCGAGCGCACCAGCAAGCGTCGTAAGGGGTTCCCATCCGAAACGCAGGTCAAGCGCGGCGTGCGCATCGTCCGCGGCTTTAAGGAGTTGATCGAAAAACTCGGGCGCAATGATCCGTGTCCATGCGGTTCGACCCGGAAGTTTAAGAGCTGCTGCATGCATAGCGGCTGCTTTTGACGGCAGCCGCCGGAATTACTTTTTTCCGCGAGTAGCGCACGGCGCGAGGGAAGCACGCTCTGATATGGCGCGACTTCTTGACCGGAGTTCGAATCATCCCTCGGCATAGCTGAAAACGAAGCCCGGGACTAGCGCGTGAGCGCTATCCCGAGAGCGTGCGGCAATTTGCGCCGAATGCTAAAGGCGCGCGATGGGCTTCGTCTTTTCAGCCTCGCCGCGTGCGACCCTGCAGCGCAGAAGCTAGCTATTGATAATCGTAGCGCGAATCGATCCGATCCTGGCGGTCGGCGCGGCGGTCGTAGCGCGCGTTCTGCCGAGTCGTCATGCGGTCGTCGGCGCTGTCGGCTCGATATTCGAGCCGGTCACGCCGATCGTAGCGGCGATCTACGCGCGCATCGTGGCGGGCGGCAGGTCCGGCGCAACTGGAGAAGAGCAGAAGTGCTACGGGTAGGAGGGGAACTATAGTTTTCATATCGGCGGATGGATAAATCAGCAGATGTTGGAATGCATAACCTTTGAAAGGTAATCACCTGGCGGGGCGAAGAGTGCTCTGCCGCCGGGCATTAGCCACGCGTTACTTGGGATGAATTTCCGTAATCTTGGAGCCTTGCAGTTCGAGGCTGGCCATAATGCCAGTTTGATCAAAGGCCATGGCGTAAACGTCGTCCTTCGTTTGTGTCGTATTGAAGGACGCAGCGGCTCCTTTATTTAAGATGACGATATTGGGCGTATGGGCAAGTTCCCAACCGCCTTCATCGTGGAGGTGGCTCAGTCCGTTTTTATGGGTGAAAAAGAGAGCGTAACCAAAGCGCTGCACGCCGATTTGCGGTCCAAAGGAGCCAGCGGAAGTTACGTAATAGCCCAGCGTCTTGTAGCGGGTAAGCAGTGCGCCTTCTCCCCGCTGTTTGCCAAAGATAAATCCGGCTTTGTAAATCGCAGGAAAGACGAGCACGGCCTCCGATTCGGCGCCAAGTTTTTGGGCCTTGGGGCTTGCGTGATAGAGCCTGTGAAGGGCAGCGCGGGAGTCCTTGTCGAGTTCCGCGGCAGTGGCGACCGTGGCCGCAGCGGCACGATTGGCGGAGAAGCAAGCTGCAGCGAATGCGAATGCTAATATAACGGAAAAGCGATGGAGTGAGACGGATTTCATATTCGCCTAATTGTTGCGCCGCACTAATCCGCTCTCGCAATAGGACTTACGTCCTACCTGTCCAACCGGCCAGTATCTTAAATCCCGGTTCGCACTCTAAACCTCATTCGTTTCCCCGTAGTTTCATGAACCCCCAATCCCTCCAATCCCCCATCGTGCAATCATCCCCTGTACAGTCATCCATCGCTCGAAAAATCTCGCGTGTGGCGCTGCCGACACTCGCCGCTCTGCTTGCAGGCGTGGGCGCCGCGAATGCGCAGATCTTTACTAATCCCGGCTTCGAGTCGGGCTTCACCGGCTGGACGACATCCCAGGGCAACGGCGCGGCAACCTTCTCCACGACGACTACTTCCCCTTACGTCGGCTCGAATTCCGCGCAGATCGTGGTCACTACTCCCGGGACGACGTTTCCATCGCTCACCCAAACCTTTACCGCGAGCGCGTCGCAGACCTATATGCTGCGCTATTACGCCAAGGCCACGACGAATCGGCCCACGATGAACATTCACGTGAGTAGCGCCTCGGGACCGGTCTATTCGGCCGCCAAGATCAATCCCTCCTCGAATGGCTGGGAGGAGTATCATTGGCCGTTCAAAGCGTCGGGCGCGACGACCGTTACTTTTACCTTCGAAACGGCGACAACCTACGGCCTCGATCAGGTGCAGGTTTACGATACGAACAGCCCGGCGGACCAAAACGGCAACATCATGGATCCGGAGAGGTGTTATCTTTGGCATTGGGGCCAAACGGCCGGCGCCACCGGCGGGCTGATGAATACGGATAACAGCATTTCCGTTCCTCTTCCGGACGGTCGCGTCGCCTGGCTCTTCAACGATAGCTACACCGGCACCATCAATCCCTATAACAATAGCGGTGGCACGGCCGGTTTCGTGCGCAATATGCTCTTCACCCAAAACGGCGGATCGCTCACTCCCTGGGCTCCAGGAAAGACCTCCTTCACGCCGGCCGTCTCTGGAGACTGGACCTGGCCGACGGACGCCTTTGTCGAGGGAAGCAAACTCAAAATCATTCTCCCAGACATCAGCAGCACTCAGACGAACGGCGTAAATATCGCCACATTCTCGCTGCCCGCCATGACGCAGGATAGCTATCCGGCCACCTATCTGCCTTGGGCGATCAGTCACGTCCTCGATGGCGGCGACGGCTATTTCTATCTCTACAATGGGAGCAAAGTGGGGCGCGTGCCGGTCGGCAGCTTCGATACGACTGCGGCTTGGCGGTATTGGGATGGCTCGACCTGGAATACGAGCAGCTCTGCCGCAGTGGCGATGACTAACTACAGCAGCGCGATTTCATTCGAACGGCTGGGGCCCAATAACTTCGTGGAAACTTATGCGGGATTTGTCGGCGGAACGATTCGTGCGCGGTTCGCACCGGCCCCGCAGGGGCCATGGACTTCCGCGGATATTACACTCGGCACTCCCACATGGGAGGCGGACACTTCCTATTACTATATGCCGTATCTCCACAGAGAAACCGCGCAGAACGGTGTCTATAGTCTCAGCTACTCGGATATCGGTTCGGATGGTGCGGATGGTGCCGGGTTTGTGAGCAATCGTCCGGGCAAAGACCAATGCTACTATAACATTGAATTCTTCCGGACCCCTAACCTGCTGACCGCTTCGCCGTACACTAGCAATGTGGGATCTGACAATTTCAGCACTGGCGACGCGACAGGCTGGCAAACCTATAGCGGCACGTGGACGGCCTCCGGCGGCAGCTACAGTGTGACGGGCGGGTCTGGGGCGAAGGCGATCTTCAAAGGCATCGTGACCGACGATATTAACTGCGCGGCCAACGTTTCGGTCAATGGCGGGGATGCCGGAATTCTCTTCCGCGCGAGTAAATATGCTATCGGCACGGATAGTTATTCCGGCTACTATGCAGGGATCCAGACAGGCGTGGGAGTCATCCTTGGGAAGGCGAACGGAAGCTGGACGCAGTTGGCCAGCGCCGCCATGACGATCAATGCCAATACGGTTTATCCAGTGCGGGTGACGGCTCGGGGCTCTGCAATCAAGGTTTACGTTTCCGACATGACGACGCCGAAGATCTCCATCACGGACACGACTTATGCGAGCGGCGGCGTGGGCCTTCGCACCCATAGTACCTCGGCGGTCTTCGATAACTTCGATGTGAATGGTGTACAAGAGGAGACCGAATTACTTGCCGCGACCGCAACGGCGGGCGTCACACATCGTGTCTTTGCCTGGGACCAATTCAGCGGAGGCGCGGGGACCATCCTCGACGCCACGGCGACCGGTCAGCAGGTGACCTATACCGTGCCGGCGATTGCGGCGGGAACCTATGACGTTCGCGTCGCAGTGAAAGAGACTTCGACACGCGGAACCTGGCAGCTCGCAGCCGCGTCCGCAGTCACCGGGAGTTTCTCCAATATCGGCGCGGTCCAGGACGAATACTCTTCCACCGATCAAGTGGCCGAATACGACCTGGGCAATTGGTCGCCGGGGAGTACGAGTGACAAGCTGTTCCGCTTTACCGTGGTGGGCAAAAATGCCAGCAGCACCGGTTACTCGATCTCGTTTGATTATATCAAGCTGATCCCGCAGTAGCCGCGAAGATTCTCTCAGTAGGTTGCGCAGGAATCGGCTCGAGTCGAGCCGTGCAATAAAACTCAGGGCCGCACATTTGAGCGTGCGGCCCTGAGTCTTTTTTTGAGCTGCTTCGGGTTTTTCCCGGATTCTCCCGACGCATTGGAAGTTGAGTGTCAGGCGCCGAAAGCAGAGAGTTGCCTGTGAAAGCAGTCCAATTCCCTGCTTCTTCCGAATTCTGAGGAAATCTTAATTTGGCCCTCACGGCCTCCTCATCATCACCATGTAGGCTCCCATCGTCATGCGCATCCTCCTTGTAGAAGACGAAGAGAAAGTCGCCCGATTCGTCTCACTCGGCCTCAAAGCCGAAAGCTTTGCGGTGGATTGCGCTTCGGATGGGCAGAGCGGCCTCACGTTGGCGATCGAGAATGACTACGATTTAATCATCGTCGATCTCATGCTGCCCGGGCTGAATGGGACGGAATTAATCCGGAGGGCACGGGAAAAGAAACCCGACCTGCCGATCGTGGTCCTCACGGCGCGTGACGCCGTCGGAGACAAGGTCGCCAATTTTGAAGCCGGTGCGGATGACTATCTGACCAAACCATTTGCTTTCGCGGAGCTCCTCGTCCGCGTGAAAGCGCTTCTGCGGCGTGGCGCGGTCAATCGCTCCAATACCTTGCGCATTGGCGATCTGGAGATCGACCGCGTGACGCATCAAGTAAAGCGTGACGGAAAAAGCATCAAGCTGACCTCCAAGGAGTACGCGCTGCTGGAATACCTTGCCGCGAACTCGGGCCGTGTCCTCTCGCGCACCATGATCATCGAGCACGTCTGGGATGAAAGCTTCGAGGGGCTGACAAATATCGTGGATGTTTATGTCCGGCAGCTGCGGGCCAAGATCGATGAACCGTTTAATCACAGGCTCATCCATACGATGCGGAGTGTTGGCTACTATTTGAGTGAGACGGAAAATCCATGAATTCGCTGCGCTTCAAATTGATCGCCTGGTTCGCGGGGCTGCTGGTTTTGGTGACGCTCGGCTTTGCTGCTTACACCTATACTAGTTTACAGCGATTTCTTCACGAAGTGCTGCGCGATACGCTCGAGCATCGCACTGATCAAATCTCCGCCATGGTCCGGGACATTCCGAAAACCAATGAAGCGGCAGTGGCGGCCGAAATCGAGGCCCGGTTTGCCCCGGGGCGGAATGATAAATTCGTACGCGTGACGCGGGAAAATGGTTCGGCTCTCGGCGCAATGGTCTATCTTTCCGGAAATCCCGCGGATCATAGTTTTGAGCCCGGTGAAATTCCTCCTTTTCATGGCGCATTGCCCGTGGTCGCGACGCGGTTTCAGCAAAAGGACCTGCTTATTTCCAGCATAGCGGTGACTGGGTCTGCTGATCACTATACGGTGGAGGTGGGCGCTTCCCTTGGCTCGGCAAATCGCGTGCTTCATACCTTGTTGCTTACTCTCGCCGCAGGGCTGCCTGTGGTCGTGGCGGTTGCAGTGTTGGGTGGCTTTATTCTCATCCAGCGGGCGCTCACTCCCGTGCAGAAAATCATTAGCGCAGCGCAGGAGATCACGCTTCGTCATCTCAGCAGGCGGCTGCCGGTGCCGGATACGCGCGATGAGATCGCCAGTCTCTCGCTGGCGCTTAATCAAATGATTGCTCGCTTGGACGAGTCCTTCCAAAATACGAGCCGCTTTACCGCCGATGCGTCGCACGAGTTGCGCACGCCGCTCACGATCATTCGCGGTGAGCTGGAATCGCTCCTGTTTCGGCGCGATCTCGATGCCGGTATTCGTGATGAACTCTCCAGTTTGCATGAAGAAGTCGAGCGGCTCGTGCAAATTGTGGAGGGCTTATTCGCGCTCTCCCGCTTGGATACGGGGGAGGCTCAGGCAGAGAGCATTCGTTTGGATCTCGCGGAGCTCGCCAAAACCACGGTGGACCAGATGTACCTTTTGGCGGAAGAGAAACGCATCTCTCTGGCCTGCGATACGGGCGGACATGTGGATGTCGAGGGCGATCAATCGCGTCTGAAACAAGTCATCGTCAATCTGCTGGACAACGCTATCAAGTATACGCCCTGCGGCGGGGCCGTTTCGCTGGCCGTGCGTGCCCAGAATGGCACGGCCATTTTGGAAGTTTCCGACACGGGACCAGGTGTGCCTGAAGCCGCAATTCCTCACCTGTTCGAGCGATTCTATCGCGCCGATGAAGTTCGCTCGCGCGATGTCGGAGGAGCCGGCCTCGGCCTGTCAATTGTTCATTCCATCTGTCTCGCTCACGGAGGCTCCGTTGCCGTGAGTAACATTCAACCCTCCGGCTGTCGCGTGACAGTGCAGCTTCCTCGTGCGGCCTAACTTTGTTGATTTCATGTCTGCCACATCTACCGCTGAGCCCACTGTCGAAACGGCAAGACCGCCTGTGAAAGTCACGCCTTCTTCGTCAGGGCGCTGGTTGTTGCTCGCGCTCATTTTGATTCCGATTGTCTGGGTATGTTTCCATCTTCTTTCACACCCGACCAGTGAATCCGCAGGCGCGCGTCCTCCGACTGTGGCGGTGGAAAAGGTTACCCGGGAGGATCTTGCTCAATCTCTGACACTTTCCGCTGAATTTCATCCCTATAGCCAGGTTGCGCTTCATGCGAAGGTGGCTGGTTACTTGAAATCGATCTCGGTAGATGTAGGGGATCACGTTCATGAAGGTGATGTGATCGCCAAGCTTGACGTTCCGGAATTGCAGGATGAACTAGGCAAGGTCCAGGCGGCGCTGGGCGCTGCGGAGGAGGAAGTGACGCGCGCTGAGGCCGCATCTACTGACGCTCATATTGCCTATCAACGGTTGCAGCAAGTGGCTAAGGAACATCCGAAGCTGGTTGCCGCACAGGATGTCGATTCTGCTCTGGCCAAGGACACCGCCGCTTCCAGCGGATTTGCCGCTACCAAACAGCGTGTGGAGGAGGCTCATTCCGAGGTGGCGCGGGTCAAGGCGTTGCTTGGTTATATGAACATCGTGGCTCCATTTGATGGTGTCATTACCAGGCGCCTGGCTGATCCCGGCGCTCTTATTCAAGCCGGCACTTCTTCCAATACCCAGGCCATGCCCTTGGTAGAACTGGCGGAGGACAAAAAGTTGCGTCTCGTATTTCCGGTGCCGGAATCGGCAGTGACTTTAGTGAATGTGGGATTGCCTGTTAAAGTAACTGTGGGTGCGACTGGCCAGTCTTTTGAAGGCAATGTTTCCCGCTTTTCGAGCAAGGTCGATCACTCAACCCGCACGATGTGGACTGAGGTCGATGTGGAGAATGCCGATGGCCGCTTTAAACCGGGGATGATTGCTGAGGCCCGGCTTCAAACGGTGGAACACAAAGATGCTGTCGCGGTGCCGCTGCAAGCGGTTTCCATCGGTGAAAAGCCTGCGGCATTGGTTGTGAACGCGGCGGGAGCAGTTGAGCAGCATCCTCTCAAGCTTGGCCTGCAGACTCCCACTAAAGCGGAAGTGTTAAGTGGACTTCAACCTGGAGATTTGGTCGTCGTGGGCAGCAGGAGCGGTCTTCAGGTGGGGCAAAAAGTAACGGCAAAGGAGTTATCTCCGACAGCCGAATAAACCTCGCCTTCGTAAAACCTAGATAGACATCCATGCCTGAATCCATTCCGGCTCCCATTTTAAACGCATTGAAATCGCTCGATACTTGCGCGGCGGCCAATGCCATCGAGTCCTTTAGCGTACAGCTTCGCAATGAGGGATTCATGAATGCTACCGGCGTTCATTGCCAGTTTCCTACGATGCCGCCGATGCTTGGTTTTGCCGTTACTTTGCGGGTGAGAAGCAGCAATCCGCCGATGGAAGGCGGAGTTTATGTGGACCGCACCGATTGGTGGACTGCGCTGGAGGCTCTCCCTGTGCCGCAGGTCGTGGTGATTCAGGACATGGATCGGCGTCCCGGAGTAGGCGCATTTGTCGGAGAAATCCACGCAGCGATCCTGCAGCGCCTGGGATGTGTCGGCGTCGTTACTAACGGTGCGGTGAGGGATTTGTCGGCGATCGAGAGTCGCGGTTTCCAGCTTTTCTCTGCGACGGTCTCTCCCTCGCATTCCTACGTCCACGTAGTTGATTCCGGCCAAGCCGTGCAAATCGGCGGCCTGCTCATTCGTCCCGGTGACCTGTTACTTGGAGATCGACACGGCCTGCTGCGCATTCCGCCGGAGGTTGCCGCAGATATTCCTGAAACCGTTGCCCGCATTCGAGCCCGGGAACGCGAGATTCTCGACTACTGCGATTCCGAGGCATTTTCGCCCGCGGGCCTCCGTCAGCGCCTGCGCAATTTTCCGCCCGCCAATTGACCTGCCGCCCATGTCACGCTTTTCTATTCGCTATCCCTATCTGGTAATTGTAGTTTGTCTCATTACTTGTGTCATCGGTGTTACGAGCCTGGTGCGAATGCCGGTGGATCTTTTTCCGCCGATTAAGATTCCGGTGGTCGTCGTAGCCACCTTTTTCTCCGGCATGCCGCCGGAGCAAATAGCCAATGATATCACGGGCCGTTTTGAACGCTTTTTCACGTTGGGCAGCGGCATTGATCACATCGAGTCCCGTTCTTTGCCCGGAGTAAGTCTTATCAAAGTTTACTTCCAACCTGGAACTAATGCGGATTCTGCCGTCACGAGCATCTCAAATCTGGCGATGGCGCAGTTGCGGCGTCTTCCACCAGGCACATTGCCTCCGGTTGTGCTCAAATTTGATGCCTCCAGTCTGCCGGTGTGCCTGGTTACTTTAAAGGGTGAAGGACTCAACGAAACCGCTCTCCGTGATCTGGGCCAATATACGATTCGCAATCAGGTCGCCAATGTCCCCGGGGCTTCCGTGCCGCAGCCTTTTGGCGGACGCTATCGCCAGATCATGGTTTATGTCGATCCGCTGAAACTCGAAGCGCACCAGCTTAGCGTGATGGATGTCGTTCGTTCGGTGAATCAATCCAATCTCATTTTACCGGCGGGTGATGTAAAAATCGGGCCCTTCGATTACAATCTGGGGACCAATAGCCAATTGCGAGGAGTGGATGAAATCAACTCACTTCCGCTCAAAACGGTGGATGGCTCGCCGGTGCTGGTCGGGGACGTCGGGCGTGCGGCCGATGCCGCACAAATCCAAACTAATATTGTTCGGGTTGATGGCCAGCGGTCCGTCTATCTTCCCGTTTTGAAACAAGGTGGTGATGCCAATACCATCGCTATCGTGGATGGCATCAAAAACGCAGTGTCCCGCCTGCTCGACGTGCCCAAGAGTCTCGTGGCGACGGTGGTCTTCGATCAATCGGTATTTGTAAAAACGGCGATCGAGAATCTCATCCATGAAGGGGCTATCGGCCTGGTTTTGACGGGACTGATGATTCTTGTTTTTCTGGGAAACGTTCGTGCGACGTTTGCGGTTTTTCTTTCGATTCCACTCTCGGCTCTCGCGACTTTTGTTGGTCTTTCCTTCGGCGATAGCTCCGTGAATTCCATGATTCTTGGAGGATTGGCGCTCGCCTTTTCGCGACTGATCGACAACTCCGTTGTCGTTCTGGAAAATATCTTTCGCCACCTCGAATTGGGCGAAACACCGGAGGTCGCGGCGGAGAAAGGCGGAAGCGAAGTGGCGCTTCCCGTGCTGGCGGCTACACTCACGACTGCGGTGGTTTTCTTTCCGGTTACTTTTCTCTACGGTGTGAGCCGTTTTCTCTTTTCCGCTTTGGCGCTTTCCGTCGTCCTTTCTCTATTCGCATCCTATGTAGTGGCGCTGACGGTGGTGCCGCTGTTTTGTGCAAAGCTTATCAAAGGCCACACGGGACACGATAACGAGGACTCAGGACTCATGGGGCGCTTCAACACGTGGTTCAATGCGCGTTTTCACACTTTTCTCGATCAATTCGACCGTACCCAGGCGTTCACACTCGCAAGACCTGTAGCGACTATTTTCAGCATTGTCGGTCTGTTCCTGCTCAGCCTCTGTTTATTGCCAAAGGTAGGGATGGCCTATTTTCCGCGCACCGACCCCGGTCAGTTTGTGATCAATCTGAAAGCAGCGACCGGCACCCGGCTGGAACTCACGGATAAGGAAGTGGACAAAGTTGAGGGGCTCATCCGCCGCATCGTTGACCCGCACGATCTCCGCCTCATCGCTTCCAACATCGGCGCTACTCCGGATTTCTCCGCGATGTACACGAGCAACTCAGCTTCGCACACGGCATTCGTACAAGTAAGCCTCAGCGAGAATCACAAAATCGGCAGCTACGAGTACATGAATCGCGTGCGCGCGGCCATGCGCGACGAATTGCCGGAACTCAATGCTTACTTTCAATCGGGCGGCCTCGTGGACGCGGTCCTGAATCTGGGGCTGCCTGCGCCGATTGATATCCAAGTCAGCAGTTCGAATCTTGAAAAGGCTTACGGCACGGCATCTCAGATCGCCGCGCAAGTGCGTGATCTTCCAGGCGCCAGCGATGTGCAGATTCCGCAGGATATCGATGCGCCGGCATTTCAACTCAACATTGATCGCACACGGGCCAGTATCCTCGGCCTCGATGAAAAGGAAGTGGTGAGCAACGTGATCACGGCGTTGACTTCCAATCAAATGATCGCGCCAAGTTTCTGGGTCGATCCTCATACTGGCAATGACTATCTCCTCACCGTCCAGTATCCGGAGGACACGATTAAGTCGCTCACGGACGTGCGCAGCATTCCCTTGCGCGCGGCGGGACAGAGCGAGCCGACGCGGCTTGATTCCGTCACTACGCTGCAGCCGATTCAAGTGCCCACGGAAATCGATCACTATCAGTTGCGGCCTGTCATCGATATCAATGTTGCTCCAAAAACCGAGGAACTCGGCGGACTTGCCAGAGCAGTGCAAAAGATTGTCGATCGGGTGGAAAAGCCCGAGGGCGTTCGCGTGGCCATTCGCGGTTCGGTGCAGGCCATGAATGCTTCCTTCACCTCCTTCAGCCTCGGCCTCCTTCTCGCGGTGCTGCTTGTTTATTTGATTTTGGTGGCGCAATTCAAGTCGTTTGTCGATCCGCTGCTCATCCTGTTGGCGGTTCCACCGGGTATTATTGGAGTGTTACTTGTATTAGCGTTTACGGAAACGACTCTGAACGTCATGTCGCTGATGGGTGTCGTGATGATGTCCGGCATCGTCGTTTCGAATAGCATTCTCATAGTCGAGTTCACTCACCGTCTTATGGAGGACGGATTTCCGCTGCGCGAAGCGGTGCAGACGTCCTGCCGCGTTCGCCTCCGGCCGATTCTTATGACGTCGCTGGCGACGATCATCGGGCTTATTCCCATGGCTTTGAAGCTAGGCACGGGCAGCGAAGCGTACGCCCCTCTCGCACGCGCCATCATCGGCGGCCTCATGACTTCCCTGGTGCTTACACTCTTTATCGTTCCTTCTGCGTTTTACCTCGTCTATCGCCGCCGCCAGAATCGCGGCGAACCGCCTGGCCACGGTGGAGGACCGGGAACCACACTTCATCCGGATAGTCCCCAGCGGATGGTTCATTCCTCTTCACCAGAGCTGGTCGCGCACAAGGATAACACCAACCCGGGCGCGCGTGGCCAAAATCTCCCTGGCTTGCCGATTCCCTCGGCAGTCGTCATCACTATTCTCCTTACGTTGGTTCCCGGGCTGGGACACGCTGCTTCCACTCCACCGCCTCCTCCACGTCTTACGCTCGCAAAAGCCGAATCCATCGCTTTGCAGCACGATCCGATGATAGCCGAAGCTTATTTCAAAGCCCGTGCTGCGCAGGAGTTTGTCAACGAGACGCGCGCGGGTTTTTTTCCACAAGTCACGGGAAATATCTCTCTCGTCGGCACTGGCGATTACATCAGCCATTCGCTCGGTGGCGGCGTTCTTAGCGACGGAAAAGGCACGCGCATTGGCGCTTCCGGCGGATTGAATGATCCCACCGTGCTCACACGCGAATCGAATGGGATTTCGGTTTCCCAACTTGTGACTGATTTTGGCCGTACGGCATATCTCACGAGTGCCGCTCGATTTGATGCACTGGCCGAGGGCCAGCGTGCCGAACTCGCTCGGGCGATGGTGCTAATCTGGACAGAACAGGCGTATTTTCGGGTTCTCGAGGGTCAGGCCCTCGTTCGTGTGGCTAATGAAACCATTTCCAGCCGGCAGGTGCTCGCCGATAGCACTGCGGCACTCGCGGCCAGTAAACTAAAATCGGATCTCGATGCCAGCTTTGCGCGAGTGAGCGTGGATCAGGCAAAACTGCTGCTCCTCGACGCCCAAAATCACGTTAACTCCGCGTTGGCCGACCTTTCCGCGGCGATGGGATATCGCGAACCTCATCACTTTTCACTGGCGGACGAGTCGTTCAAAGGACCCGGAGAAAGCGATCTTGGTTCGTTACTTTCACGAGCTCTGGCAAATCGTCCTGACGTAATGGCCGCACATTTCGCTCAGGAATCGGCGGTGAAGAAAGCTTCGGCTGATAAAGTGGCTGGTCTTCCGCGGGTTGATTTGCTGGCGGCATTCGGACGCACTCCGGCAGGAGATCCAGCGGTGCGAGAGACGTACGGCGCGGCTGGCGTGAATGTGCAAATCCCTATCTTCACCGGAGGAAAAATCACCGCGCGTGCCCGCGAATCCGAGTATCAGGCCCAGGCCGCGCAACAGGCTGTGGCAGAAGCGGAGGACCGAATCGCGCGGGATGTGGATATAGCGTGGCTCAATGCCAACGAAGGAAAACAGCGAATCGGTGTCACCAAAAGTCTGCTTACAAATGCTAATGATGCGTGGGAACTCGCCAATGCCCGGTATCAGGCGGGCACGGCCTCTTTCGTGGAACTTAGCCAAGCCGAATTAAACCGCACGCAGGCCCAGATCGACAATGCGACCGCAAACTACGAATATCAAATCCTTCTCGCACTTCTCGATTTCCAATCCGGTGCGATTCGCTTCAATCATTCCGCAACGCCCGTAAAAGGAACGCACCAGAGACGGCTGCCAGTACATTAATGGATGTCGCCATTAGGGCTTCAGCGCATACTAGCGAATCGCGCTCCGGTTTAAGCGCTCACTTCGATCTTCCCTTCCGGCGTTTTGCTAAAGGCATACAGTTGCATTCCCTTTGTATCGATATGCCGAACGATAATCTTCTGCCGATTTACTTGCAAATGGGTGAATCCGTTTACCGATTGTGAGAAATGGCTTCTCCCCGGTTTCTTCAAATTCGTTATGTGAGCGCCGCCACCGCCGGAAATCACAAAGGAAGTTTTCGATCCTTCAAACTCCAAATGTTGCAAATCGTGGTCGTGTCCCGAAAAGTAAAAGGCGACATTGTTCTGCTCGAGCAAGGGCAGCCATTCTTTAATGAGGGCGTTGTTATCGCCGTGCATGCCGTTGCTGTAAATGGGATGATGTGCCATGCAAATCATCCACGGCGCTGTGCGCGGCTTGGCTAGCTCGGCCTTCAGCCATTTGAGTTGCTTGGCCTTTTCCTCGCTCGTCAAATAGAGATAGCCGTTCTTGTAGTTGCTATCCAGAATAAGACAAGTAACGATAGGATCCTTCACCGGCCAATCCACACGATACCACTTCGAAGGCATCATCCAGCGGGTCCCCGGATGCGCTTCGGCGTATTCCAATTGCGCCGCCATCTTCAGCCCGGATTCTTCATCGTAATCATGGTTCCCGAGCATGGCCCAGCAGGGTCCGGGGAAAGCGCTTGCTGGATACATATCCTCGAAGCCCGTTTTCCACCGCGGGCAATTCACTCCGCCCTTGAACGATCCGTAAAAGTTATCGCCGAGCAGAAACAGACCTGTCGGCGAAAATCCGTGTGCCTGCGTGTACGATTGCATCGCCGCGGCGACGGCGCTCTGCTGCGGCGTCCAATTTGGCTTTACCGTGATCGTCGTCGGGAACGGCGCTCCCGCCGGCGCGTTGGGCTCGATTTGCGGCTCGATTGTGTGCTCGGGCTTTTGACCGTGTGACCCGAAATCGCCCAGCATGAGAAAATGGTGATCGCCCGGAGCAATGCTCTGCGCTTCCACCGAGGGGATTCGCCCGGCGAGAGCCAGGGCGGCGCTGTAGAAAACAGTTTGCCGCAGGGCATGCCTGCGCGTCATCGGGGTGAAATGGGGATATTGCATGGAAGAAATCGGCGACACAGTGACCCGCGCGGGGGGCTGGAGCTTAGGGAAACACGCTGCGGGCCGCCGCTTACTTACCCGTGATTTCGGATTAGTCGAAAGAGTAATTCCGCAATTAGCCAAAGGGGGAATGTCATAGTGCACAGTCTGCCTACCATTCACGTCTGCGCTCTCCTCCGGAGTGTGTCCCCCAATTCCCGGAAATCCCTTACTCAGAACTCGCTATGACCCCCGTGAACGCCGCTCTTCGCCGCGCTGCCTCCAGCGCATTTGCTCTCCTGGCTTTTCTTTCTGCGCTCCCCGCCCCGGCGCAAAATGTCGTGCCCGTCGGCTCCGGCAGCTATGCCGACGGCGTTCAGGCCGCGGATCAGCAGAGCGATAGCTATTACGGCCTGCCCGCGAATCAGGTTGCCCAATTTTACAGCTTCCTGCATCTCGATCCAACGCAAGCCGGGAAGCCGATTCCCACGGATCACTGGTGGACCGATCTGCTCGTGGGAAACCGATCCACGCTCCCGAGCGGCCAGACGCAGTACATATTGCAGCAAGACCTCTACGGCGGAAATATGTGGTTCACGCCGGGGATGATTGATCCGCAAAGCTACGGCTTCGATCTCTATTTTCCCAATTCATGGAAAGCCGCGAATGCCGACGGAAGCCCGCAGGGCGGATTTGATAAAGGGCCGTCGCTGCAGGTGCATGGAGATGTGCCCTATCACATTCCTACCGGCGACATTCTGCTCGCTGATTTCGAAAATGGCTATCCGGCGGGTACAGTCATCACTGGGACGGGATTCGGCGCCACACCTTCTTCAAATAGCACACTGGTTAACAAGATGGGGCAGTTTTGTGCTACCACGACTGATGGCGGCAATACACCGACGGGACTTCTCCGGTTGCCCGATTTCGTGGTCAGCAAACATTATCTCCATTTCCTGATCTGCGGGGGAAACACCACGGCTACACAGGTTCGCCTGATGGTGAATGGCAGTGCGGTCCTTCAGGCCTCTGGCGCAAATTCGAGGACCTTCGCCTGGGTTACTTGGGATATTTCGCCTTATGCGAATTCTACGGCACATATCGAGGTCTCCGACACAGCCACCGGCGCCTGGGGCTGGATTGCTTGTGATCAAATTGTCGAGAGCGACTCAAACAATCCCGTGGGGCGATTCGGAGGCGATTTAGTCGGTCTCAATAGCGTGGTCAGTAATTGGGGCGACTGGAATGTCGATTACTATATGCCTGATGGGAATGGCAATAAGATGACGGTGACCATGGCTCGCGGGATTCCATTCACCTGGACGACCTGGACGGGCATGAAGCCAAAACTGATGCTCGGAGCCGACACCACGTTCTATGATACCGCTGGCAATCCCATCACGGTGACGAGTGGCAGCTTCGTCGCCGCCAGCTTTGCGTTCACTTATCAGAACCGGGTTTATGGTATCTTTCTGCCGGATAATGTTTCCTGCACCGTCAGTGGCAGCGGTACGACCACCTATTTGGAGCCCCAGCTTTCGGGAGCGAACAACTACATGGTGATCGGTTACTTGCCTGCAACCAGCAACCTGGCCGAGTTTGCAGGATTCGCCTATGCCAAACCCACGAACACACAAATATCGTGGAATCTCGATTTGCCCAATGCTCGCGTCACGACGAACTGGACGATTACGACCACGGCGCTGAAGGGGACGAATTTGAACACCATCCAAGGATGGCTGCCGCATCACTATCACACGACGACCAATAATCTCTCCTTCAAACCCTATACCTATCTCACGCAGCGCGGCACGATGAAATGCGCGTCTGGCCAGAGCTTCCAGATCAATTTTCCTTTCCAAGGGATCGCACCGATGATTCCGGCACCGGTTGTCAGTGGACTAAGCAACGACTACCAGCCAAGCCGGATGACGACATACCTTTCGAAGTTTAATCCCGGTTCGATGCTCGGAGAGACCTATGGAAGTGGAAAAGCGCTTGGCTTGTGCGCGGCGTACATGGCCATCGCGGATCAAGTCGGAGACACTACGGATTTCAATCGCTTCGAAAGCGCGCTTCGAACTTCTCTGCAAAACTGGCTCACCTATACGCCGGGCGAGAGCAATGGTTACTTTGCCCAGTATCCTGACTGGCACGCGCTGATCGGCTTTGATGCCAGCTATGGCTCGCAGGCGTTCAATGATCTGCATTTCCACTACGGCTATTTCACGGTCGCGGCGGCGGAGTTGGGACGTTATGACCAGACATTTCTCACGAATTACGGGCCAATGATGAAACTAGTGGTGAAATGTTTTGCGAATTGGGATCGAACGGATACCAGCGAGCCGTTTCTCCGTATGTTTGATGTGTGGGAGGGCCATTCCAATGCCGGGGGCTTCAGCAGTTCCACCGGTGAAAACCAGGAGGCCAGCTCTGAAGCGATGAATTCCTGGGTAGGCGTTTACCTGCTCGGCGGCATGCTGCAAGATTCGCAGATGACGGCAGCCGGTGCGATGGGATTCGCGATAGAAAGCGCCGCCACCAATGAGTATTGGGAAGATCTGTATCAAACCAACTTCCCGACTAGCTATGGCCGGGCGTGGGCGGGACAGGTCTGGTCGAGCAGCATCAACTACGGGACCTACTTTTCCGGTGATCCCGCCTGGGTGTACGCTATTCAAATGGTGCCATCCAATCACTGGAACAACTATCTGGTGCGCGCTCAAAACGGGACCGCTTCGGCCAAGTATCAATCAATGTGGAATGAGCGTGCCAACTATTATAACAAATTTCCTGTCTGGAACAGCACCACAGCGTACGCCAGCGGCACGTGGGTGGGATTCAATGGCCACATCTACTCGGCGAAAGTGGATGTACCGGCGGGACAAGCTTCGCCGGATACGAACACGGCAAGTTGGTCGGGCCAGGGGGATTATTCCGCAAGCACTCCGGATGTCCTCGGCGGCTATCCTGGCGACTATGTGCTCTCCTATCAGGCGATCTGGGATCACACGAATACACCAGCGATGTTTGATAGCTATTATTCAGCGAGCAAAGACATCGCCACAAACAATAGCTGGGCCGGGCAAACATACTATCTAATCCATTCCATGCGGCAATTTGGTGATCAGGATTTCACGTACACCGTGAGCATTCCCACAGCCGCAGTGTATTTCAATTCCTCCACGAGTGCACGTAAAGCTGTGATCTATAATCCATCGGCGTCGGCTGCCAATGCCACGATCTATCATAACGGCAGTTCTGTGCAGACGGTTTCTGTTCCGGCTCACTCCCAGGTCGTGGCGGCAGTCACCGCAGCGGTTGTGAACCTTTCGTTGAATCAACCGGCCTCCGCCAGCACCGTGCAGACAGGAAATGCTGCGGCAAATGCCAATGATAGCAGTTCCACCACGCGGTGGGCGGCGGCTTCGGCCACCATGCCGCAATGGTGGCTGGTCGATCTCGGTGCAAACAAGAGCCTGGCTCGCACGGATATCAATTGGTACAGCAACTCGACGCGCTCCTATCAATACAAGATTGAAGTTTCGACCGATAACGTAAACTTCTCCACAGCGGTAGATAAAACAACGAATGCCGCGACAGGCCCGACCTCCGATAGCTATACAGCAATAGCTCGTTATGTGCGAGTCACCGTGACGGGGTGCTCCACGGCGGGAGCTTTCGCGTCTGCGTACGATATCAGTGTATTTGGAAACTAATGATGAATCAGTGACGGCGCTGCAACAAGCGCAAGGACGACCATGGCGGTGATGAGAACCAAAACGCCGGTGTTCACCACGAAAACGCTGACGCCGATTGTCGTCCGGCGATAGCGCGGCCAATTTGCGGAGTTCCATTCCAAAAGAATGAAAGGCGCCGCCAGGACCATGGCGATCCACATCCCTTGTCCCGCAACGGGGTTCACGAGTCGAAAAATGCCGGGAATGGCAATTCCCGCCTGATTGCAAATCCACTGGAGCTTGGGAAAAAGAAAGAGATTGGAAAATCCCCATAACGTAAGAGCCGGCAAAAGAAAGGCTCCGGCCTTGGAATAGGTGATCCAGCGTGGTTCGATGAGCGCGGTTGCGGATGAGGAGGTATGCATAAGTGTGTCTTCCTGATTCACAATGCCAGCGAGTGTGAGGAGGCCGCGGCGAATTCGTCGTCGCATTGCTATGAAACCGCCGACTTTGCGAAATTCTTTTTTCAGCGCACCAGGCATCCCGATGCGCGTGACTGCTTCTTCGAATGCTCGTTCCGCGGCCAATCCCGTCTGCTCCAATGCTTCGATCTCGTCGCGAAGATGACTTTCCAGTTCATCCAGCCATTCTGGATCATCCACCGCACGAGCCGCCATTTTTGCCCGCCAATCCGCGATAGCCTGTTCGACGTCAAACATAGCGTTCTCCCAGCAAGCCGGTGAAAACCGAATGCACGGCGGTCCACTGCGCCGTCTGCTCTTTGAGAGCCTTTTTGCCGTCTTCCTTGATGGAATAATATTTCCGCTTGCGCCCCGTCTCGGATTCTTTCCAGCGCGACTTGATCCAGCCGCGGCGTTCCATGCGATGCAGGACGGGGTAGAGCATGCCGTCCGCCCATTCGAGGCGCTCATCGGACCGGCTCTTGATTTCCTGGATCATGGCGTAGCCGTAGCTTTCGCCCTTCGTGAGCAAAGAGAGAATGAGCGGTTCCGCGGAGGCGGCGACGAGTTCTTTTCGAATCATAGAGTGACAATGCATTGTACCTCTATGTATGTCAAGTTGACGGATCGCGTTCGTTTTGTCGCGCTCGGCGGTACCAAAAAATGACCTGCAAAGGGGAGATTCCCGGGGAGTGGCGATTCGTGAAGAAGGGAATTCACGACCGGGCGCTTCCTTGTGTAGCGTGGTGGTCTCATGAATCAAGATACCTCCCAGGACGGACATGACTTGCCTCTATCCACAACGCCCCAGATTTCGCGCAGGAACTGGCTGGGTCAATTAGGTGCAATGAGCGCCGGCTACGCTGCCGCTCAGGCGGGAGTGGCAAAGGCGGCAGATTCGCCAGGTTCTCCGGAACGTTCGGAAAAGAAAAAACTAAAGATCGTCGTCACCGGAGGGCATCCGGGCGATCCGGAGTATGGATGCGGCGGCACGATTGCGCGTTTTACAGACCTCGGTCATGAAGTAACGTTGCTTTATTTGAATGACGGCGGGTGGGGTGACACCGCGGGAACGGCGCGCATGGCGGAAGCGAGTGCTGCTTGTGGGGTTCTCAAAGCGAAGCCGGCCCACGCGGGACAGCGCAACGGCCACGCCATTATTGATGAGGTCCACTACGCGGAGTTTGGCAAAATCCTGCAGGGAGAGAAACCGGATGCCGTTTTCACGCAATGGCCGATTGATAATCACCGGGACCACCGCGCCATCGCGATGCTAGTTTACGATGCCTGGCGTCAATCCAAGCGTAGCTTTTCCCTTTACTATTACGAGGTATCCAATGGAGAGGATACCTTGCAATTCTCACCGACGCACTACGTCGATATCAAAGAAACCGAGCCGCGTAAAAAGAGTGCATGTTACGCTCACGCCAGCCAGACGCCGGATCGTTATTACGAATTGCAGGATAGCGTGGCAAAATTCCGCGGCATCGAGAGTGGTTATGCCCGGGCCGAGGCATTTGTGCTACAGGTGAGAAGTCCTTTCGATGCGTTGGGATTATTCGCGGAGAAAGCGGTGTAGGGGACGATCCGAATCTGGCCGCCTCATGGCAGCGTCTTTAGCGCTTCCTGTGCCAATTTCCTCACCCCGGAATGTTTGAACTTCGCGCTCGCTGCCGTGGTAAAAGCGGATCTCGCTTCGTCTTTGCGATTCAATGCGAGGAGGGCACGCCCGCGATTGTAAATGATATAACCATCTTCCGGAGCGAGTTCAGCAGCGGAGCTGTACGCATCGAGCGCGTCTTCGGCGCGCTCCAAAAGAAGCAAGGCATCACCGCGGCGATTCTGAGCCATGGCACGGAGATTCTTTCCGGCTGCGGCATCTGGTGGAAGGCATTCGTTACTTGATTCTAAAATCTTTTCGCAATCCTGTGCAATTCGCTCGGCGTTTGACGTGGCGGTTTTGGGGGCGCGCAATTGTTCTTTGATCTTATCGAGGAGAATCATCAACGCCTCGGCGGTATGTGCGTCCGGACCGTGGGTGTTTGTATAAGAATGAAGCGCGCGCAAGGATACGGTGATATCACCAGTCCCGGCGAGTCTGCTCAGATCCGCGATCGTTAACGCCGATTCAGTCTTTGCTGCTGCGTCTTCGGTGCGCTTTACGGAGCCGGCAAGAAACACGTCTTCGCCGATCAACCGTGAGTATTCCGCGGGAATCTGTGCGCCGGCGGAGCGCTCCATGACGCCGGCGCGAGTCCGCTTAAAAACCTGCTCGATGGTGAGACCCGGCGTAAGGAGGTGTTTGATCAATTCCTCCGTGTAAAAGCCATTGGCTCCGGCCCCATCCGCGGCGGCGTGGCCCGCGTCGGTGGCAAAAGCGATGAGTGATCCGGCCGGAGGATTCATCTCGACGAGTCCACCGCGCGAGGACACATCGCGCGATTGCGGGTCGCGGGCCACGGGTGTGGTGCGGCAGGCGTCGAGGATCACTAGATTGCATCGGCCTTTGGCTTCGGCCATTTCCGCCACTGCCTGTTCGGCGTTGAAAAGCTTCGTTTCCGCGAGCAAACGCCGATCGGTCTCGCTCCCACCCTGAGGAACATAGCCAGATCTGATGGGCAACAAGTAATTCGCGCCACTCACCGAAATGCCGTGGCCGGCGAAATAAAATAGCGCGACTTCCGTATCGTTCAGTTTCGCTCTGAATTGCACGAGGGAACGCAGCAGTTCGTCCCGGGTCACATTGTGCTTTTCGATTACGACAAAGCCCAGCGCGCGCAATGCTTTGGCCATCGATTTCGCGTCGTTGCCCGTGTTGCGCAGAGGACCTATGGCGGGTTCATACCGATCATTGCCGATGACGAGAGCCACGCGCGACGGGCTTTTGGTTTCCTCCGCTTTGGGTGCCGCTGTCGCGTGAGCGAGTGACAGGAGGGCGCAGAGAATCAGACAATGAAAGAGACTGCGGAATTGCACGGGAGCGATGGACGGATAAAACGCCGCAAATGACGCCGATTGCAAGTCCAGCCTGCCCCGCTCGCGGTCTCCTCAGGCCGAAGGCGCGGCTCGCCTTACTGCCCTTCTTCCTCAGCCTGACTGGTGGATGTGCCTCGCTTCATCGTGATCCGGCTCCGCAAACGAATCTTACGTCCGGTGATCCCAGCGCCCCGTCTCAAGTCACCCCCGGTGAAGCGCTCGCCATTGCCAGACAGCTTTCCGGCCATCCATGGCGGCCATTTGCCAAAAATATTCTGCATGGGAAAGATCGCGGCGGCATTCTCGTCAATACGCCCGATGCAGGATTTAAGGAGCAGGCAGGCCGCCCGGGCTGGTGGCTCCCGGGCGAAGTGAACAGTGGGCTTCCATACAAATGGGGCGGATTCGATGATGGCAATTCTTTCGATGAAGCGGTCGCGCGCGGGGAAGCTGCGGGGGATGTTTCATCTCCAGAAAAGCGCCGCGCCGATAACGCCGCGGTAAGCAAGCAAGCGGCGGGGCTCGATTGTTCCGGCTTCGTTTCGCGGTGTCTGAAGCTGCCGAGCGTTTATGATACGGGGCTGCTTCCTGGGATATGTACAATACTTTCCGATGTGGGCGATCTTCATCCCGGTGACCTTTTTAATATTCCGCATCGGCACGTCATCCTTTGCGCAGGATGGGCAAGCGCGGATCACCGATGGATTTACTACTACGAAACCGGAGGGCCGCCTGACTATTGGAAGCCAGCACTGAAGCAAGCGCCGGTGGAGGCGTTACTTGCTTTGGGCTATCAGGCATTGCGCTATCGCGGCATGGCTGTGGAAGTGCGAACCGATGGCAAGCAAGTACTCACCCGCGCGGTGCGGGAGGCAGCAGCGGTCGTCCCGAAGCCGGTGATCGGCGAGCCGTAGCGCCGCTATCCCGGCAACGGCTGCGTGCTAGGTACGCGAAATGGAAAGTTAATCGCGTTCAAACGGCCCGGTTACCCGTGCCAGCCCCGCCAGATCCACACGAGCGTATCCGCCAGGGTCTGTTGGAAGACGCGTCCATCACAGTGTCCGGTCCCGAGGCTGAAGACGAAACGGTGATGATAGCCTTTGGCTTCGAGAGCATCGGCGGTGCGTTTGCCGGCCATCGGCCAATTGTGATGATTTTCTTCGGGATCATTGGGACGAAGATCCTTTTCTGAGACGTGGGTAAAGATGCGCAGCGGCTTTTGCTCGCTCTTTTCGATCAGTTTCATCTCGGAATGGTATTCCCAGGCGCCCAAAGGAAATTGAGCCTGCTCAGGCGCGTCATCATCCTGCTGGGCGACGAAGGTGCCTGAGTAAGCGATAATGCGCCGGTACCAATCGGGCCGGAACCAGCCCATGGTGAGTGCCGCCGCTCCGCCGGAACTGCAGCCGATCACCGCGCGGCCCCACGGATTTTCGGTCAAAGCAAAGTGTGGGTATGCCGCTTTGATATCCGCGTTGTTGACCACCGCGGGAAGCACTTCGTCGTGGATGAAACGGGCGAGCCGATCCGACATGGTGTCGTACTCCAGGCCGCGTTCGCTTTTCTTGCCGTCATTCCCGCCGTTTTGCACGGCGATGGCGACGAATGCGGGGAGTTTCCGATTTGGATCAGTGGAAATGGTGAGGTTATCGAGCGCATTGCGCACGGAGCCAAGCTGGCCAGGGCCGTCGTGGATGATGAGCAGGGGAGCCTTCGTGCCGTCCTTATAAGCCGCCGGGATGTACACCGAAATCTTGCGATCTTTGTTCACCGGCTTTTTCGCAGGATCGAGGGTCTTGTCGTCTCCCTTGAAAATCTTGCTGTCCGCCAGCGCCATTTTGAATTCGAATAATTTGCCTTTGGGATTTCCTTTGTCCGTCAAATCCGGATCGACCTTGTAGTCCGGCCCGATCGTAACACTTCCGTCTCCGTCCTTGCCGGGAGATTCCGTGTAAGTCTCAGCGGCTCGCAACGCAGGCAGCGGCAGGACGAGCGCGAGGACGGCGGATAGAAACAGGTAACGAGAGGCGAGAGGTCGGAAGTACGTCATGGGGATCAGAAAATGGAGAGGTTTGGCGAGGGTAGAGACGGCAAGAGGCAGAGCAAGAGCGAATTTAAGACACGAATTGCCTGGAAAAGAGCAAACGTCTAAATGAGTCAGCGGTGACGCACCGAAGGGAGAAATGGTCTAAACGCCAACACAAAGCGCTTGCGGAGGGGGCATACTTGGCTTCTGTCTCGCGCGGCGGACCCGCGTCGACACCCCATGCTGTTTGTTTCACTCTACGGATACCGTGCCAGGACATTGTATGCCTGGTTATCCGTTTTATTTTCTTTCGTCGTTTCCTCAACAGCGTGGCCTGCGCAGCAGGCCGCAGATGGAAACCTGGACCGTTCGTTCCCAGCACTGGTCGCTCCTTCTAACCTTACATATCTGGTCAATCCTGCTGTTTACACCCTCGCGGCTCCGATTGTTCCGAATAGCCCGAGCAGCCAAGGAGGACCGGTAGCCTCTTATACTGTATCGCCGCCGTTGCCTCCGGGGCTGGTTCTCGATTCGCAAACGGGGGTCGTCACCGGAAGACCGACGGTCATTTCTTCCGCGAAAAACTTTACGGTGACGGCGTCGAACGCATCCGGCCAGGCCTCAGTGTCATTAAGCATATCGATCAACGTCGGCCCTTCGAACACCCGGCTCTTCGTCGCGAATCAGGCGGGGCCTGTTGGCGCGTATGATCCGGCCACTGGCGCGGTCATCAATGCAAATTTCATCGCCGGAGCGCAGGGTAGTGCGGGGCTCGCGATCTCGGGCGGCAATCTATTTGTTGCAAACCAGCTTAATTATAATGTTGGGAAATACGACATCGGCAGTGGTGCGGCGATCAATTCGAGTTTTATCACGGGATTGAATAATCCGCAGGGAATGGCGATCTCGGGCAGTGTGCTGTTTGTGACTAATTATACAAGTAACACCGTTGGCGCATATGACCTTGCCACCGGCAATGCGATCAACGCCAGCTTTGTCACTGGGCTGCATGGGCCCGTAAACATCGCTGTATCGGGAAACGTACTTTTCATAGCCAACAATGGTGGGAACACTGTTGGCACGTACAATGCATCTACCGGAGCGCTGATCAACGCCAGTTTTATCGCTGGTATTACTGGTCCGGAGGGGCTGGCGATTTCGGGCAATGCGCTCTTTGTGTCGGATTACGGAGGAAACGTGGGAAAGTATAATCTTAGTACGGGTCAGGTTATTAACGCCACCCTCGTCACTGGGCTTTCCAGGCTGGTTGGTCTTGTTGTCTCCGGCAATACCCTTTGGGTGTCGGAGTATGATAACAACTCCGTAGGTCAATATGATGCGGGCAACGGTGCGCCGATCAATGCTGCATTCATCACCGGTCTCGGTGGACCTGAAAACCTGGCACTCGTCACTGTTTCGGCGCCTCCTTCGTCATTAACCTACGCGGCGAATCCGGTCGTCTATACCATGGGGCGCCCTATCTCGGCGAATATTCCGCACTCCCTCGGCGACTCTCCGACTGCATATTCCGTCGCACCAGCGCTGCCTTCGGGTCTTACTTTGGACGCTGTCAGTGGGGTCATCAACGGAACACCGACGGTGGCATCGCCAGCCACCGCCTACACCGTCACGGCGGCGAATTCTCTCGGCTCCACGAGCGCGACGATAAACATCACGGTGAAGAATGTGCGGCCATCTTCGTTGGTCTATTCGACCAACCCCGCGACGTATGTATTGGGACTTTCGATCACTGACAATATTCCCAGTAGCGCTGGGAGTCCGATTCTCTCCTACGCTGTGTCTCCCTCATTGCCAACGGGACTCACGTTGGACCCTGCTACTGGGATCATTACCGGGAAGCCCACGATTGTATCCCAGAGTTCAACCTATACAGTGACAGGAACCAATACCGCTGGTTCTACAACCGCGCTCCTTACCATCGGCGTCAATGAGGTGGCGCCCTCCTCTCTCGCCTACTCGACCAATCCTGCGAGCTACATTCTAGGGGCGCCAATCACTAACAATAACCCTAGCTACGCCGGAAGTCCGGCTCTTTCCTATAGCGTTTCACCAGCGCTTCCTTTGGGCCTTTCTTTCGATCCGAATACAGGCGTGATAAGCGGCACACCCACCGTTCTCTCCCCTCCAACTCACTACACGGTTACCGCTTCCAATCACGTCGGCTCCGCTACCGCGGATTTGAACCTCACGGTGAATGTGGCAAACACTCAGGTTCTTGTTGCCTACCTGGGTGGAGTCAGAAAATACGACGCCGCTGGATCCGTCACCAATGCAAACTTCATCACCGGCATAAACTATCCTCAAGCTTTGGCAGTTTGGGGTAATAAGCTCTTTGTTGCCAATACAGGCACCAACGCTATTGAGGAATATGACCTCGCGACCGGTGCGGTGATCAATGCGGCATTTGTCACCGGACTCAATGCTCCACTCGGGCTTGCGGTCTCGGGAAATGATCTCTTTGTCGCAAATGGCCTCGATTCGGGAGTCATAGGAAGGTATAGTGCCGCGACGGGTGCGGCGCTTAATTCGCAGTTCGTCAGCGGCCTATATTACCCCCAATCTCTCACGGTCTCGGGCAACGTCCTTTTTGTCGCAAGCGCCAGCGGACGTACGGTCGGAGCGTATGACATCGCGACTGGAGCTGCCATCCATTCCAGCTTTATTTCTGGGTTGTCGGGTCCGTATGGTCTTGCCGTTTGGCGTAACAAACTGTTCGTGGCAGATGCCTCGGCTGATACTGTACGCGAATTTAACGTAAGCACGGGAAATGTGATCGATGGCAGCTTCATCTCGAACGCAGGATATGTGGAAAGCTTAGCTATTTTGAACGATAGTTTGCTCGTGAGTGATTATAACGCCGGTGTGGTGTCGCTGCACGATGTGACCACTGGTGCGTTGATGAACGCCAATTTCGCCACCGTTCCGAATCGTCTGACGAGTTGCATTGTGGTTCCTCCAATCGGCTTTCCGTCTGGTCTTGGCTATCCGATGAGTCCAGTTAGTTATACGAAGGGATTATCGATTGAGCCTAACATACCGAGCAGCACGGGAGGAATAATCAACTCTTACTCGGTTTCGCCTGCTTTACCTGCCGGTATGGCACTCGATCCGGTTACCGGAACAATTACGGGCACGCCGTCGGTGGTCACGCCTGCCCGCGATTACACGATTACCGCAAGTAACTCTTATGGTTCCTGCACGGCAGTCCTGAACATCGCGGTCAACGAGGTTCCTCCTTCGCTGCTTGCGTACTCGGAGAATCCGGTTAGCTGCGCTTTGGGTGTGCCGATTACGAGTAATGTGCCTGCCTATGCAGGAAGTCCGGCGCTTTCATTCACGGTCGCGCCCTCCTTGCCACCTGGCCTTGCCTTGAATCTCGTGTCGGGGGTGATCAGCGGTACTCCGACTACCCCTTCCCCGGCAGTGAACTATACGGTGACAGCAACAAATGCCGCCGGTTCCACGAGTGCCATGGTGAATATCACCGTCAATGGAGGTGTTTCCGGGGGAAAACTCTACGTCTCGAATCAGTCCTTTAACAAGGTTGGCGAATACGATCCCGCCAACGGGGCAATATTCAATACGGCATTCATTTCTGGATTAAGCAGTCCAGTGGGACTCGCCCTAGTCGGAAATGCATTATATGTTTCAAACATCAATGTCAAAAGTGTTGGTGTCTATAACGCCACAACAGGAGCATCAATCAACAGTGCGCTCGTTGCCGGGTTAAACTATCCAGTGGGAATTGCCATCTCGGGTAGCAGTCTATTCATCACAAACACTTTTTTCGATACGATCGACCAGTACGATGCGACGACTGGCACACTCGTTAAATCCGGATTCATCACCAGTGCTTCCACTCCGCGAGCGATGGTCGTTTCCGGCGGCACAATCCTGGTGATCAATGGAAACGCTACCATTGGGAAATACGATGCAGTCACGGGCGCAGAGATCACCAAGTACCTCATCACGGGACTTAATAACCCACAAAGTTTGGTCGTTTCTGGCAATACGCTTCTCGTGTCAAACAGCGGTAATAATACCGTTGGCAAGTACGACCTGCTCACCGGCGCATCCATAAACTCGCAATTCATCACCGGCCTCCATACGCCGGCGGGTCTCGCTCTATCGGGTAATATACTTTATGTGGTTAACAACGGCACTTCCTCGATTGCTGAGTATGATGCAACTACCGGTGCCGCGATCAATCAAAGCTTCATCACGAGTTCGAAGGGGTTGGGAGGACCTCAAAACCTAGTCGTGGTTCCTGCGGCGATACCCCCTTCGGCTTTGAGTTACGTGTCGAGCCCTGCTACCTACGCCGTGGGTTTCCCGGTCAACCCGAATGCTCCCTCCAATAGCGGCGGAGCCGTTACTGGCTACTCCATTTTACCGGCGCTCCCGCCGGGACTTACATTCGATGCAACGACGGGGGTTCTCTCGGGAACACCTGCTTCGCCGATGACCCCGACTAGCTTTACGGTCACCGCCGCCAATGTTGCTGGCTTCACGACCACGACTCTGAATTTGACCGTCGTTTCAGCCATCGAAGGTTGGCGTCAGAGAAACTTTGGATCGACGAACGGAACGGGAAATGCCGCAGATAACGCCGATCCATTTCACACCGGTATACCCAATCTTTTGGTTTTCGCCTTTCTCGGTCCTAATTCCAATCCGGGAACTGCGTCTCTCCGGCAACTGCCGCAGCTTCAAATGTCTGGTGGCAATCTCTTGTTCACGTTTACGCAGCCGTCGGGGGTGGATGATGTTATCTATGGTGCCGAGTTCACCAAAGCGCTCGCTCCGGCTGAGTGGACTCCGATTCCCGATACAGGCATCGGTGCGGTCCACACGTTCTGCGTTCCAACGGTTGGAGACACTCAGATGTTTCTTCGTCTCACAGTGACCCGGCCTTGATTAGCGCTTCAAATCTACAAACCCTCCTCGATTTGGAAATGAAATAGGCAAGCCGCGATCCCTGGCGGATCGCCAAGCACCGGCACTCTATCTCGAATAGGCAGATGCTTGGGTAAAGGGATTGTAGATATCCCGGCTGCCCTTCGCGGGCGCATAGACAAAGCCCTGCATGTCCTTTTTCACGTCAACTGGTTCAAGTAACAAATGTTGCCGCGTCGCCCGGTCCTTGTACTCAAGGAGAACTCGGGTGGTTCCATTGATCCCCCACATTTTAAAGCCGGTGCCGAATAGCCCTCCGTTCGGATAGAGCTCTTCCAATCCCGCCATGGCGTGGAAGCAATTGATGGCCACGCGGTCTTTGCGATACAGGCGGTCGTCGGCGCGATACTTGATCGAGCCGGCATTCAGCAACTGCATGCGTTTCACCGCGAGGTCGAAGGCGGGTTTGGTGATTTCATAGGGGCCCCACATGGCCACGGCATTTTTCACATTGACGGCGAGTTTCAGAGTTTCGTCGAGTTGGAAACTATGGCCCGGCGATAAGGGGCATTGATTCCACGTCGCGAAGAGGCGGCTGCCGAAACCATCAAAGACGCAAAGGTTTGGATTCTGAGGAAAGTCATGGGGCAACCAGCTAATGGTGAAGGTTTCGAATTGCCGGTCTTTATGCTTCCGCAGGACGAGGCCCGCAGTGGCGACCGGCTGGCGATCATCGGCAAAAACCCGAATGACCGTCATAAATGAATGAGAGAAAGCCGGATCGTTTCCTCGGTTTTCGTAAGCAAACGGAATGATAAAGTAACGATCCCGCGAATTCTTGCCTTCTCCGAGCCGCGCCATGATCTTTTCTTCGATATGATTGCGGATTTGCTGGTAGAGGGGCACATTGTAATTGGAAAAGTCCACGTCCCGCTTGGCCCACTGGCAGTGCGCGCCTGTCGTAAGGCTGCAAAACACCAGGAAGGTGACGATCGCCGGGAGGCTCATGCGCAGCGCGGTCCGCGCCGAACCCCGGCCCAATTTGTGATCCGCTTTCATAGGAAATACCGTGGTCGATGTGAGGGGATTGTGCGGGATTTGTCAACTGCGGATGGCACTAACAATAGGTGCAACTGTGGAGGCATGGCGGCGGGACGAATCAGAAATGGCCGATGACGACGGCCACACGGGGGATGCTGGATTTCGCCGTCGCATGTGCTGAGCGAATGCCTGAATGCGACCGGCAAATCGGCTGTGACCGGAACTCGGGCGCAGATTTCCACGTGTAACGCGGGGGTGCGGCGTCGATTTGGAGTTTGCCGCAGAAATCCTCTTTCATCCCCTCTTTTGTGGGGTTGACCGTGGGCAAATCATTTCATTCACTGGCTCCATGAACGAACCCTCCGACCTTTCCTCCACACGACGCAGCTTCCTGAAAACGACGACCAAAGTTGCTGCGGTCTCCGCTTTGGCGGGCGTGAAAATCCCTTTTGTCCACGCAGCCGAAGATAACACCACGCAGGTCGCCCTCGTGGGCTGCGGTGGGCGCGGGACCGGAGCGGCGGGAAATGCAGTGTCGGTGACTGGCCCTCCCGTGAAGCTCGTGGCGATGGCGGACGTTTTCCAGAAGCGCATGGACATCAGCTACAAGACGCTGAAAGACAAAGCGCCGGATCGCGTGGAAGTGCCGGATGACCGGAAGTTCATCGGCTTTGATGGGTACAAGCATGCGATGGATTGCTTGAAGCCGGGAGACGTGGCGATCTTCACCACGCCGCTGGCCTTCCGCTGGGTGCATTTTGCGTATGCCATCGAGAAAGGGCTCAATGTCTTCATGGAAAAGCCGCTGATTGCGGATGCCACTAGCGCCAAAAAAATGTATGCGCTGGCTGAACAGTCTGAGAAGAAGGGGCTGAAAGTGGGCGTGGGGCTAATGTCGCGCCATAGTAAAGCGATGCAGGAACTGCATGCGCGGATTCAGGACGGAGAGATCGGAGACATCACGCTCATGCGTGGATACCGCATGGCTGGGCCTCTCGCATCCGCGTTTTCCAAGAAGTGGCCTGGCGAGCCGAGCGAGTTGCTCTGGCAGATCAGCCGGTTCCATAGCTTCATTTGGGCAAGCGGCGGATGTTTTAGTGATTTTTATATTCATCACATCGATCACTGCTGCTGGATGAAAAATGCCTGGCCAGTCAAAGCGCAGGCTCTCGGCGGACGCCACTATCGCGATGAGTATATCGATCAGAACTTCGATAGTTATTCCGTGGAGTACACTTTCGCGGATAATACGAAGTTCCTCATGGATGGCCGTTGCATGGTCGGCGCGGTTCCGATGTACAATAGCTTTGCGCACGGGACAAAGGGATCGGCGATCATTTCGAAAAATGGTGATTGCGGCACGCCTTCGAGCACTTACAAGTCACAGGCTCCCAATCGCGGGGATATGATCTGGCAGAGCACGGATACATCCGACCCTTACCAGAACGAGTGGAATGAATTGATCGCGGCGATCCGCCAGAATACGCCCTATAACGAAGTGAAACGCGGCGTGGATGCCAGCGTGGCGACTTCGCTGGGGCGCATGGCAGCGCATACGGGCCAGGAGCTTACCTGGGATGATTTCATGAGCTGCGAGCAGGCATTTGCTCCGGACGCAGATAAGTTTACCATGGATAGTCCTCCGCCCGTGAAATCCGATAAGGATGGACGCTATCCCGTGCCGCAGCCGGGAATTCTGAAGAATCGCGAATACGCTTGATCGACAGAAGGCAGAAACTCTCAGCTGCCAACTGCAAATATCGAATGCGCTCAGCTTTATAGCTGAGCGCATTTCTTTTGCCGGCGAGGGCTCCAAGCCGTCGTGGACTGAGCGTCCCGCCCATGGCAAAATTACGAGTAAGTTTCCCGTGCCAGGCGAGCGCCGTTACGCCGGGAGGCGAATTGACTGGCATCAATTGGCTTGATAGAGGGATTTTATGCGTTTGCGAATCCTTGTTGAATTTCTAGTGTTTGGAATACTAGGAATGAGCTGGAATGGATCTGTAAAAGGTCAAGATCCGGAGTTGGTGCAGAAAAACCTGGACTACACGCAGAGCATGTTTCCGGTGAGTCGGGTGATCGAAGATGTGGAGTTGCGCATGGGGGAATCTGACTACGATCGGTATCGCTATGAATTCACGCCCGATCTCGAAAAGATCACCAAGAAGGGCAAGAAGGCTCAGGTGTATATGCGTGCCAGTGGTAAAGGCTGGTGCAACGCTGACGCTTCCGGGAAATCGGGAAAACCCGTCACTGCGCAAATGGCGGCGCAATTGGATTTCG
>OUNM010591033.1_pt1 | contig 36897 bp, 39 predicted proteins | sample 1769961 | NCBI WGS metagenome assembly OUNM01 (sample SAMEA3914820, study PRJEB12502) | metagenome | biome: forest; material: soil | place: USA | collected 2012-03-12 | depth 0.3 m | reverse complement strand
TTTGGTGCGGCGGCGTTTGATGGGGGTGGGCGGAGCGGGAGGAGAGAGGGGGATGGGTTGGGGTTGCGGAGCCAAACTTGGCGGGCTGTTGGGGTCAACAGCCCCTACCAATTTTAGAGCGGAGCCGGGGGAAGAGTTCGAAACGGGCGCGGCGGAGCGAGGGGTGCGGTGGCGTTTTTCAGATGTTTCCCGGTCGTTTTTTTCGGGGGATGGGGGGTTGTAGGTGTCGTAGTTGGTGAGGGTGATGATGGTGGTGCTGTGGCGTTTTTCGGTGGTGATCATTTGCTCGGCCTGGAGGATCTGGAGGTATTGGCAGATTTTGGTGTTGGACCAGGACCAGCGGTTGGAGAGGTAGCGGATGGAGGCGATGAGGGAGCCGCGCTGGAGGTGGACGGGGATGCCTTTGACGAGGCGGGTGGTGGGTTGGTAAGCGGCGGTGCGGACGAGGTCGAGCCAGGCTTCGGCGCGGGAGTATTTGCGGGGTTCTTCCCAGAAGTAGTGGGTGAAGTAGTTGCGGGAGAGGCGGAGGAAGGGGGCGAACGCGGAATGCGGAGGGTGGAAGTTGATTCGCTCGCTCCCGCTCGTCTCTCCCCCGCTCCAGCGGGGGCCGCTCTGCGAGCGCTCTTCCCCGAGCCTTCCCAAGGCTCCGGTGATGGAATGAGGGGAGGCGGTTTGTGAGGCGGGGTCGGTGGTGGGCGGAGTGGTCATGGTGTGGATTGGTGGTGGACTTAGGGTTGGATGTTAGCTTGGGGTCGCTGGGAGCAGGGTTTGGTTGGAGGTTGGGCCACTGGGGCTGATAAGTCGGCCCCCGCAGCGCGGCGGCCCTACCAGCTATGGATGCGGGTTGCGGTATTTGTGATCGGGCGTTGTGGCTCTTTGTTTATTCGTTGAAGGGGCGCCAGGTTTCGGAATCGGGGTGGTCGATGGGCGGGGGGTGGCAGAGACTTAGGGTTTCGTCCTCCACTAAGTCCCAGCCGATTTCTTCCAGGAGCTCGCCGCATTCTTCGCAGACTTCGCCGACGTGGATGTCGAACTCGCTGGCGTCGTCGGCGAAGCAGCATTGGCAGGGGGAGGCGGGGGCGTAGTAGGCTTCACTCATGGGCGGCGGCTGCTGCTAACTCGGAACTCGGAATGCGGAACTCGGAATGGGGGAGAGAGCCGGTGGGTGAATTCGAGCTGGGGATAATCCCCTCCCCACTTGGTGAGTTGTTTGTGGGGGTGGTTGGGGCGCCGGGGGGAAGGGTGATGTTTTGGCCTTGGGAGTTTAGGAGGTCGTGGCGGGGAAGTGAGCGCGAGGGGTTGACAGCGTCGGGGGGCGATTTTAGGTTTTCCGTGGCTTCGGAGCAGCTCGTATTAGATCGCGCTTGCGCGTTCTTGAGCGTTCCGGAGCCGCTTTTGTTTTTGGGAGAGGTCTCGAGGCAGGAGGGCAGAGTAGCTGAAGATGAATTCGACGGACCCCTCGGAGAGGCGTCCCTACCAATTGGGGCCTTGTCGAGACAGCCACTCGGGTGAGGTAGGCGGTTGGACTCCTCGGAGTCTTGTGGGCGGAAGATTTGTTTGAGGCGGGTGCGCTCGGCTTGCCAGAGGGTTTCGAGTTGGGTGAGGGCGAACTCGGCTTCGGCGAGTTCGTCGTCGGTGAGTTCGATGGAGTCGCCACGGCGTTGGAAGAGGCGGCCGGTGGGGTGGGTCTCGATGGAGCCGTGGCGGTTGGTGGTGCGGAGTTCGTCGAGGTCTTCGCCGCAGGTGGCATAGATGTCGCCGTCGCGGTCGCGGGTGACGTCGACGAGGAGGTCGCGGTCTTCGTCGCGGTGGTCGCGGCGGGAGATGGTGATGGTGGCGATCATGGTTGGTGGGTTTGGACGCAGGCGGTGGAAGGGGGGGCGAACTCGGAACTCGGAACTCGGAATGCGGAATGGAAGAGCTTTGTGTGGTTGCCTTCTCTTTGGGTTTGAGGGCGTTGGTGTGCTTTCTTAGTCGGGGATGCGTTCGTAGCGGCGAGTGGTCTTGCTCGGGCAATTTCCGAAGCGGTCGCGGCCGTCGGGGGCGGGGCCTCGGCGGTGGCGCTGGAGCCAGTCGCGCCATTGTTCGTCGCGGCAGCGGGCGCTGAGGCGGTCGGTGGCGTAGAGGCCGGCGGCGATGGCGACACATAGTAGAATCAAGCCGATCATCGGGTGGCCTTCCGGGTGGCGGGTTTGGGGGCAGCGGGTGCTTTGGTTGATAACGCGGAACTCGGAACGCGGAGCGTGGAATGGGGAAGGGAGCCGGTGGGGGGATTCGCGCTGGGGGTCGTTTGTTTCCGACTTTTGGGTTTGGGGGATGAAACCGAGGTGGCGGGAGTAGTCCCCAGCCCTTCCGGTTTGGGGAAGGTGATGTCGGGGAGGGCCGGGGTGGAGGTGGCGTGCAGGGCCTTGCTCAGGGCCGTGGCTAAGCGCTCGAACTGGGTGTCGTCGATTTCGAGGATGGGAAGGATTTTCTCGAGGATGAGGTTGACGAGCTGGCTGACGGAGCGGTGCTCCCGGCGGGCGAGGTGTTTGAGGCGCTTGAGGCGGTCGGATTCGAGGGAGAGTGAGGTCTTGATTTTCTTCATTTGACCGAAACTTACCGACATTTACCGTTCGCGCAAGAAAAATCTTACCGACGCTTACCGTTACGGAGGGAAATTATGAAGAATTGGCGAGTGAATCGCCTCACTACCAAAGAGCCAAATTATGGCTCAATGCATTGCCAGCGCGTGCAGGAGGAAGAGGCCCAGGGCAAACATGGCGGGGTCGAAGCGGCCGGGGGTTTTGGCTGGGGAAATGAGGCAGAACAGGACGGAAAGTGCGGCGAGCAAAATGGCGTCGCAGGCGAGGGCGCTGCTGCCACTACAGGAAACGAAAAAGTGCGCGGGAAAGAGCAGGGCGCTGTAGAGGCAGAGGACCCACGCGACGCGGCGACCGGAGAAGCAGCGGAGTTGGGTTTGGAGGGCGGCGGGGAGGCTCATGGAGAGGAGCTAACCTTTTTGAAGAGTCTCTTGAAAACAAGAGCGGCGACAAGAAGGATGGCACCAGCAATGAGGGGCATGATCGCTGATGATCTTTCTACGGTGTGAACTGCCCATCGTCCGCCGCCATAGCCAGTGATCAAAGTAAACAAACCTACAAATAACGCTACGCCGCCAAGGCAGGTAAGTTTTGTGCAAAGAGCGCCAAACGTGGTGCTGGAGACAATGAAAAGAGCAATAATTGAGAGGACGATCGTCCTGAAATGATCATCAGCGTTCAGATAGGGCCATGTGAGCGCGATGGCGACCAAAGCTGCGATAAATAACATGCGGAAAATCCAGATGGCACGATCGTCTTGAATTCGCATGTTTATTGGAGCGCGGTTGGAAGGCTCATCGCAAAGAGGTGCCCAAGTAACACAGTAACGTAAAGGGAAGGAGCGTCAACGAGGCGAGCAGGATAGACCAACCCGAATAGCGGATAAATGATGGGTAGGCCAGGGTGTCTGCGGATCGGGCAAGGATCAAGGTGACGGAGGCAAAGAGTCCTGCGGCGATGGTACAGATCATCGAACGAAACGAGTAGGCAAAATAGAACAGCAAGATAGAAATCAGGGCAGTGGAGCGCAAAAGCAGAGCGTACCACTCTCGGGGGCGGTGGGGCATGAAGCCACCGGGAGCACGGTCGCAGAAGAAGTGAAAGGCGACGCAGATGACGGGGACAGCGAAAAACATCGAACTGTCGGGAGTGGAATTTTCTAAGATCATCTGGGTATCAGCTATTTCAGGCTTTCGAGAGTCATCCCTTCCGCCGCCCACCATTTGGCCCACTGCGCTTGGTCGGGGCCGAAGTTTTGGCCAGTCAAGGTGTGCAGGGTGTCGCCGATGTTCGCGGCGAACATTTCGGGTTTGTAGGCGCGCTTCCAGTCGGACTTGCCTTTGAAGTCGGCGTCGAAGCAGTCGATGAGGCCGGCGACAGCGAGCTTGTAAGGATAGGCGGTGAGCACGGTGATGGCTTGGTTGACAACGGCACCGTCGGGATCGGTATTGATGGCGGCGATGAGAGGCGGGATGGCGCGAGGATCGGGATGGTTGCCGAGTTCCCAAACGGCTGCGCGGCGCTGGGTCGACTCCAGAGATTGATCCTGCAGAACGGCGATCCACTTGGGGGCGGGGTCGCCGGGCTCGAGTTTGATCAAGGCCATTCGGGCGGCGAAGCTGCGTTTTTGGAACCTCTTCTCCCAAGTATAAGGATCAGGATCCACTATGCCGTTCGCGGCGACAATTGCCTGCAAGGGGGCGATGGCACTTGGATCGCCGATCTCGCCGAGCGCGGCGATGACGTCGTCGGAATACAGGTAGGCCAGGAGGATTGGCACAGCTTCCTTCGCTTTCAGCTTGCCGAGCGAGCGAAGCAACTCTTCCGAGGGGGCAGAGTGAGATTGCGGCTCTTTCTTGATCATCTGGATTTCGCGCTGGAGCAATTCGAGACAGATGGGGATACCACGGGGGTCACCGATTATGCCTAGGGCAGCAACTGCCTCTGGGCTGCTTTGCGTACCTTTGGCGATTTCGATCAAGACTGGAACGGACTTGGGATTCTTGGCATTACCCAATCCATCGATGAGGTGATTGGCGAGGCGGGATACCTCGATTCCCTTCACAAACTGCCCAAAGGAGGTGTAGCCGGATGCCTGGCGCGTATCGGCCAGTGCCTGGTGAATGGCATCGATCACCCAATCCGGGGGATTCTTTGAATAGACGAGATAGCCAAGCGCAGAGAGGCGACTGCGCGTGATAGAATAATCGGTGTATCGCGAGGCAGCCAAGATGAGATCTCTGCCTTGATCGCTACCGTGTTTGGCGGCAATGGCGGCGAGGAGCAACATCATATGGATATTGCTCGCATGGAACATTCTGGTCGTGAAGAGAGTCGCCACGGAATCCGGCGTGTACGCAGAGAGGGAATGCAGAAGTTTCGCGTTTGTTGTCGCCAGATTCGTGAAGGAAGAGTCGTAGTCGACGTCGATGGAGTTGGCCGAAATTGTTTCTTGCTGGCTAAGCTCGGGAAAATCGGCCGGGATGGGAACCAGGGCAGTCGTCCCGGCGGCGAGTGCAGCGGAGTTGATCTGGAAGCAGAGGGCCAGTGCGTAGACGACAATGGGCAGACGATGCGAGAAATGCCAACGGTGACCGCGATGGCCAGACGCGGTATGCTGCGACGCATGGTTGGAGGGCGTCATCTTGATGTGTTTAGTGAAGCAATCGCGCCGTTTAGGGTCAAGGAGCATGCCGGTTAGTTACCTTGGGGGCGGCGGCGTGTTCAGATGGGTGGAAGTGCAAGGTGAGGTCTTGACGCAGGGACAGATACAACCGACTAAGGCTGAAACGCAAACCTTCGATCATGGATCCGAATGCTCCATTTGGCAGTCTCGTAACCGAGCTTGAGCGAAGCAGGTTTGATCGGCTCTGGGGAAAGTCGTGTTTGACTCAGGCGCTATGCTATCTATGGCTCCTCTTCGTCTTTTGCCTCTTTGCATCGCTGGCCCAGGGCGGATTTTATCTTCGATTTTTTCTTTCGGATAAACCGAGGTGGATATCGCTCTCGAAGGGGAGCGTGCTCGGCGATGATCCGGCGGTGCAGATTTTCGCATTTGCGCTGGTGGCTCTTGCGATGGGGTCCGCGATAGGCTGCCTGCGGCACGCGCGATGGGGCAGAGTGTGCGGGTTGATTTTCTCGATCATTGTGATTTTTGGCGGGATGATTGGACTTCTGCTGGGCTTGCTCGGGCTATGGGCGCTTTGGTCGGGGGAGTTGTTTAGGCCGAACGGTTATCGGCATCGGGAATTGAAGGCGGAGTATATTAGGCGAAGAGAGGAGGATCGGAGGCTGGGGTGAGTGGGAGCCCTTTTGCGATGTGGGGCGGGCTGCGACCCGCTTCGGAGTCGGACTTTTTGGAGAGAGGTTGTCCGGGGGTGTCGTCCACGGGGTGGGCTCAACCGCCCGACTGCTGGAGCTTCGACCCCGTTGGCGTCGGGGGAAAAAGGCTGATTGCCATTTGCGATGCTGGGTGCCAGCTGGCTTGGGAGGCTAGTTTGCCCGGGGTGCGATGAGGTAGATGATGCGGGGTGGAGTGTAATACCAGCCCGCGCGCTGGAGTTGGCCAAAGTCGGGTGGGAAGCCGGCGCTGAATTGGCCGAGGAAGAGGAAGGTGGGGCAGAGGGTGAGGAAGATGAGGAGGTAACCGCAGAAGCGCAGGCGGGGATGGAGGAGAGCCAAGCGCTGGATGAGGCGGGTGGAGCCAACGGCATCACGCAAATAAAAGGCGAGGGAAGCGGCGATCATGATCACGGCGAGGGTGATGGCGAGGCCACCGGAGACGGCCAGGGCGATGAAGGTGTAAAGGTAGACGTAATCGGCGAAGGGCGAGGAATACCTGGGGTCGTAGGTGCCGAAGAGGTGCAAGAGCAGGAGGTATTGGGCGGAGCAGAGGATGACGGCAAGAAGGAGCCAGGGCACGCAGGCGAAGAGGCTGAGGCGGCGGAGCGGCCACCAAACGGCTAAGAGTACGGCATAGGCGATGAGGGGAAGGAGGGCGGAGCCGTAATAGAAGATCCAAAAGAGGGTATTTTGGAATTGGTGGAACATGGCGGGTCGGTTGGGAAATCAGACGTTAGCTGGTTTGGGCGGAGGCTGCGAGAATAAGTCGGCCCCCGCAGCGCGGCGGCCCTACCAATAGGGCCGTGGTGCGCAACGCAAAAAGAAGATTTATGTTTTCGCGTAAGCTTCAAGAAACAAAGTCGGTCCGCTCGGCGAGCCGACCCTACCTTTATGGATACGCGAGGCGCGGGTTGGAGCTCGGGATTCCGCCGACAGGCGGGCGGCGGCATAGCGCCGCGGCTACATAGAAATGCGCGCCGGGGGCGCGGATATTAGCTAAGCGGTGCCGAAGGTTAGGCCTAGTTTTCTGATGTATTGGCGGTAGGCGATGGCGAGGCGGTCGGAGGGGAGGTGGAGTTCCTCGGCTAAGTCGAGGGGGAGGCGTTCGGGGCGTTGGGAGGAGACGATGGGGAGGTCCTGGGCGAAGATGTGGTGCTGGAAGTCGGCGACGGCGGCATCGGCGGCGGGATCGCCGTAGTTCATGAGGATGGTGAAGTAGGCGAGGCTTTGGGTTTCGGAGAGGGGGGCGACGGTGAAGAGGAGGGTGAAGAGCTGATGGCCGGCGGTGCGCTTGCGGAGGTAGACGGTGAAGGGGGCGAGGACGCCGTATTCGTAGGAGACGAGGGCTGGCCGGGCGTGGCCTTCGGGATTGGGCTGGAAGAGGCGGATGTCGCGGGCGAGGGGGAGGCCGTTAGCGAACTCGACCTCGTAGGGGAGGATCTCGGGCTGGTCGGCGGCGCCGAGGGTGCCCTCGTGGACGATGGGAAGGTGGGCGACGTCGAGGAAGTTCTCAATAAGGCGGGGAGCGCCGGCGGGGGTGGGATAGGGGCCGCAGGGGATGACGCGGAAGGTGGGATCGCTGAATTCGGCGAGGTCGGGCGGGCCGGGATCGGGCGGGAATTGGGTGATGTCGCGGGGTTCGTCGAGTGCGGCATCGAGCGAGACCCAGAGGAGGCCGGCCTGCTCGACGCAAGCGTAGGGGCGGGTGCGCGCGGGGGGCTTCATCGCGGGATGGGCGGGCATTTGGATGCACTGGCCGGTTTGGTCGTAGGTCCAGCCATGGTAGGCGCAGCGGAGGGAGCAGTGGTCCACGACGCGGCCGAGGGAGAGCTTGACGCCACGGTGGATGCAGAGGTCGGCCCAGGCGTGGGGGCCATCGGTGCCGCGCCAGAGGACGAGGTCCTCGCCGAGGAGGGTGGCGGGGCGGACGGCGCCGAGGGGGAGATCGCGGGCGAGGGCGACGGAATGCCAGCCGGCGCGGGCGACGGGGTCGAGGGCGATGGGCATGGAAGGGACTCTAGGGGAGTCTTGCGTGGGTGGCACGCTTTTCGAACGCGGAGTGCGGAACTCGGAATGCGGAATGGGGAGTCGTGGGGTGAGAGCGGCTATTAGAGATGGAGGTCAGTGGGAAAAGGAAATGTGGGCAGGGTTGAGCAATATTGGGATAGCGGGAGACCCTAACGGGGCGCTAATTTTGAAGAGATGAAGGCTGGGGCGAAAAGCTTGCAGAGGTTGGCAATCGGGGCGGCGGTGTGCGCGGCGGTGGTGGTCGGGCTGATGCTGCTGGGGTTGATGGCGAATGCATTGGGGCTGACGTATCCGTCGATTCCGCCGAATGATTTGGGGCTGACGGGGATGGACTACTCGGTGGGCGGGAAGGTGGATCCGGGAATACTGCGGGCGAAGGTGGTGCCGGTGGCGGAGGCGTATATGCGGCAACAGCGGGCGGAATTGGAAAGAATCTGCGGCGGGTCTTTTGAGTCGACGCTGGACTTTGGACTGCAGGGGTGGGCTCAGGCGCTGGGATATCGCTCGTCGTTCTATTTCTATTGCTGGAATATCTATGTGCCGTATGCGGTGAAGAGCAGGGCGAGTTCGTTTGTGGTGTTGGTGCAGTTGGATGACAAGGTACCGCAGAATGCGACGGGGGATCGGCATGATATTGATCACTTTCGGGTGGTGCGGGGAGTGGTGCTGGATGGGAAGGGGATGGAAATTGCGAGGCTGGAGTAGGAGGACCAAGATTTGCCGCGGGGCGGGTGTGTTCTCGCGGCTGTACTTCGATGGGGTGAGGGAATAGGAAGGAGCCATGCTCGGAACGGATTATATTCTCGATGCGCTGGCCACTGAGCAGGTGGATCATTTGTTCATGGTGCCGGGGGGGCTGGTGGATGCGTTTTTGCCGGCGCTGGCGCGGCAGGAGAGTGTGAGGCCGATCGTGGCGGCGCAGGAGGGTGGGGCGGCGTATATGGCGGACGGGTATGCGCGGGCGAGCCGGAAATTTGGGGTGGCGCTTTGTATTGGCGGGCCGGGGCTGGGGAATACGGTGACGCCGATGGCGGCGGCGGCAACGGATGCCTCGGCGGTGTTGTTGCTGAGCGGCGAGGTGGCGACGGAGACGGAAGGGATGGGGTTATTTCAGGATGCAAGCAGCCAGACGCTGGATGATGTGGAGGTGATGAAGCCGCTGACGCGGTATTCGAGTTCGGTGAATAATCCGAAGAACCTCGGCCATCTGCTGCGCCGGGCGATGGTGGAGATGCTGACGCCGCCGAGGCAGCCGGTGCATCTTTCCCTGCCGGAGGATGCGCAGGCGGGAGCGATGGAGGCGAGACACTCGAAGATCGATCCCGCGATCGCGCATCCCTCGCTGCTCTCGATCTCGGCGGCGGAGGCTTCGCTAAGGCATCTGACGGGCGAGGCGGCGGGAAGGGCGCCGGTCAAAATCGTGATCCTAGTGGGAGCGGGGGTGGAGCATACGAATGGGGAAGAGTTGCTGAGGCGCTTTGCGGAGGAGTGGCATATCCCGGTGGCGACGACGTTGCGGGCGAAGGGCGCGCTGCCGGAGGATCATCCGCTTTCGCTCGGAGTATTTGGCTATGCGGGGACGCACCATGCCAAGACGGCGCTGACGGACGAGCCGCTGGATTTGCTGATTGTATTAGGGTCGGGTCTGAACGAACGGGATACGTTGCACTGGTCGCTCGAGCTGAATCCCGACCGCACGATTTTGGTGAATCTCTCGCCCTCGGTGATCGGGCTGAATAAGTCGGGCATGGGAGTGGTTTCGGATTGCGCCTCGTATCTGGGCTGGGTGCTGGAGCAGCGCGAGCGGCTGGCGCCAGCGCTGAAGGGGACGCGGGAGGCGCGGAGGCAATGGCTCGATGAGATATTAGCAAAGCCTCGGCTGCAGGATGCGGAGAATTGCGCGAGCGAGGCGGTGCCGATTCATCCGGCGCGGGCCATCGCGGATTTACGGAAGGTGTTTCCGCACGATGGGATTTTGCTGGTGGACTCGGGGGCGCATCGGGCCTTTGCGGGGCACTATTGGAGCTGCCAGGAGTCGCGGGTGTATATTTCCGCGACGAATCTGGGGCCAATGGGATGGGCGATCCCGGCGGCAGTGGGAGTGCAGTGCGCGGTGCCGGGGCGAAAGGTGGCGGTGATTACCGGGGACGGGTGCATGCGGATGCACGGGATCGAGGTGGCGACGGCGGCGCGGTACAAGCTGCCGGTGATCGTGGTGGTGCTGAACAATGCGGCGCTGGGCAATGTGTGGCTAAGGGCGAAGACGCTTGGCCCGGGGCCGGCGGAGTTGACGAGCCTGCCGGATGTGGACTGGGCGGGCTTTGCGAAGAGCCTGGGGTGCCACGGGGAGACGGTGCGGGAGCCGGGAGAGCTGACGGCGGCGTTTACGCGGGCCCTGGAGAGCGACGGACCGACGGTGATCGACGTGAAGACGGACAAGCGATTTACCACGCCGGTGAGCGATTGGGCGGAGGCGTGCGCGAAGTGGTCGTATCATGAGTAGGACCGTGAGTTCATTAGCAAATACCGCGGGTATCTGTGAAGTCGAATGCACCGGGCGACTGGGGCAGTCGCCCCTACCAGGCTTCTCTGTGGGCATAACATTTTTCGGAAAGATCTAACTCTTAGTATTTATGGCGCAGATTCCTTTCGATCCTAATAGACTCTCGGCCATGGATCGGGCCGAGTATGAGCGGATGGTGGCGCGGCGGAAGGCAAAGGGGGCGCCGTTTGATGGGCCGTATGCGGCGCTGATGAATCATCCGCAGCTCTGCGCGCGGATTGAGGAGCTGGGGTTTTATTTGAAATTCGAGGGGCATCTGCCGCGGAATATTTATCAATTCACGGTGCTGTGTGTGGCGCGGCACACGGGGGCGGCGTTTGAGTGGGCGGACCACGTGGAGCACTGCCGCGCAGCGGGAGTGCCGGAGGAGGTGATCGAGACGCTAAGGACGCAGGGGATGAGCGAGGGGAGCTTTCCCCCACCCTACGCGCTGGTGGCGGAGATCCTGGCGGAGGCGCTGCATTGGGAGAATATCTCGCCGGATGCGCAGGCGGCGGCGGTCGCGGCGTATGGCATGGAGGGCTTTGTGGAGATCGTGGTGCTGGCGGGATTTTACGAGATGTTCTCGACGATCAACCAGGGGTTTGACGTGCAGCCGGGGGCGGATCGGCCGAAGGCGTTTTGAATCGTTGAAAGAAGCGCTGGGTGGTGAACCATTGGAGAGTCAGGGGGGCCACAGGTTCGCCGTCGAGCGGCATCCCTTTGGTGGACGAGGCTGGGGATTTGGGGTTAGATCGGGGGCGTGATTGATGTTGCTGTTCGTTATGCCCTGGAGCAGGTGGTGGCGCCTGAGGGGAGGTCTTTGTGGCTTTATGGGGAGGCGGGGTTGGCTACGGGGGAGGTTTATCAGCCGCGGGCGGATGTGGCGGAGGCGTTGAAGCGGGAGGGGGTCGCGGTTTATGGGGATCCGGAGAAGCGGGGACGGGAGTTTGCGGCGGTGTATGCGCATCTGCCGAAGCAGCGGGAGGAGGCGGAGGGGTTGCTGGCGCTGGCGCTGGATCGCTCGGAGGGGTTTGTGATGGTGGTGGCGCGGAATGATGCGGGGGGCTCGCGGCTGCGGAAGATGTTGCAGGCGTATGGGGTGACGGTGGAGACGGCGGGCAAGGCGCATTGCACGGTGGCTTGGACGACGGAGGCCGCGCAGGCGGATCGCGCGAGGGTGGAGGAGAATTTGAAGCATCTCGCGCCGCGGAGGGTGGCGCTGGAGGGGGCGGATTGGTGGACGGTGCCGGGTTTATTTAGCTGGAACCAGGTGGATCCCGGGAGCCGCATGTTGTTGAAGCATTTGCCGCCGGATTTGAAGGGGGTGGTGGCGGATTTGGGGTGTGGGTATGGGTATCTCTCGGCCGGGCTGGTGCGGGGGTGGCCGGAGATTCGGCAGATCGACGCGTATGAAGTGGATGCGCGGGCGGTGGCGTGTTGTGCGCGGAATGGCGGGGAGCGGGTGAAGGCGGTGTGGCAGGATATCAAGACCTGGGACGCGACGCCGCAGTATGATGCGGTGGTGATGAATCCACCTTTTCACACGGGGAAGGATGAGGATGTGTCGCTGGGACGGATCTTTGTGGAGAAGGCGTGGGCGTGCGCGAAGCCGGGCGGGCATGTGTTCCTGGTGGCGAATCGGCATCTGCCTTATGAAAAGGTGGTGCCGGAGTTGCATAGCCTGCATGAGGCGGAGGGGTTCAAAATATTGACGGGGTGCAAGGCATGACGGCGGTGCGGCTGGATAAACTCTTAGCTAATCTCGGCTACGGGAGCCGGAGGGAGATCGCGCAGATGGTGAAGGCCAAGCGGGTGGCGCTGCGCGGGGCGGCGCTTAGCAAAGCCGATGAGAAGGTGGCGCTGGAGGATGCGTTGAGCGGAGCGCTAACCTTTGACGGGGAGCGGCTGGATCCGCCGGCGCCGTTGACGATCATGCTGCACAAGCCGGTGGGGTATACGTGCTCGCACAAGGAGGCGGGGGATATTGTGTATGATCTGCTGCCGGAGCGCTGGCAGGCGCGGAATCCCTCGCTCTCCAGCGCGGGGCGGCTGGATAAGGAGAGCACGGGACAGTTGATCATCACGGATGACGGGGAGCTGCTGCACAGGATCACGCATCCCAAGAGCAAGGCGCCGAAGCATTACGAGGTTACGCTGGAGCAGGATTTGCGGGGGGACGAGGCGGGGCTTTTTGCGACGGGAACTTTTTTGATGGTGGATGACGATGAGCCGCTGAAGCCGGCGGAATGGACGCCCACGGGGGCGCGCAGCGGGCGGATGATTTTGCACGAGGGGCGGTATCACCAGATCCGGCGGATGTTTGCGACGCTGGGAAATCTGGTGGTGGGGCTGCATCGCTTTCAGACGGGGCAGTTGGTGCTGGGGGAGCTGAAGGCGGGGGAATATCGGATGCTTAGCGAAGGGGATATTCGGGCGGTGACGGAGGGGTGATATGACTTACGACGCCTTCCGGGATTTGATCGAGGGTGGGTTAAGGAATTCGCGTGGCTCGACCTGGGCGCAGTTGCGGGAGGAGCTGGCGCTGCCGTATGAACGGCCGTGTCCGGAGTGGACGCGGCGGCTGGAAGAGGAGATCGGGCTGGTGCGGCGGAAGGGGGCGGGGCGGGCGCTGGTGTGGTGCTTGCGGGCGAAACGGTGACCCAGCCTATTTCAGTTCCTTGAGTTTCAACTTGAGCGAAAGATCGAAGGCGTCCTCGCTTTTCTCAAGAATCCGGAATTGGGGAGGGCTGCCATACTCCGGTGATTGGCAGAGGAAAAAATTGCCGCTCTCGGCCTGGTAGAATGGCATGGTGAGGAAGCTTGTCTTTGAATAAACATAGAGAGCGCCAAAGGCAACTGAGCCTGGCGGAATCTCAACCCTTGCACCTGTCGCGAAGCCCGGCCCTTCCACAAACCACTTCTTATAGGCCGCCTCGGAGAGATGGCCCTGGGATATCGTTTCGGGATGGTTGTTTTTGAAGAGGACAGCGGCGTAGGAATAGGGAAGCTCGTCCTCGGCGGGGCAGCGCAGAGCTGAGACGACGAATAAAATGAGAAAGACATATTTCTTCATAGCGTCGTCGGAAAATCACCGGGCTGCCGGAATCAGAAGCCCTTCAAAGTATCGCTCTTGTTGGGAAGAGCGGCGTTGTCGCAGGCGAGAGGATCCTTGATGGTGAAGAAATCCTCGTGCTGGGGCCAGAGGTAGCCGATGAGTTGGGGCGAACCGGTGCGCTCCCAGCGGTTGGCGTTGCGTTGGTAGATCCAGTAGGTGCCGGGTGCGCGATTGGCCTCCATGAGAATGGCAATGTCTTCCTCGTCGATGAGGCGGTCTTCACGCTTGAAAATTTCCCAGATGGATTTGTCGCCGGAGAAGACGACCTCGATCTGAAAATTGCCGAAATGGTATTTCATGGTCTCGGCTCCGCGCAGGCGCTGGCAATCGGAGAGCTCGCCCCCGCCGTAGCGTGTGGTAATTTCCTTGCGGGTCTCACCGAGGCGGGCCTGGACGCTGGCGAGCGTGAGGAGAAGAAGGAGGAAAGACAGGGTTTTCATGAGGCTGGGATTTTCTGAATATTCGGGAAACGGCTCCGCTTTTTCACGACGGGAGCGAGGCCATGGTCTGCTGCCCGGGAAGTAAACGCTACTTTGCCGGGTTTTATTAGGAAATATTTCCGAAAAAATCGGCTGGGCGGTCACACTCTCATGGGCTGGCTCGTCTTTACTGGTGTTATGAACAACACATTGACGGATAAGTTGGCCGCTTCGCGGGAGCGGATTCAGGGTTTTGGGGCGCATTATGATTATGATGTGAGCTACATCGAGGAGCTGATGGAGGTCTCGCCGGGGGCGTTTCAGGCGTTTGAGGGGGCGATGCCGATGGCGCAGGTGCGGAAGGCGGCGCAGGTGGAAGCGATCATGATCGCGAAACTGACGACGGCGCGGGCGGAGGATTGCGGGCCGTGCCTGGCACTGGGGGTGAAGATGGCGCGGGAGGCAGGAGTGCCGAACGAGGTGATCCGCGGCGTGCTGAAGGGCGGCGAGGGGCTGAGCGCGGAGCAACGGGACCTGCACCGGTATGCGCGGGCGGTGGCGGTGAACGAGGGGATGGACGAAGGGGTCTTTGCCCGGGTGGAGGCGCGGTGGGGCCGCGAGGTGATGGCGGAGCTGGCGGTGAACATCATCGCGACGCGGATGTATCCCACGATGAAGCGGGCGCTGGGGTATGCGAAAAGTTGCGCGTTGATGCCGGAGCTGGTTGCTTAGGTTAGTATTCTGTCGCCATGAACTTCTCGGATTCTCAGGTGGCCCTTTTTGAAGAGCAGCGCAGTCTGTTGACCGGCGTGGCGTATCGAATGCTGGGGTCGGTGAGCGACGCGGAGGACATGGTGCAGGAGGCGTGGCTGCGGTGGAGTCGGGCGGAGGCGGTGGAATCGCCGCGGAGCTGGCTGCTGACGGTGGTGAGCCGGCTGTGCCTGGACCGGCTAAAATCGGCCCGGGTGCAGCGGGAGCAGTACTATGGCACGTGGCTGCCGGAGCCGCTGGTGGAGAAGCCGATATCGCCGAGCGCGCAGGTGGACGAGAGTGTCTCGATCGCGCTGCTGATGGTGCTGGAGAAGCTCTCGCCGGAGGAGCGGGCGGGCTTTTTGCTGCACGAGGTGTTTGGCCATACGTATGAGGAGATCGCGAAGATCCTGGACAAGCCGGCGGTGAATTGCCGGAAGCTGGTCTCGCGGGCACGGGAGCGGGTGCGCGCGGAGAAACCGCGCTTTGCCACGACGACGCAGGAGCATGAGGAATTGCTCACGCGTTTTCTCGCGGCCTGCCGCGTGGGGGAGATGGACCCGCTGATGGATTTGCTCAGCGAGGGTGCGGCGCTGCATAGCGACGGCGGCGGCAAGGTGGCGGCGCTACGCGAAGTGCTGACCGGCCGGGAGGCGGTGGCGCGGTTTTTCCTCGGTATCACCAAGACGCCGGAGGGTGGCGCGGCGATGCGGGAGGCGAAGTTCACGAGCTTCAATGGCGCGCCCGGGGTGCTGCTCTTTGCGGCGGGGCATCCGGTATCGGCGATCTCGCTGGAGATTCGGGAGGGGAAGATCGCGGCGATCTTTGCGCACCGGAATCCGGACAAGCTGCGGGTGTTTGAGACTGGCCCGACCGGCGAAAATTAAAGCGACTCGTTGGAGGAGCGGTGGTGGCGCAGTTGGTAGATGTGGCTCAGGACCGTGAAAAGATAGCCGGCGGAGAGTGAGCACATGAGGATGCCGATGAGACCCTCGACAGGGGCAAGAAGACGCCAGGGCTCGCCGAGCACGACATCGCCGTAGCCGATGGTGGCGTAGGTGACACCGGAGAAGTAAAAGGCGGTCTCGGCATCGGGCAGGCAGCCGCGCCAGAGGTAAAACAGGGCCCAGATGGCGATCTCGGCAAGGTGAATGAGGAGGAGCCACCAAATGAGGCGAAGAAGCAAACCCGCGATGGCCCAGGTGCCGCGCTGCGCGAAAGAGGTGAGATTCACCGGACGCCGCAGAAGCACCGCGATACCCGCGACATGCACCACCACAGTAACGGCCACGAGGAGAGAGGCGCTGAGGAGGGTCGTGAGCATGCACTATGCTACAAAGAGCGGATCGCGGTGGCCAGAGGAGATGTGGTCGCATACATCCTCCCGCGCAGGGAGATGCGAAGTGCTGGCATGAGACTTGTGTTGATCATCCTGCTGATTCTTCTCCTGCTCGGTGCGCTGCCTACCTGGCCTTACAGTGCGGGCTGGGGCTACTATCCCAGTGGCGGGGTTGGGGTGGTTTTTTTCATCGTGCTGCTGCTCGGGCTGACGAAGCGGAGCTAGGCCCGTTTCCGGAAGGCGGAAGTTTTCTGGAAATCGGCCAGCAATTTGGAAAATCTCGTGTAAGCTCCCAGACAGAATGAAAATTCGCCTCCTCCAAACTCTCCTCCTCGGCGTAGCGGCCTTGTCGCTCTGCTCGTGCGCCAGCTCGGACATGATCGCCAAGGCCAATGGAACGCCCGGCCCGCTGGATTCTCCGAACCAGCCGCCGACGAATCCGAATCCCATGTACTATGCGCTGGTGCCGGTAGTGCTGCCGTTTGATCTGGTGGCGTGGCCTTTCCAATATTTCTACCTGCAAAGTCGGCAGCAGCCACAGCAGCAGCCACAGTACACCGGCGTGCCTCAGCAGGGGCCCACGCAGCCACCGCCGCAGCGGTATCAGCAGCAGGCTCCGCCAACTGGCGGTTACCAGGGACAGCCGCCTCCGGGGTATCCGGTGCAGTAGGTCTTAATAATAAACCCAAGGATACCGCCCGATGGGCGGCAGGTCGACAGAGAGACGCGACTGCATCAAATGCGCGCCCCGCCACGGCGCACAGGCGTCAAGCTAAGGGAAGGAACGCCAAGCATAGGTCAAAGCCCTGGCCCGGAAAGGGTGACAGCTGCGACCCGCTTCGGGGTCGGGTTCATTTTTGTACGATATTCTGGTGGTGTCGCCCGCAACGGGCTCAACCACCAGCTACTGGAGCTGTGATCCCTTCGGGATCAAAAAGATAGCCACTTTTTGACGGCCGCGTTCCCCGGTCAATTCCGGCACTAAGTTGACGCCCATGCGCCATAGCGGTGTGCGAAAATCGGGACCAAGCGGGCGTTGCTCGACATACTTAGTGGTGGCTGACTAGGTTGGGCGCATGCCGCAGAGCCACTCCCCTGCCCCGCCGTGGCTGCTGACGCCGGTGCCGGTGAATTTTCGGGTGATGGTGTTTGCTTATTTAATGGGGTGTTTGGTGAGCGTGCCCATGGCCGGCGTGATGATTGGGTTTAATTTGCGGCCTTTTGTGCCGCCAGAGTGGACGGCGCCGTATTATGGAATTTCGCTTCTGGCGTCGGTGCTCATTTTTCCGTTTTGGTGCGGGCTGGCCTTGCGCGATGTGCCGGTGCTGAAGCAACTGGGATATACGTTCTTCGCCTTTTATCTGGTCATCATCGTCCTTGGGAGTCTGCTTTTTCCGGCGGTGCAGTAGGGAGGGCGGAAGACACAATGTTCATTATGATGAATTTTTGTGCATATTTTAGGGTTGAATAGCCGAAAAAACTTCCTATTGTTCATTATAGTGAATCTTGAAGTTACCTCACAACTCGGCCAAAAAATACGGCAAAGGCGGCAGGCGCTGGGGATTACCCAAGGGACGCTGGCGGATTTGGCGGAGGTAGCGCGGCATTCCATAACGGATATCGAGAGCGGGAAAGGCAATCCCACGATCGAGATAACGCAAAAATTGCTGGCGCCGCTGGGGTTGAGATTAGTGATCGAACTCGCTGAACCCATGCCTTCGCCTGAGGGGGAGATTGAATGAAGCGTGGAGGAAAGGTTTTTTGCAAGGGGAAGTTGGCCGGCGAACTGAGCGAGATGGAGGATGGGAAATATGTCTTCGCCTATGACGCAGACTATCTGGCTCAGCCGAAGGCCAAGCCGGTAAGCCTGAGCCTGCCTCCGCGACGAGAGCCGTATGTGGCGAAGCGGCTATTTCCATTTTTTCACGGGTTGCTGGCGGAGGGCGTGCTCAAGGAATTGCAGTGCCGGGAACTTAGGATTGACGAGGATGACGCGTTTGGCCGTTTGCTAAGGACGGCGGGCAGCGAGATCATCGGCGATGTGACGGTGGAGGAAAGGACGCCGTGACAATTCCCCCACCCTCCGGCCGCTGCCTTTCCACGCTGGGCGATATTCGCGCAGGCGAGTATTTTAGCGCGGCGGCGAGAAGAAGACTGTGGAACGGGCGGAAGGTATCGCCGGTGCTGGAATTTGACCGGGCGCGGTTTGGCCAACTGCGCCGCGAAAATGCGCGCCGCATTTCGATCTCCGGCATTCAGGATAAGATTTCACTAAGGTTGGAGAAGAACCGACTGGCGCCGACCACGGAGGACGGGGAGTTTATCCTGAAGCCGATTCCGGGACTGGAGGGAGTCGACCTGGTGGACGACGTGCCAGCGAATGAGCATGTGACCATGCAGATCGCGGCGCAGGTCTTTCGCCTGCCCAGTGCGAGCAACGGACTGATCTCTTTTCCCGACGGCGCACCAGCCTATGTGGTACGGAGATTTGACCGCAGCGCGGAGACGGGCGTGAAGCTGCATCAGGAGGATTTTTGCCAGCTCTCCGGCCGCTCTCCCGATACGGGCGGGCCTAACTACAAATATGATGCAAGCTACGAGGAAATCGGCGAGTTGTTGTACCGGTATTGCGCTGCGGCACGGGTCGAGTCGCTAAAGCTGTATCAACTCGTGTTGTTCAATTACTTCATCGGCAACGGAGATGCGCACCTGAAGAACTTCTCACTACTGGAGGGCTCCGATGGCGACATGTTGCTCTCGCCAGCGTACGATTTGCTGAACACGAGTGTTCATTTTCCCAATGAAAGCCGCACCGCGCTGGAACTCTTCCGGAACTATGAGACGCCGGAATTTGGCAAGAATGGTTTCTACACCTCAGCGGACTTTCGGGAGTTGGGAAAGCGCTTCAAATTGCCAGGCAAACAGATCGAAGGAGCACTGGCGACCTGCATTGGGAGTTTGCCCGCGGTTGAGGCGCTGGTTGGGAGGTCGTATCTATCCGAGGAAGCGCAACGCAGGTTTCTTGCGATCGTGGTTGATCGTCGGCGAGCGCTGGAGAGTTAGAGCGGACCAAAGAAAACCGTCTACATGGCAGCGGTCCCAATGTGCCGGGCAACTGGGGTCAGTCGCCCCTGCCGGAGCCACCGCCTGTGGCTGACACTATTTGGCAGACGCCAGGCGGCTAAATGGCCGCGTATAATCCTTAGCTAAGCGCGGCGGCGTTCGGTTTTCCGAGAACGCGCGGCCACGACACCAAGACCGAGCGCGCCGAGGGCCAGCAGGGCCCAGGTCGAGGGCTCGGGAACGACGGCGACGTCGCTATTATGATTGATCACGGCCCAGGTGCTGGTGGTGCCACTGGTGGTGATGGAGCCGTAGGCGCCGACGTAGGCCGAGAGGTCGGTGCCGTAGGCGGCCTGGAAGGCGGCAAAGCTGCCAGCGTAATTTTGCTGGGCAAGGGAGGCGTTGTTGCCCGTGTTGCCATCGACCGCGTTGACCCAGGTGTTGCTGCTGGTGTTGAGCCAGGCGAGGTAGGTATTGGGGCCGCTGTCCACGATGGAGAGCTGGAGGGTGAAGATGTCGGTGCCGGTGCCTTGGAAGGTGTAAACGTCGCTGAGGCGGATGCTGTCGTTCAGCGCGCTGGAGGTAGTGGCAAAGCGAGTCTGCAACATGCTCGCGCTGGTGAGCGTGCCGGCGAGGATGGATGCCGAAGTGTCGCGGCCGCCGGAGAAGTGGCTGCTGGCATCGACGGCATGAGCGAGATTGCCCGAACCGCTGAAGACGCGATTGTAGCCGCCGCCCGCGAGGACCACGGTATTGTCCACGCCGCCGGCCGAGGCCTCGACGACGAAGGTTCCGCCATCGACGGTGACCTGGGCGGTGCCCACGGCATTGTGGTGCGCGGCGGCGAGGGTGCCGGAGTGGATGAGGGTGCCTCCGGTGTAGCTGTTGCTGCCGCTGAGGACGAGCAGGCCGGCGCCTTGCTTCTCCACGGTTTGCTGGCCGCCGTCTTCGCGAATGGTGCCGGCGAAGGTGCCGGAGCTGACCTTGAGGATCTGGCCGCTTAGGTCCGAAATAATGGTGCCCGTGCCGGAGAGCGCATTGATGGTGGTGATCTCGGAGCTGGATTGGAGCAGGGTGCCATTCACGGTCACATTGCTGGTGCCGGAGAATTGATTGTCGACCCACACATCGATCATGCCGCCGGCGTCGATGACCGCATCGCCCGCCACCGCGATGACTGGTGGATCATCGGAATCGCCGATTTTCCAGAGCTGCAGGTCAACGCCTGAACCGATCCGAAGAGTGCCGCTGAAGGTATTGCTGACGTCGCTGCAAAACATGGCCATCGAGGTGCCGGTGGTGGAAAGCAGGGTAAGATTTTCTCCCGAGATGTTTCCGCCAAAGCAGGCGAGGCCTTCGCCGGTGAGGGTGATGGTGCGGGTGCCCGTGCCGAGGTCCACGTTGCCATGATTATCCACTTCCGAAGAGGTGCCGCTGGCCTTGATGGAAAAGTCGCCATTGACCACGAGATTGTTTTCCAAAAAGAGAAAGCCATCCGTCACGGAGTTGCCCAGAGTGCCGCCATTGATGGTGAGGATACCAGTGCCGATGGAGTCGCTTTCTTCAAGGAGCAGCGTGCCATCCTGCAGGGTGGTGCCGCCGGTGTAGCCATTGCTGCCGGAGAGGATGGTGGTGCCGGGACCCATTTGGGTAACGGCGATGTTGCCGGTGATGCGGGGGGCAAAGTCGACCGTGCCGGTGTGGTTGAAATTGACAAAGCCCTGGCCGGTGCCGCTGAGGTAATAGCCGCCAGCAACCTCGGAGGCCTGCAGCGTGCCCGCCGCGCCGCCGTCGCCGATATTCAGGGTACCCGTGCCGGTATCTCCGCCGCCGAGAATGAGTACGCCGGTGCCGCTTTCGATGCGCACGACGCCCGAGCCGGCAATGGTGAGCACGCCGGTGCCGGAATAGCCATTGATGAACAGGCCATCCACATTCCAGGTGCCGCCGGTGACGATCGCGAGGCCATTGCCGCCGGTATTCACGCCGATATAGGCACCCGCATCGGAAATCAGGCCGCCCGAGAGATTCAGCGTACCCTGGCCTGAGGAGGCCACGGTGAGATAGCCGTCATTCAACCAAGTGCCGCTGGTCACCGTGGCGATACCGGTCGAGCTGGCGTCTTCCCCGAGGAAATCGGCGTTGCCACCTGTGCCGGTGATGACGCCACCGGAGAGATTCAGAATGCCGGTGCCGTTGGAGTTTGTGCCAAACTGGATGCCGCCCGTATTGCTCCAGGTGCCGCTGCTCACATTGACGGTGCCCAGCGAATCGAGATAGCCCACCACGGCGGCCGTGGAGACGACCTGGCCGCCAGTGATGTTTAACTCACCGGTACTGAAGACTGAGCCCACAACGAGCTGACTGGTGGAACTCCAGGTGCCGCCGGAGACGGTGGCGGTACCGGAGCCAAAGTTGTAGCCCACCGCGCCAAAGGCGTTATTGACCTCTCCACCGCTGATGTTGAGCGCACCCGAGGCGCCAAAGTAGCCGACGTAAAGATCGCCAAAGCGGTTCCAGGTGCCCCCGGTCACGAGGGCCGAGCCCACCGCGCCGCTATCGGAGCCGATAAAGGTCACGCCGCCGGTGAGCAGGCCGCCGGTGACCGCCAGCGAGCCGGTGCCGGTCACTCCGATATTCAGGGTATCGTACACCCCTGATACACTGCCCGGTACAAGGGCAGTGCCGGAGTTGTCGATATTGGCGGTGTCGCTCGAGGTGGGAGCGCCGCCGATCCAGTTGCCATCGACATCCCAATTGCCGGAGGAGGCGTTCCAGTTGGAATCGGCGCGGGCTGAGGTGAAGGCAAGAGCCAGCAGGCCAGCCAGCAAAAGGGAAACTGGAATTTTCATAGATGGCGGAAAGCCGGGTAAATGACTAGCGGGGCGCGGGGCGCTCGCACATCCCTTTTTGCAGGAACCATGCGAATATGGCATTTTCCTCCCAGGCAACCAGTTACACGGCAGGAAATCCCGGTAGCAACAGCGGCCAAAAGGTAGTTCATGTCGAGCAGGGTAGCGGAAGCAAGATGAAGATATGATGAAGGGGGAGAAATTTATTTGTCCCCGTCCGCAGGGAGAAAACGGCGGAGCCAACGGAGGCCCGGCCTATTGGCACAAGGGTACGAAGGAGCCAACGGCCTCGGGTTTTCCGGCGAGCTGATTGGTGAGGACGGCACCGCTGCCGTTTTTCCAGAAGACGACAAAGCCGCGGTTGGCAAAGAGCGGTATTTTAGGATTAAAGGCGCCGCCCTTGGGATCGTTGAGGTAGTTGGCGGTGGTGAGGAAGACGGTGTGGGCGGGGGAATTGGTGCCGACGGCGTAGACGAGGACGCCGTTGGTATTAGCCATGGGCAGGGCGCCCTGCGGGGTAATGCGGCCGGCGACGGAGACGAGTTTGCAAAAGTCGTTGGTGGTGAGATAGGCGGGCACGAGCTGGGTCATCCAGTTGGTAAAGGTGCCGCCGCTGTCGCCGGGCCAGGCGAGGCCGGTACCGCCGGTGGCGAGGCCATCCTGCGCCATGACCTGGGTGGAGAGGTAGAGTTGCTTCATGTTGGAAAGGGCCTGCGTCGCCTGGGCCTGGACCAAATGACTTCCGTTCTGAGGCATGGCAAAGAAAATAAAGGTCGCGATGATACAGAGGATGACCAATAGCTCCGGCACGGTGAGGCCGGAGTGATGCGGGGGGCGCATGGCTTAGGCAAGCTATGTTAACCGCCACGATGGGTCAATACGCAAAGGCGCCCCGCGCGGCTGCTCTATTGGCAAAGCGGGACAAAGGTGCCGACGATGGCGGCATTAGTGATTTGCTTGGGGAGGAGGATCGCGCCGTCGCCGCCTTTGTGCAGGATGGCAAATTCTTTATTTTTGAAGAGCCCCAACCGCGCGTCGAAAATCGGACCAGACGCGGTATTGTTGATATTGGCCGTACTAAGAAACACCACATTGGTCAGGGAATCTTTCTTAACCGCGTACACGACAACTCCATTGGTATTTTTCGTCGGCAACCGCCCCATAGGCAGAAGACGTCCATTCACTGACATGAGCCTGCAAAGGTCGTTCGTGCTCAAATACTCCGGAACCAGCTTTGAAGACCATTGGACCAGAGAGCCGTCCCCATCGCCCGGCCATGCTCCGCGCTCATCCATCACCATTTGCTGGGTCGCTTGTTGGAGCTTCCTCATATTGGACAGCGCCTGAGTACTCCAAGCGCGTTGGGGGCCAGTGGTTGCAGGCAAGGCCAGCGCCATAAGTAATGCAATGACCGCCAGGACCGCGACCAACTCCAGCCATGCGTAGCCGGCGTTTTGATCGGATTTCCTCATTTGCATAAGGGCACCCAGGCGCCGACCACCTTGGTATTCACAACCTGCTTTGGCAGCAACACCGCGCCGTCTCCGCCTTTGCGGAAGACGACGCAACTCTTGTTTTGAAGGAGACCTGAATTTTCATCAAACTTCCACCCCTGCGGACCGCCGGTGAGATTGGCGGAGCTGAGAAAGACGGCCGGATAGTCGGAGTTCTTCTTCACCGCATAGACCACGATGCCGTTGGTATTAACCAGGGGAAGCTGGCCCAGCGGGAGGATGCGCCCTTGGACGGAAAGCAGCTTGGCAAAATCGTTTGTCGTCATATAGGCCGGCACCAGGGCGGTGGCCCATAGCGCCATCGAGCCGCCATTGTCTCCCGGCCAGCAGAGCCTCTTGTCCACGATGGTTTCGCCATCCAAAGCCATTTGTTGGGTGGCAAGGTGGAGTTGCTTCATGTTGGAAAGTGCCAGCAACCGTTGGGACGTTTTCCCGGTCGTTCCCAAAATAGCAGACAGCGCGAGCGCGGCCAGGATGGCGAGGATCGCGAGGCCCACGATCACTTCGACCCACGTAAAGCCGGCATTTCGCGGGGGGCGCATGGTTGCTGAATCATGTACCTACGCGACGGGTTGGTCAATACGCACGCTGGCCTGGGCGGCGGGGGCGGGAGGTGTTTCATCTTGCTTTCCCGCTTGAAGCAACCTAGGGGTTGGATCCCCCCACGACATTCATGACCTTTCTCCAAAAGCTGGTTGGATGCAGTCTTCTTCCCGCCCTGGTGCTGATGAGCAACTTGGCTTCAGCGGCCGATCTTTCCGGTTATAAGGTGGCTGCCCAACCCACGCCTTCCCCGACCCCTTCGGACTCGGCACTGCCGGGTGCCTTGACCGGAGCTTCGGCGACGCTTCCGATCGGGCCGCGACTCCAGTGGAATGCCAACTATGGGTATTGCGGCGAGGTGAGTTTCATCACGGCGGGGTTGTACTACGGGCAGTATTGCTCGCAATTCACGGCGCGGGCGCTGGCCTCGCCGGGCGTGCTGCAATCGCGCCAGAACAGCCAATTGCTGCTGGGGGTGAATGATGTGAAGGCGGCGGCGGCGATGCATCTCGCGGCCACCCCGTGGAAAGCCGCCCGGGGCAATACCTCGAAGGATTTTCTCAATTGGGTCTCGGCGCAGATCCTCGCCGGCCGGCCGGTGGCGATGGGCGTGTATATGAATCAATATCTCTTTTACCGGACCACTGCGGGGGATCCTGATTACGACCATATCGTGCCGGTGGTGGCGGTCTCGGATATCGATCTCGCGGCCAATGGCACGCCGATTTACGATGCGGCCTCCACTCTCACGCTGGGCGACAATGGGCTGTGGTCACTCGCCGCGAATCCTCCGTCCTTTTTCGAGTATGTCTATGGCGAGTTTCAGCTCACTCGCGCCCAGGCCAATCTGCAAAGCAGCCCGATCTACTCGGTGCCCGCGAGCGTCACCAACTACGGCATGGCCTTTACCGGCGTGCTCGACCTGAACAAGGACACAGTGCCGGTGCGCGTGACCACGGATGTGAATAGCGAGACGCCCGCGATGAAAAACGGCGCGACCACCGCGCCCGCGCCGTCCCGGGTGAACCTCACGATCACGGTGACGATTCCCGACCAAAGCGTGGAGTACAACGTGTACCGCTACAGCGATTTCAAGAACGTGCCGGACAGCAAATTCAACGCCAGCGTGGCAAAATCCACCACGCACTGGCGCATCCCGCGCAATGCCGGGCCGACGTATGTGATCCGGCTCGCGATCCTCTCAAACGAGACGGCGGTATTTCGCGCGGTGCGGGTGACGGCGCCGTAGGTGGACGTGAAAGGCTGAAGTTACTTTCCCAGCACGGCCTTGGCCTCGGCCGCGAGAGGCTGCTCAAACGCGCTGGCGTAGCTGTCCAGCACCGGGGCCTTTAAGCCCAGCTTTCGGCCGATTTTTCGCCAGCCCGACACAACTTCGTAAACCTCGGCCAAGATGGCTCTGGCCTCGGCCAATTTGAGGCCGAAGCGCTTTGCCTCGCTGAGCGCGGCTGCGATACTGGGCTCCGCTGACTCCTCGGAAATGGGGGTCTTATTCATGCGAGAGCGATCGATTTCCGGCACGGGATTAATGTCGTAGGCCGGAGACAAGGCCCAATGACCAGGCGATTTCATGAGGAACGCATGATTGCGCATGTGATCGTCGTAGTTGCTGACCAGGAGTGAGAAAATGAGGCGGCGCCAAAGCTCACGCAGATCGGATTGGGCACTGTCGCCGAATCGCCGGATACCGTCGGCGAGAATGGTATAGGCTCCGGATTCTCCAGGAGACAGGCCGAGAAGACTATGGGCGGAGAGGAAGGGAATGCGTTCCAACTCTTCAGTGCGATCAAACCTCGCTATCACCGCGACACTTTGGTTTTTCACGCGGACGAGGCGATGCGCCGGGGTCTGAATGCCCGCCGCTGTAGCCAGGGTGAGCGCCAGGATTTCTCCGGCGGCGATGTCGCGGGTATCGTCCGGCTTGGGAAATTTTGCGATGCCAAGTTGGCCGTCGGTCAGTCGGATGGCCGACTTCGGTCGCGCGCCGCCCAGGGGTGAACCAGCTCCCAAAAGAAAGCGCAGATCGGCCGCAGTTTCGCTCTCCCCATGAATGGCGTCCGCCGCCCGCAGCAGGGCGTGAAGCTGAACCAGCGGAGGGAGCTTCCCCATACTTTCGGCGAGAAACGGGCCGGTTTGCCGAAATCGAAGCGCACCGATGCGGGAGAAATCGTCCAAAGCCAAAACGTAGTCCAGATCGCGAAATGGCTTGTTGGCCAGGAGCCGCTTGCGTACCGCCCGCTCGATAAGAACGCGCCCCCAGCGATCCGGTCCGCAATCCTGAAAGGCTCCAAAGAGAGAGGCCGAGTGATGCGGGCCGCGTTGCAACGGAAGCGCAGTGGGATCAATGGCAAAGGCATCGCTCCACGCCAGCCAATCCCTCGTGTATTCAAACGTAACGGCTTCACTCCGTTCAGTGGAGTGAAGTATACCCACCAAACGAGTCTCACCGCGCCAGTCGAGATGGACTTCTGTGCTCATCGGGCCACCCGCCGAATCCGAGTGGGTAACCGCCGCTCATCGAGATCCAATCCAAGGGAATCTGTGGCGGGAGCGGCCAGATTGGCAAGGCGATCGTGGAGGCCAAGGACAAATGCTGCCGTGGCCAGCGTACCAAGCGCAACCGAAGGATCGCCGCGCTCGAGGCGCCAGAGAGTATCCCGGCTTACGAATAGCCGGGCGGCCATTTCTGCGGTGGAAATGCCCCGCTTGCGCCGCGCCAGAGCGAGATCGCGTCCCAACTTACGCAGGCCGGTTACGGCGGGAAATGGTAGTGAGTCGTTGGCGGGCATACGTTAATGTCCGAAATATCGGATATAATGTCAATATTTGTCCGATATAACGGACATTAAACAACAAAGAGACCAGCATCCTTTGCGCCGAAAAAATGAAGGTAGCGAAACCAGAATTATCGCCCGTCGCTGCGTTCCTCCAACCGAAAATCGATATACTCCTTCAGGGCATTGATGCGGCGGTTGGTGTAGGCGGCCTCGGCGATGCTCCAGGCGAGGCCGGCGCTGAGGAAAAAACCGAGGACGCAGAGGGAGGGGGCGTCGAGGATGTGGTCCCGGGCGAGGAGGAGGAGAGTTCCCCCGGAAAGGGCGGAAACGGCCAGCGGACCGGCGTAGAGGCGGAGCGGACGGCGGCCGAGGATGGCCTCCTCGAGCTTCACCCGGCGGGCCAGGTCGCTTTCGCGAAAATAGATATCGATTGGCAACTCCCCTTCTTCCCTAGTCTTCATCGTCAGATTGCTTTGGTGATAATCTTCCGGCGCCTTTTCGCCAGTTCTTTTTGAAAAAGGGAAAGGATCACGGCCTGGAAAGAAGAATAACCCGACCGTGATCCCCCCACTTACGGCATCTCCTAGTTTGCCTTTGGCAAGGCGTTCTTTGGCAGCAGGGCCTCCACACCATTGAGGTAATCCTGCAACCGCCTGCGCTCCTGCGGGAGGAGCGAGGGATCGAGCTTGCTGGTGGTGCCGGTGAGCGTATCCACCACGAATTTGCGCACACCGGGATTGTAGAAGAACACGTCGTGATAGACGGGGTAGTCCGTGAAGTACGTCCACACCACGTCGCCGGTAACATCGGAGGGCACGTCGCCATTGCCCCACTGCGCGAGGGTGATGTGCGGATCGCCCGCGAAGGTGGAGAGGTAGGAGACGAAGGGCGCATTGCCATCGCCGGCGAGGGTCTCCTTGTTTTCCTCATCGCCGGTGCGGGGGAATTCGGAATCGGCGACAGGGATGGTGGCGGGGTCAAGCTGGGTGATGAGATAGATAAGGGGCAGGTACACGCCCTCGCCGGGCCCGAGCTCGGTGATGCTGGTGACGGTGGCAATGAAGGCGTTTTTATTCACCTGGCCGGGAACAATGAAATCGTCGAAGCTGGTTTTTTCCCGCGCGCCAGTGGCGTAGGTGGCAATGACGCCGCCCGTGCCGCTGGTGGTGCCCACGGTGGTGGCCCAGGGATTGTTGCCCTGGCTGGAGGCGGCGTTGAGATCGAGCAGTACATCGGAGCGCAGAGTGGCGTCGTCGTTCACGTTGGTAAGCGTGATACCGTTATTGATGGCGAGGAAATCGTAGGTGGGCATGAGCGACTGGCGCATGGGCACGTACTGGCGGAAGAAGGTGGTGGCATTTGGCGCGGTGCCGCTGGTGACGGTGACGCCCATGATGCCGTCCTTCGTGATGTCGTGATCGGGTCCGCGAATGGTGCCACCTGCGCTCACATAGGCAAAGGCGAGCGCGGCGAAGCGGCCCTCGATCTCGGTGGTGGGAATGAAGCGGGTGAGCACATCCTGAAAGTCGCCATTCCAGGGGCGCCAGGAGTGGTCGGTGCCTTCGTTGGGGCAGGCGCCGAGGATGAGGTAGCGGATCTTGGGCAGCGTGCGCGTGATGCCACGGGCGTCCTTGTACTGCGCGCCATAGGCCGGGCTCTGGACGTAGGCGCGGGCGAGGATGCCGCCGGTGCTGTGCGTGACGACGTCTACATATTTCAAGCCGGGATTGGCCTGCACGGCCTGGTCGAGCCAGAAGCCGAGGTAGTCGATTGCGTAGGCGTAGCGGCCGTGGGTGATCTTCGGCGCGGTGACATCGTTGAGGGTGCCATCGAACGTGCCGTCATTGGGCGCGGCGGCCATGCGCCAATCGTACACGGCGCCGAAGAAGGATTTGCCTTCGCGATAGCCGGCTTTGTTCAAGCTGCGCACGAGCAGGTCGTACGAGATCGAAAGTTGCATGGCCTGCGGAGGCACGCCGCGATGTAGCACAAACTGCAAAATCGAGCCTGGGCGCGGAGTGGAGGCAGCGTAGCCGGGGATGAAAATCACGGGGACTTTTTGCGGGCCAATCTGCACCGTCCCCTGCGGCAAGGCCGGTGGCTGGCCGAAGGGCGGACGAGGCGGCGGCGGCTGATTGGGCGGCGCGCTCAGCGCTGCGGTCAGCGTGACAATCCACCCGGCCGCACCCAGCGCGAGCCCGGCTTTCCAATTTTTCAGCGTGGTCTTCATCGTCATCTCTCCTTTTCAGCAAGTCGTTGGGGGTTTTCTTCTGGCTCCGTGGCTACATCATGCGCCAAGCCGACCGGTTGCCAATGGAGGAGGGATTGAGTGGGGATGGGTTGGGATGAAAGGGGGGGATTTTGGGGTGGGAACGGGGCTTTGCTGACGAGTCAATCGTTGCCTAGTGCCTCGCGTGATCCCATCCACCGTGCCGGGCCGCTGGGTCAACGGCCCCTACCAAAGAGGCAGTCGCTGCTCTCGCTTACCGCACTGGTAGGGACGGCTGACCCAGCCGTCCGGGCGCTCCAACACACTCATCGCTCCGCATCACGCACATAAACATGCGGCCAAATCTCTCCTTCCGCTATCAACCCAGCCCGCCAGGGATTGGCCATGATATAATCGTATTTCTCCGAGGAGCTTTCATCGCTCCGCAAACGGTGATCGAAGAACCCTCGCTGCCATTTTACCCCGGCCAACCGAGCCGAAACCCGTTTGAAGTCTCCCACTGTTTTTGACAATGAGACCTCAGCTGCCAGAGAAACCAAGGCATGACAATGATCTGGCATAAGCAAAAATATCTCGCACCACCAGCGACCTTCCTCATCGTAGCGGCGAACCGTTTCAAAGATCATTTCCGAAACCTCGGGCCGACAAAGCTGATTCACGGTGCGTTGCCGACAACAAAGAGTAAGAAAAAAACAACCACCAAACCTCGCCGCATAGTGAATTGAATGATCCAATGTTTTGCGCTGAGGGAGAGGATTACTCACGGAGCGGCACGCTAGAAATATGCCCTGATTCTCGCAACGGAAAAGCGTGCGGGCCCATTTCTCTCATCTCCTGGCGCAACGCGCACATGACATCCACCGTGCCGGGCCGCTGGGTCAGCGGCCCCTACCAGCAAGGCAGCCTTCGTTCTCGCGTGTCGTCCGGTAGGGACGGCTGACCCAGCCGTCCGGGCGGTTCGCCGCGCCCTACGGAGCGTAGCGGCGATAGCGCTGACTATCGAGGAGCAGGATTTTGCCATCCATGCTCACGGTGTAGGTGCGGTTGATTTTCAGCGCGGGGATTTTCAGCGTGAGTTGATCACCTTTGAGTTTCCAGGTGCCTTCCCACATGGTGGCCTCGCCGTCTTTTCCCTGCACGTGGAGGCGACCGTCCTTGAAGAAATCGTAGGAGTTGTCGCCCTTCACCGGCTGCCAGCCGTAGGTGTTTGGCGTGCTGTAGAGGAACTGCCGCGTTTCTGTTTCCGAGCCCGCCCAAGCGGAGGGGAGCAGCAGGCCGAAAGCCAGCAGGAGGAGAGCGAATCGGGTGATCATGGTTCCCCGAAAATCGCCGGAGAGGTCCCAAACATCAAGCGCGAAGGGTTCACAGCAGGCGTCGACTTCGCGCAACCAGCTCGACGCTGCTTGCTTAACACTGTACCTCTCATAGTCTCACCGAAATGAAATCGCTCCTCTTGCTGCTTCTCTCCTTTTGCTTCGCGGCTCCGGCGCTGGCGGCCCCTCAGGAAGTGCCAAAGGGCTCCGATCTCCGCGCCGAGCTTTTTGACTTGGCGCGTCCCAAGATTGAGAAGATGGCGGGACGCAGTGTGCGCTTTGCCGGCTCTCTGCGGCAGCTCAACGGCTGGGCTTTCTTCACAGGAACCGTCGTCGATGAAAAGGGCGTTAACATTCCCGTGGGCGACGGGGAAAGCCCCGACACGGCGATCCTCTGGAAACAGAAGGATGGCGATTGGGTGCTCGTCAAAGCTGTCGCGGGCTTCACCGACGTGATCTACCTCGACTGGCCCAGCGTCTATGGCGCGCCGAAGGCGCTCCTTTTTCCAGAAGGCTAGGCGGGAATTGAATCGCTAGGGAAGCGCTGATCTAAGTAGCCGCGCTCGTGAGAGCGTGGTGTGGAGGCAGCCACCCAACCGCGCCCACCGTCTCACGACGGCGGCTACGATGGCCTCGCGACCTGGTCACCCGAAATTTGGATTTAATCAGCATTTCCCTAGAACGCGAATCTACTTCATACTCTTCGCCTTCGGCGTGGGAGACGCCTCCGCCTTCTTTTCGCCGCCATCTGCCGAGGCAAATTCCTTTTTGGAGATCGTCATGCCTTTGATGATGCGCTCGATCTGCCGCGCGTAGATCTCGCCGGGTTTGGTTTGCAACATCACGATGCGGGCCAGGGTGCGTTCGGATCTCGCGAGAACCAGCGTGACGGGCATGGGCTCGCCGGTGCCGCCTTTGGAGGGTGGGATGGCCAGGTTGGCATGCACCTCGCGGGCCTCGAAGTCGCCGAGGCGCACTTTGTCCACGGTGTACTCGGGCATCGGGAGATCCATGGCCTGGCAGAGCGCGTTGAGGACAAAGCCACACTTTTGGTCGATATCCGTCTGGCCGTCGCGGCGGTACTTCGTGACCACCACCACCATCTGCAAGCCGGAGCCGGCGGCCTGGAACGAATCGAACGAGAGGCGGTCGGTGTCCGATTCGTCAAAGGTGCGCTCGGTCTGCGGGGTCTCCACAAATTGCAGGGGAGTTTTCACCGTGAGGCCCGCCACGGTGAATGGTTCGTAGGCCTCGCCGTCGATCACCTCCACCCCATCCTTTGGCGTTGGGGCGCCCACCTTTTTCATCGCGATGCTCTCGAGGATTTTCCGCGCGCGGATTTTGTCGACCTCCTCGCTCTCCACCTGCAGCACCATCACCTGTGCCACGCGGTTGCCCGTGCTGATCACCACCACGTGGATCGGCGCGGGCAGCGCGGCTCCGGTCTCGGGATTCGTCATTTCCAACACGCCATCCATGCGCAAGCCAGGCAGACCGCCCAGCGTGATGGCCCGCGGCGTGTACTCTGGCACGGGTGCCTTGGCATTGGTGGCAAAGCGCTCCACGGCTTTCGTCATGGCCAGGCCCGCATCGGCGTGAAGACCCGCGCGGTATTCATAGACCTCCGCCACCACCAGCAGGCCACCGATCGTCCCCTGGTAGATTTCGAGCCCCTCCACCGCCTCCATCTTGGCGAGTGTCTCGGCATCGATCGCCAGCTTCTCCATTGGCATCGGTACCTTCAGGCTCAGGCCGCCAAAGGCGAGCGGCTTCCAACCGACGTCGGCGCGGGCGTGGGTGAGAGCGACGATGGCGACAAGTGCGAGCAGGAGGAATCTTATTTGCCGCGCATGAGCCATCCCTTCACTTGCCCTAGGGGGAGAGCTTCTGTCAATGCATCGGGCATTGATGATCGCCGGATCGCAGTCTAGTCATGAACCCACGTCGAATATCCTGCGGGTAATTCTTTCAATACCTATGTCATCATCCGCTCCACACAATTTCGATTTCATCGCGCTGATCGATCGCCCGATGAGCGATCCGCTCTTTCAGCGCTGGCTGGAGTTTTGCGAGGAGCGGCCGGTGGCGAGCGAGCGCCTGCCGGGGCTCGATGGCGGTTATGAGCTCCAGTTTTTTCACACCGGCGTTTCCATGCATATGGATGCCTCGGATGTGGTAAAAACCATCCATATCTACACTCTGCCGGAACAGGGATTTTCCGCCTACCAACACGAGTTGCCCTTTGGCGCGACGCCGCGCACGACCCGGGCCGAGGCGCCCGATCTTTTCTGCGAGCCCACCACCTCGGGAGGCCCGGTGCAATTCCTCCCGACCGATCCGGTGACTTATTGGGACCGGTGGGAATTTGAACATTTCGTGGTTCACTTTCAATACCCGGAAGACCGCGCCTCGATTTGCCGTGCCACGGTCATGTCGCCTTCGATCTTGCCGGAGGATCCTCCAGACGAGACGGAAGTCCTGGATCCTGGCGTCACCTACTTCTCCCGGCCCACTTTCAACGACGGCCTGCCCAATGCCCAGGATTTGCCGCCGGGAGAGAATGACCTCCTGATTCCCGAGGACGATTGGCGGCAATTTGAAGCGGTTTCGCGCGACCTCACTCCGGCCATCGATCGCGAGCTGGAAAGCATCCAGCACATCCGCACTGAAAAATGCGAGATCATCGCACGGCACTATTGCTTCTCCGAGGTCCACATCCGCAAGCTCATCCCCCTTCCCCTGCAAAACTCCCTCCGCTGGAGCGAGCTTCTTTCTGTGACCGGCGTCTCACCTTCGGAGATTTACGGACTCGTCATCGAGGGCCATGGCATCGTCCGGGGCGGCTTCGCGATTTGCCTCGAGAAGGTCAACCTGTATGGAATCCACCACGGCGACGCCGTGGAATTCCTCTGCGTCAACGCCCCCCACCCGCCTGCCGTGAGCGAAGCGAAAGCCAACGAGTTCGCCGCCCTGCTCGAACGCCATAATCTCATCCTTATCTATTGGCCGAATGCCTTTGTTATCGGCGGGAAGAATACCATCGCGGATTATTTGCGAAGTAGAGATTAGACGGTCTAACTTGCTTCCCTAACTCACTTCCGAGATTCCCTTGCGTACTCACTATTTCAGCATCCTCCCAAAAAGAGCGCGGCTCTCTGGAAGCTGGCTTTGTGGGCTTGGAGCGGCTCTCGCTTTTGCTCTTTTGCTCACTGCCTGCCATCCCGCCACCGCGCCCACTCCCCTGCCCCAGCGCGGCTACCTTTGGCAGCGCGATTGGACGCCGGTGGTTTCCGCGGCTTACTCCGAGGCGCAGGGCCGGATGGATGGACTGGTGCTACTCGGGGCGGAAATGAATTGGAGCGGGGGCGCGCCGCAGGTCACTCGCGCCAATATCCCGTGGACGGCGCTGAAGAACTCGCAAAAGCCCATCTCGCTGGCCCTGCGGGTGGCGCCGTTTCCTGGGCCGTTTGCGGCGGATGACGCCACGGCGCGGGCCATTGCCGAGACGGCTCATGCGCTGGTGCGCGAGGCGGCGACTCACGATGTGAAACTGGCCGAGTTTCAGCTCGATTTCGATTGCGCCCAGAAGAAACTCGCGGGCTATCGCGCCTGGATTGATGGGGTACGCCGGGCGGTAAAGCCGCTGCCGCTCGTGCTCACCACCCTGCCCTCGTGGCTGGATGAACCCGACTTTGTCCCGCTGGTGCGGGCGGCGGATGGATATGTCTTGCAGGTGCATTCCGTGCCCACGACTGGCGAGACCGGCCGCGCTTCGCTGTGCGATCCCGCCCTCGCGCGCAAGTGGGTGCAGAAGGCCTCCCGCCTGGGCCTGCCCTTTTCCGTGGCCTTGCCCACCTACCGGTGCCTGGCGGGTTACGCGCCAGATGGAAAGCTGCTCAGCGTGGTGATGGATAGTGTGAAGCTCCCGTGGCCGCCCGGTACGCGCGTGCTGGAATTTGCCACCAACGCGGACGACGTGGCCGGGCTGGTGCGCGATTGGCAGGCCAACCCGCCGCCGGGTCTCCGCGGCCTGCTCTGGTACCGCGTGCCGGTGGCCACGGATCAATTTAACTGGCGCTGGCCCACGCTCGCCGCCGTGATGGCCGGGCGTAATCCCACCCACCAGCTCGACGTGATCCCGCAGGGGGACAACCCCGTCGATCTCACCCTCGTCAACAACGGCGAGGCCGACGAGCCGCTGGATTGCACGGTCACAGTGGCCTGGAATGACACCACGCTGGCCGCTTTCGATTCCCTCAAGGGTTGGAGCATCCGCGCAGAGAAAGACCTCGTTACCTTCACACCCGATCCCGGCAGCGGAGCGCCATTGCCACCCGGAGCTCGCCGCAGTATAGGATGGCTGCGCTATGACAAGGTCACTCCTCTTCGGCTCAAGATCACGCCCGGGCATGACTAAATCTTTCCTGCGTATCCTTAGCCTTCTCGCTGCCAGCATGGCCGCGATCTCGCCGGCCCGCGCCACCGGCTTCTATGGCCCGAGCGACTACCTCGGCGAGGGCGGCACGCGAGTTACCGCTTCGCCGGAGTTCTATTGGGAGCTGGAAACCAAGCGCCTCGCACGGGATTTTCATCCTACCGAAAAGCTCTTCGTAAATACAGGAACCACCGAGGAGGGAGAACCGACCGATCCTCCCAGCGTGGGCGTCCTGACCGCCCTTTCTGATCTGACGGCCAAGATCGACAATCAGGACTTTGCCGAAGCGCTCAAGACCGGAGCCATCAAGCCGCCCGATGCCGCCAAGGCCATCCAGCAACAGGCTGATGCCCGCATTTTTCTCGATGTGGCAAATGACAAGAGTACGGATCCGCCGAGCGTGGAATTCCCCTCCGAATTTGCGGACTACCATCGCGGGGCCTATGCGTTTCGTCAGGGGCCTACTCACTATGAGGAAGCGCGCAAGGCCTGGGAGGCTCTGCTGGCCCGCCCCGCCGGCGAACGCCACTACCGCAGCGTGTGGGCCGCCTTCATGCTCGGAAAGCTCGCGCTCAAGCAGGGCAGCCCTGACGCAGCCAAATGGTTCCAAATGACCCGCCAACTCGCGAAGGAAGGCTTCGCCGATTCCCTCGGCATGGCGGCGGATAGCTATGGCTGGGAGGGCCGGAGCGAGTGGAAGCAGGGCCACCCCGACAAGGCCGCGCCGCTCTACCTCAACCAGCTCGCGCTTGGCGATGAGAGTGCCATCATCTCATTGAAGGCTCTGCTCCCTGACCGCACACCCATGGAGGGCATGCTGAACTACGGTCCCGAGGACGACGAAATCGCCAAGTGGAGCGACGAGCAGAAGAAAGCCGCTGAGGAAAAGAAGGCTCTCGCCATCAAGGCCGCGGCCGCTGATCCGCTCCTGAGCCGTTTGGTCACGGCCCACATCCTCGCGACCGAGACCGGCTACGACTACGGCACCACGGCGGACGCGCAAAGCGCCGACTCACGCAGCGCGCGCTGGCTTGCCGCCATCAAGGAAGCCAAGCCCGTCGGCTTGAAGGATGCCGAATATCTCGGATGGGTCGCTTATAATAAGGGCGACTATAAGGAGGCCGCCCGCTGGCTCGATCTCGCCCCGACCGATGCTCCCGCCGCTCTCTGGCTTCGCGCCAAGCTCGAACTGCGTGAAGGCAAGCTGGACGACGCGGCGCGCCATCTCGCGCTCGCCTTTCGCATTCTCCGCAGCCCCACGGCCTACACCGGCTGGAATCCCACCAGCGCCACCGACCCAGACGCTACCTACGACAGTTCGTGGACCGAAGGTGGCTTCTCTTTTCCGCAGGAGGCCGGCGGCGACCTCGCCCAACTCCAACTCGCGCGGAATGACTTTCTCCAGGCCTTCGATGCCCTGGTGAAGGGCGGGCTCTGGACCGATGGCGCCTTTGTCGCCGAGCGCGTGCTCACCGCCGATGAATTGAAGGAATACGTGGACCACCTCCCGCCCGATCCACCCGTGAGGGTGGAGGACAATCCGCCCCAGGAAACGACCGCGAGCCGCCTGCGCGATCTGCTCGGCCGCCGCCTCGTGCGCGAGGATCGCTACGCCGAGGCCGCCGCCTATCTCCCGCCCGCCTACGCGAAGATCCTCGCCAAATACGCCCAGGCTCTGCAAGACGGCGCCAATGAAAAGCTAAGCAAACAACAGCGCGTTCAGGCTTGGTTCACCGCCGCCTGGCTCGCCCGCTACGATGGCATGGAACTGATGGGGACCGAGGTGGCGCCCGACGGTTTCGACTCCGAGGGCAGCTTTGAGGATACCGATCTCGCGAAGCAACGCCTGAGCGGAAAATACGACACCGGTGTCGCCATCGAGAATTCGGACAAGACCGTCTTCAAACCGATGCCCCTTCCGCCGACCAAACAGGAAATCCAGCGTCTGGAGAAAAACAAGATCCGCCCCGATGTGCGCTACCACTACCGCAATATCGCCAGCTCCCTGGCCCTGAAGGCCGCCGCCCTGCTC
>OUNM010510076.1_pt1 | contig 36938 bp, 31 predicted proteins | sample 1769961 | NCBI WGS metagenome assembly OUNM01 (sample SAMEA3914820, study PRJEB12502) | metagenome | biome: forest; material: soil | place: USA | collected 2012-03-12 | depth 0.3 m | reverse complement strand
GAAGTGGCTAGGCCCGGAATCGAACCGGGGACACGAGGATTTTCAGTCCTCTGCTCTACCAACTGAGCTACCTAGCCGTGGTGAAGGGCGGACAGTTTGCCTGTGCGGTGTAGGAAGGCAAGAGGTTTTCTTCAGAAAACTTCGTTTGAGTGAAGATTTTTGCGTTTTGAAGGGATTGAGACGCATTTTCCGGCGGCAGAGGCCGTATTTCGGCGACTGCGTGGATCGAATTCGGAATCAGGGAAGGGCTGATGCGGGGCGAAAGCTCGTCCCGAAGGCGTCATTTTGCGGCCTGGGAGAAAGACTCGATTGCGTGATCGAGGAATTCGGCGGCGAGGTCGCGGCCGTTGACACTCAAGCGCTCGGAAACGATGTCGTGGCTGTTGATTCGGCGGGCGGCGATGCGCTTCTGGCGAAGATCGAGGGCGGCTTCGAGTTTGGCGTCGGGTACGTCGACCGTGGCCGACCAGATGTCGCCTTTGGTGCTCTGGCTAATTCGCGACTTGCGGGTCTGATCGAGAAATTCGGCGACGGCCTTTTCATCGGGGCAACTGGCCGCCTGGAGAAAGACTCCGGCTCGGAGGAACGCGGGCGGGGGCGTGGCGGTCTGGGCAGAGGAGTGCATGGCGACGATGCGCGCGGCGCCCCACTCGTTGCCGTCGTATTTCAGGGCGAGCGGCGCGGACTTGCCGTCGATGGCATCGGCCGCGAAGAAGCGTACGGAGAGCACCGCAGCGCCTTCGCGGACGCAGACGGTGGAGTCTGGTTTCAATGGAAAATCGAAGCGCTGACGGCCTTCGGGCAGGTGAAGCGGTTCGCCATCAAGGTATATGGCATCTGCCATTACGGGCAGGATGACATTCGTTCCGAGGCTGTGCGCTTCTTCGACGGCGGCTTCCGGGGATTGATCAAATAGCGCGAGGACGGCGCCTTTCGATTGCACCGCGGCGACGATGTTTCGCAGGACCTTCGGCTTGGAGTGTCCGCTGCGGTCTAGCGCTTTGACCTTTCCGTACGGAGCATCGAATGGATCGAGGACGATCCAGGTGGCGGGCAGTTTCTTCTTCGAGGCGAACTCGAAGCCGATCTCCACATTTTGTGGCCCGTAATAGGCGCTGGTGCTGCCGATGGCGAAATCGGGTGTGATGTATTCAGTGCGATCGCGTCCGGGTTCCGGGCCAAAGCGCGAATGGAGCAGGCGTTGTGGAAGTGTGGCGAGTTCGCGGATCGCCGGGGCGGGCTCGTAGCCGCCGAATTGCGCGTTGATCCAAAAGGTATCGAGGGGCTTCTCGGATTCGAGGACGGGCGAGATTCCTTCCAGGAAATACGAACGCTGGATGGAGCCGCGATGATAGAGAAAGTCGTAAGTGCGGCTCATCGGGCCGCAGAGCGCGCCGATTCCCGGAAAGTAATTGGCGCTGAGATCGGCGGAAAGATAATCCAGCGCGGCGCGGGCTTTGGCGCGTGTCGCAGCATCAGGGGCCGCCGCGAGCACGTGGCCGAGGCATTCGAAATCGACGGAGTTGTAAGTCGGGCTGTCATATTCGACGATGCCGTTGGCGCGAGTGAAAGCGAGCCATTCGTCGAGCGCTGCCATTCCATCTCGCGTGGCCGATTCATCTTTCAGAATCTTGCCTAACATCAGGAGATTGGCCGTCTTCATCGTGAAGATATTGGTGTAACTCGACTTCACCTTGTGGCGGCGGACTGCTGCGAGCGCGGCGCGCAGGTGCGGCTCGGCCTCGGCTTTGAATGACGGAGAAAGCTTGTCGCCAAAACGCACGAACGCGCCGGCCAGGCTTTGAGTCGTGAATTCGATGGAATTCGCGTCCTTGATTTCCGAGTGTCCGATCTGCCACGGCACGGTGCCGAAGTCAGGCGACGCGGGCTTCATATCCTGCGTTGCGAAGGCCTGGCGGAAGAAGGCTTCGGCGTGAGTGGGATCTCCACCGAGCGCAAGGCTCACGTATCCGGCTGCGGTGAAGTCGCGGACCGTGGGCTTGGCGTCCGGCTTTGCATTGCGCTGTTCGAAATCCTGAAGAGCCCGCTCGGCCTGTCCGCGCAATTGCGCGAGCCGTTCAGCGCGAGATCGGGGAGGGGTATCTGCTGCAGTGCAGAGCAATGGGAAAGCAGAGGCGAGGAGCAGAAGCGGGCGATGAAGTTTCATGAAATCTGCGGAAGCGGGCGACCGAATGGGGATCTGGTATTTGAATCCCGATTTCGACGGCCTCAGAGGTGGAAATTTGCGTAGCCCGAAAAGATTTTGACCAACAGGACAGGCTTTCGTGCACTTCCGGCGAGCGTTCAGTTCCTTTTTTCGCCGCTTTCGTGTAACTCCTGCGGGCAACGCACATTATGGCCATTGCATTCAAGAACCTGAGCGAACGCGAGATCCTGGCGCTGGCAATTTCACTCGAAGAAGAAGACGGGCGCGTTTACGCCGACTTCGCCGAGAAGCTGCGGGCCAACTTCCCGGCGAGCGCGAAGGTGTTTGAAGGTCTGCGCGATGAAGAGTCCGAGCATCGCCGACGCCTGATCGAGCGGTATCGGGAGCAATTCGGCGAACATATCCCACTAATTCGCCGCGATGATGTGAAGGGCTTCGTTCGCCGGAAACCGCTGTGGCTTTACCGGACCTTGCGGATCGAGGCTGCGTGCAAGGCTGCGGAAGCAATGGAGATGGAGACGCGTCGTTTCTACGAGGCGGCGGCACAGCGGACAACCGATGCGAAGACCCGGCAGCTTCTGGATGACCTCGCTGAAACCGAGCGGCAGCACGCGGCCATCGCCGATTCGCTCGAAAAAGAGAATCTGACGGAATCCGCCAGGAAGCAGGAATCCGACGCTCAGCGCCGACTCTTCGTCCTGCAGGTCGTGCAACCTGGCCTTGCCGGGCTGATGGACGGATCGGTCTCCACGCTTGCGCCGCTCTTCGCAGCGGCATTCGCCACGCACAGCAGTGGCGATGCTTTCCGAGTGGGCCTGGCGGCTTCGGTGGGTGCGGGGATTTCGATGGGCTTCGCTGAAGCGCTGTCGGATGACGGAAGCCTGAGCGGGCGGGGGCATCCGCTGATGCGCGGTATCGTGTGCGGGCTGATGACGACGATTGGCGGGATAGGCCACACCGTCCCGTTTCTGATCGACAATTTCGGCGTCGCGACATCGATCGCGGTGGTGGTCGTCGCTGTGGAGTTGGCGGCGATCTCGTATATTCGCTACCGCTACATGGATACGCCTCTGCTTTCGGCGTCATTCCAGGTCATCGTCGGCGGTGTGCTCGTATTCCTCGCGGGGATCCTGATTGGAAATTCGTAGCCAGCTGACTGCGACGTCTTTTTCCATGGCAGCGTGCGGTCGGTCACCGTAAGTTTGCGCCATGCAAGATTTCGGGAAGGTCATCATGCTCCTCGGAGCGATCCTGGTGGTCGGGGGATTCCTTTTATGGAGAACCGGCGGGCTTGGGCCGATCGGGCGATTGCCCGGCGACATTTCCGTGAAGGGGCCGTACGGGTCGTTCTATTTTCCGATTGTCACCTGCCTGGTGATCAGTGTTGTGCTGACGTTGTTTAGCTGGCTGTTCCGCCGGTAGAATAGCTCACATGGACCTATGGGACTCATAGGTCCTATGCTTCGCTTTGAAGACGGGCGGACGATTTGGACGATGGCCTAACGGAGCGGCGCAGCGTCTGTAAACCACACGCCGAAGCGCAGCCAGATCGGAATCGTAAAGAGGCCGACGAGCGTCGTGGCGAGCACGATGCGAAATGCCGTCGATGGATTGCCGCCATAATGCTTGGCCAGGATGACCGGGATGACTGCGGAGGGCATCGCTGCCTGGACGATGATCACGTGACGGAGCTCCACCGGGCAGGGCAGCCATCGGGCGATGGCCAGAAACGCCAGCGGCAGCAGTCCAAGCCGTAATAGGCATGCGCCCAGACTGACCGCGCCGGCCGTCTTTTCGCTGGAGCCGTGTGCGAGGTCGGCGAAGACGGCACCAGTGAGGACAAGTCCGAGCGGAATGGCTGCGGCGCCCATCGAGTGGACGGCCCCGAGAACGAAGGTGGGCATCCAATTTCGCGCGCAGGCGAAATTGAGTGCCATCGCAGCAAGGATCGCGAGAACTGGAATACTGAAGATCCGTTTCCAACCTTCGCGTGGCGAGGCACCTGAAATGACCATGATGCCGAGCGTCCAGAGTGCGGCTTCCACGCCCACATTGTGGATGAACAGCACGCCGGCGTTGCGCGGCTGGCCCGTCCCGGCGTCGAAGAGCTTCTGCACCACGGGGAGGGCGATGTAGCCGTAATTGTAGAGGCCGGTGGTGAAGGCGAAGGTGCGGCGTTCGCGGGCCTCTCGGATGCCGAAGAGCGGGGCCGTCGCGAAGCAGACAAAATAGCCCAGTGCCACGGTGGTGAAGCCAACGGCGGGCGCGATGAGGATATTGCCAGCCTGATCAAGGGCCCGATTGCCGAGGATCGTGTCGAGGATCAGGCACGGGTAGAGGAGGTTGACGACCACCCGCAGCAGGCTCGTATCTGCCTCGGCGCTCAGCCATCCTACGCGCCGGATTCCGTATCCAGCGGCGATGATGACGAATACGGGCGCGATCGTGCCCAGCAGATTCAGGTAATCCACGTGCTGCGTTTGCCTCCCGATCGACGAAGCGCCTTAGGACTTCTTCGCAGGCTTGGCGGGCTGGTTCTGTTGCACCGTCTTGAACTCCTTCTCCAGCGCGGAAATCTCGAGTTGCGTGAAGCCGCGAGGAACCACGATGATCCCGTCGCTGATGCGCTGATCGATGAGCAGGTCGCCCACGTGATGAACGCCGAGTTTGGTCTGAAGGAAAACCACGAGGCACGTGCCGCGGCGCTCGGTGCTCAGCACTTCGAGGTGCAGCCGGCCAGTGCCGTCGAGATAGAAGGCGCACCCGTACGAACCGTCCTCAGCCGGGAAGGGATAGATGCCCTTGACGTCCCGTTCGCTGACTCGCGGGACCTGCTCGACGTAAGCCTGATGTGCCGCGGGATACTGGACCGTCACCGGCGAGGAAAAGACACCGCTGTCATTCGCATTCGCCTCCGTGTGAAAACGGATGCCGATTTGGTAGTTCTTCGAAGCTGCACCGGGCAGGAAAAGCAGCGCGAGAGAACAAAAGGCGAGGCGGACAAAATGTTTCATACGGTAGGCGATCTTGGGAGATGGGCTGCGGAGGGCGCCCTTGAGGACAGTGAAATCCGCAAGGAGTATTAAAGCGCTTGTCTCGCGATGCAAACGGCTTGTCACCGATCAGACACAAGACTTCATGGGCGCCGCGAAGCGTGCGGGAACTCATTCCATTTCCCGCCGGGGAAAGTAAAGCGATTTGCAAACCGGCAGGCGCTTGCTTAAACAGCGCGGGATGAACTTTCGTCTTCTGGCCACTTTCCTCGCTGTCGTGGGGCTTTTTCTAACCGTACGGGCTGCCGATTCCACCGGAGATGCTGCGGCGGCTCCCGCGACGCCGGCACCAAAGGATTCGGGAAAGCATGAGAAGACGACGCCGACGCCGAAGCCCGGAACGCCGCTGCATCCCGGCCTGTTCAATCGGATCTATCACACGCTGCATCTGTCGAAGGACAAAGAGGCTGACAAGAAGAAGGAAGCCGAAAGCAAGCTGCCCCAGTGGAAGCATCTCGTACTTTCCATGGCCGTAACGCCGACGCCGCTGAAGCTCTCCGAGACACATCAGATCCAGGTGACGCTGAAGCTCGAAAACAAGTCGAAGAAGTTCGCCCAGCTCGAGTTCCCCACGACTCAGCGGATCGAGGTGGTCGTGAAAAACAAGATCACGGGCAAGCTGGTCGAGCACTGGTCGGAAGATCAATCTTTTGCCAACGAACCGGGAATGGTTTCGATCAATCCCGGCGAGCGCCTGGAGTACAGCGCGACAGTGTCCACCCGCGATATGGTGGCGGGAGAGACGTACATCATCGAGGGCTTCTTCCCCAGCTATGAGGCGCTTCATGGCTCGATGACGGTGGTGCCGGAGAAATAAGGCTGACGCTGAGTCGCGGGACAACGCTGGCCGAGGCGCGGGAGAAACCCGTTGAAGAGTGCCTGGTTCTGGTGGATTATCCCGGCTCGCTCGATCCACCGTGAATCCTGATCCTACTACCGTAAATCCATCTGCAACCGCCAAGCGTGTCGTCATCGGCATGAGCGGCGGTGTGGATTCGAGCGTTGCTGCCTATCTGCTGAAGCAGCAGGGATACGACGTCGTCGGCGTGACGATGAAGGTGTGGCCGCAGGATTGCATTTCCCGCGCGGAAGATAAGTGCTGCGGACCGCAAGCCATTGCCGATGCGCGCAGCGTGGCGCACTCCCTCGGGATTCCGCATTACGTCGTCGACGAAGGGGATAACTTCGAGCGCCTGGTGATCGACTACTTCACCAGCGAGTACAAGGCCGGTCGCACGCCGAATCCGTGCGTGATGTGCAACGAGAAGGTGAAGTTCGGAAATCTCTGGGGCAAGGCCAAGGCGATCGGCGCCGATTACATTGCCACGGGGCATTACGCCATCATCGAGCATCACACCGGCACGGATGGCGAAGGCCATGCCGTACTGCGCCGGGGCGTGGATCCTCGCAAGGATCAGTCCTATTTCCTTTTCAGTCTGCGTCAGGCGCAGCTTATGCGCGCCCTCTGCCCGCTGGGCGGTATGGAGAAGCCGGAGATTCGTGCGATTGCGCGTCAGCTTGGGCTGAAGACTGCCGACAAGGTCGATAGCCAGGAGATTTGCTTCGTTCCGGGCAACGACTACAAGGCGTTCCTGAAGAGTCATATGGGCGCCGGTGAATTTCATCCCGGACGCCTTCGCGACAAGTCGGGCGCCGACCTCGGTTCGCATGATGGCATCGAGATGTTTACGATCGGCCAGCGCAAGGGCCTTCCCGGCGGTTCGGCGAAGCCGCGTTATGTCATCGACATCGATCCGACAACGAACAGCGTCATCGTGGGTGACGCCGAGGATCTGGTGATCAGCGAGTTTGAGATCGATCACACGATCTGGCATCGGGAACAGAGCGAGCCTTTCGAAGTCACCGTGAAGATTCGCTATGCGCATCCCGGTGCAGCGGCGACCGTGTATCCGACCGGAGATGGGACGGCGCGAGTCGTCCTGAAGGTTCCGCAGCGTGCGGTCACTCCTGGGCAGGCGGCAGTTTGTTATCGTGGCGATGTCGTACTCGGCGGCGGCTGGATCTGCCGGCCAAAGGCTGTCGCAGCGGCGACGGAAGCAGCGGTGGCCGTCGCCTAACACTGCAACATCGTCGAGGCCGACAGGCCTTGGTACTTGCGCTCGTCTTTGGGCTCGCTACGCACCAAGCGGGCGCTACAAACCCGAGACATGGCTGAGAATATACTCATCGTTTTCTGTACCTTTGGCAGCGTGGATGAAGCGCGCCGCGTTGCGAAGACCATGGTCGAGGAGCGTCTCGTCGCATGCGCAACCCTCCTGCCGCAGGTCGAGTCGATCTATCGCTGGAAGGGAGCGGTGGAGACGGCGCAGGAGACGCAGGTGATCTTCAAGACCCATCTGGACCGCTATTACCTCCTCGAAGCGCGAATCAAGCAGCTCCACTCTTACGAAGTACCGGAAATCCTCGCCTTCAAGGCGCATGCCGGGCTTTTCAGCTACCTTCAGTGGGTGGACGAATCTAGCCGGTAGGCGAGCACCGACAATGCATATTGGGACATGGCGTTGCTGTCTATTTTGCCGGCGATTGCCCTATGTCGACAGCGATCGGTCCGCAGGAAGGGAGGGGCTCAGGTTCGTACTCGCATCGGCCGTACACGGGTTTGATAACGTACCAACTGGATCGCAGATCGCGGTCCGATCCTACACGCAGTGAAAGCAATTCAAAAATTCATTTATCGAGTGCTGGAGCCATTGGTTGCGGATTATGGCTTCCGCTTTAAGAAGGATGAGCTATTCAGGAGTATTCCCGGCGGCTATCAGGATATTGGGCTGGGATTCGTTGATCGCGATCCCGAATTTAAAATTTCTTTGGTGGTGGCGATTCGCCTGGATGCAGTGGAGGAGATAGCGAATAAGTTTAATTCGCCATTTGTGAAGTCGGTTCCGCGGACTGATACATTTACGTGTACGCTGGAGCGATTTATGCCGCGCGAAAATACGCACTTTGTGGTTTGCACAGAGGCTGATATAAAAAATGTGGTAGAGCGTCTACGGCCGGTGATTGAGAGGCGGATCATCCCATTTCTGAACAAAACGCAAGACATTCGCAGCGTTGCGGCGGCGATGGAGCTTCCGAGTATTCCAAAACATGGACCGGGGCATAACAGTGCCTTGGTCGTGGCGCGATTAATTGGTCATCCTAAGTTTGAATCGATGTGCGAAACATACCAACACCGAATCAGTAAGTACCCTGGTGTCCTCAGGAAAGAGTTGGACAACCTGATCCAGTATTTACGGGGGCTTAAACCGGTGGTAGAGTAGAGACCGGATGGCAAATTGTAGCTACCTGCATGTAAACTCCATAGCGTGGCTGCCGGTTGGAGGGGATCAGGAATTTGAAAGCACGCTTGAGCGGTTGAAGTTATTGTGTAATCTGTCGCGCTTCGCGCTGGTCATTTGAACGATGCGGCTGCCGGGCTCGGTGTTCCGTTTAGATAAGGCCCGACGATGCCTTGGTTGGACCGCTGAGAACAGCTGTCGCTACCAAGCACAGCTAACATCGGCGTAATTCCGAAGATCTGTGGCATTGGTATGCGGCGACAGAATAGATGAAACGGGTGTAAGGTCCCAAGCTCGACACGTCGTTGCACCAGCGCCGCCCTGCCAAATCGCGGCGGCGCTTTTCGCTCCTTCAGACGTTCGCGGGTCGCGGCTTAGCTCTTCAGTAGACGGTCGGGGTTCAGCCCCTGCAGCGACTTCGGTTTGAAGATGCCGTCTTCGCGGATGAGCTTGCCGTCGAAGTGGATCGTGCCGCCGCCGTAATCCTCGCGCTGGATGTTCACCATATCCCAGTGGACCTGTGAGCGGTTGCCGTTGTCCGTATTCTCGTAGCATTCACCCGGCGTGAAGTGGAAGGAACCACGGATCTTCTCGTCGAAGAGAATGTCCCGCATCGGATGCAGGATGAGCGGATTGAAGGCGATTGCGAATTCGCCGATGTAACGGGCGCCGGCATCGCTATCGAGAATCTTGTTCAGCTTCTCGGTGTTGTTCGCCGTCGCACCGACGATCTTGCCGTCCTTGAATTCGAGCCGGACGTTGTCGAACGCGGTGCCCTGGTAAATCGTTCCGGCGTTGTAAGTGATATAACCTTGGACCGATTTCTTGACCGGCGCCGTGAAGACCTCGCCATCCGGGACATTGTGCGTGCCGCCGCAGACGATGGCCGGGATATCCTTGATCGAGAAGGTGAGATCGGTGCCGGGGCCCTTGATTTCCACCTTGTCGGTTTTGTCCATCAGCTCCTTCAGAGCGTTCATTCCGGGGACCATCTTCGCGTAATCCAGCGTGCAGACGTCGAAGAAGAAATTCTCGAACTGCTCAGTGCTCATGCCGGCAAGCTGCGCCATCGAAGGCGACGGCCAGCGGAGCACGCACCACCGGGTCTTCTTTACGCGCCAGTCGAGCACCGGTTTCATCTTCGCCGCAACGAGCTTCATCTTTTCGGCTGGAACGTCGCTGAGCTCGGTGATGTTAAATCCGCCCCGGACGGCAATGTACGCGGCCATCTTCTCCATCCGCGCCAGTTCATGCGCCGCGGAAAATTCGATTTGTTCTTCCGTCGCTTCGATGGCGATTTCGCGTGAAACCCGTGCCTGGCTGACCTGGACGAAAGGCAGAGCGCCTTGCGCCCGAGCGGCACGAACCAGCGCCACCGTCATCTCTGGCGGAATATCGAAGGCATCAATGAGGACCTTGTCGCCCTTTTGCAGTTTGGTGGAGTAGCTCGTCAGGAGCGTGGCTAGCTTGTCGAAACGCGGATCGTGCATAAATGTGCGAACGGATTGGTTAGTCGGCCTTGCCGCTGTTTGCCAAGCCTGGCGCCTGGGGGGCTGCCTTGCGGGAGCGCTTCAAATGGGCGTGGCCTGCAGGATGCAAAAAGGGGAAAGCGGTAAGCGATTTTTGCGATACTGGAAAACTACCGTGATGGGAAGCTCCAGCTTCGATGGTTCGTATGACGCAAATCTATCGGACGGTGAAATTTTCCGCTGCGCCAAGAAAAAGGATTTCCGCTCGGTGAGCGGCGAATCTAGTTTGCGTCCCTGTGTCTGTAGAAAAAATCGTCACCTGGCAGGAATTGGCCCTCGAACGCGATCGACTCGCTGCGGAGGGCAAACGGCTCGTGTTCACGAATGGCTGCTTCGATCTGTTGCACGTCGGGCACGTCCGCTACCTCCAAGCGGCCCGGGATCTCGGCGATGCCCTCGCTGTGGCGCTGAATGCCGACTCCTCGGTGCGCGCCTTGAAAGGGCCGACGCGACCGGTCAATTCCGAGGCGGACCGGGCTGAAGTACTCGCTGCGCTGGGCTGCGTGGACTACGTCACGGTCTTCCATACGCCACGCGTGACCGATGTCGTCCGCGAGGTGAAACCGCAGATTTACGCGAAGGGCGGCGATTACACGGTGGAGTCGCTGGATTCCGGCGAAGTCGGCGCGTTGCGTGAGGTTGGCGCCGAGATCCGCATTTTGCCGCTCGTTCCAGGGAAGTCCACGACGGCAGTGCTCGAGAAAATGGCGAGCCCTGTAAAATCGTAAGCCTCCAAGTCAGTCCATACCCACGCATTCGTGCTTGGGATTTTGTCATCCCTTCGTCATTCGTCTTTCGTGTCTCTTCAATCTCATCCTGTTCGTCTCGGTGTTCTCGGTTCCGGCAAAGGTTCGAATTTTCGTGCCATCGCGGAAGCGATCGATCGCGGTGAGATTGCCGCCGAGGTGAAGGTCGTCATCGCCGATGTGGAAGGGGCTGGCATTCTTTCGCTGGCTCGTGAGCGCGGGATCGCGGCAGAGTACGTGGCGCCCGGACGCTTCCGGACCAAGATGGAACCCGAAGCCGAGCAGCGTGTCGTCGAGCTTCTCCGCGCGGCGGATGTCGAACTGGTCGTGCTTGCCGGGTTTATGCGGATGATCAAGTCGCCGCTGCTCGAAGCCTTTCCTCGGCGGATCGTGAATATTCATCCTTCCTTGCTCCCGGCATTTCCAGGCCTCGAGTCGTGGGCTCAAGCCGTGACCGCGAAGGCGACGAAATCCGGATGCACGGTGCACTTCGTCGATGCCGGAATGGATACCGGCGAGATCATCGCCCAGGGGGAAGTGCCTGTGCTGCCCGAGGATACCGCTGAGACCTTGCACGCGCGGATCCAGGTGCAGGAGCATGCGCTGTATCCTGCCGTGATCGCAAAACTGGCTGGTTCCATCCGCTCGCAGGGATAGCGCATCTCCAGCGAACAAACGCACGGAAGCGAATGGCTGCAAAGAGCACGAAGACCGGCGACGCCGTGACGTTTGCTCAGGTGCTCGCCGAGTGATGCTCCGACATCTCATTTTTCGCGTCATTGGCACGCTCCGTGGACCGTTTCCAGCTTTCAATGGGTGCCGAACGTCACCGGCCGCTCCGGTCCATTTCCGCTGCGCGCCGCACTTTCATGGCAAGGGGAAACTGCGTTCCAAAAACTTTTCGTAACGCGCTCTTGCGGTGACGTTCGCCATCGCCATTCTTTGCCCGCTCTTCCTCCATGTCTGGTTTTCGTCTCTTCGATCTGAACCCCGAGCAGGAACAAGCTGTCCGCACCACCGAGGGGCCCTTGCTCATCCTCGCCGGTGCCGGCACGGGTAAGACGCGCGTAATTACGATGCGCGTGGCTTACCTCATCTCGCAGGGAGTCGATCCGGGTTGCATCCTGGCGGTGACCTTTACGAATAAGGCGGCGAACGAAATGCGTGAGCGCCTGGCGGGGATGATCGAAAAGGCGCAGGCCAAGAAGGTGACGATGTCCACCTTCCACGCTCTCTGCGTGCGGATCCTGCGATCCGGCATCGATCGCCTCGGCTACAAGACCAACTTCTCGATCTACGACGAAGGCGACCAGATGGGGCTGATCAAGAAGATCATTACCCGGGTCTCCGCCAAGGACGAAAAGCTCGATCCCAATCTCGCGAAGAATCTCATTTCCAAGGCCAAGAACAATGGCTGGAGCGCCCCGCGCGAAGGCGAGACTTCGCTGATCGGCGCTGTTTTCACGCGCTATCAGGAGGAACTGAAGACGCTGAACGCCGTCGACTTCGACGATCTGCTTCTGCTCACGGTGAAGCTCCTGCAGGAGCACCCGGAAGTGCGTGAGATGTGGCAAAAGAAGTATCGCTTCCTGATGGTCGACGAGTTCCAGGATACAAACCGACTGCAGCTCGACCTAGTTTCGCTCATTGCGAAGCGGGATGGCGATCCGGTGTACCGGCCGAATATCTGCGTCGTCGGAGATGATGATCAGTCTATCTACGGATGGCGCGGCGCTGAAGTGTCGAACATTCTCGAATTCGAGGCGCACTTTCCAAATCCCACGATCGTCAAGCTCGAGCAGAACTACCGCTCGACGAACATGATCCTCGGGACGGCGAACTCGCTGATTAAAAACAATCCGCGCCGTCGTCCCAAGGCGCTGTGGAGTCCGCGCGATGGCGGCGACAAGGTGCGCATCATCCAGATGCCGGACGATCGCCAGGAAGCCCAGTACATCGCGGAGGAGATCCACCGCCGGCAGGTGACGGACGGAGCGAAATTCGAGGATTTCGCCGTGCTTTTCCGCATGAATGCGCAGTCGCGGCTCGTGGAGACGAATCTGCGCGAACTGCACATTCCTTACCGGATCATCGGTGGAAAGAGTTTCTTCGACCGGCGTGAGATCAAGGATCTGCTCGCTTACGCGAGCTGCATGCTCAATACGGACGACGACGTGAGCCTCCTGCGGATAATCAACACACCCGCGCGCGGGATTTCCTCGACCACGGTGGAGCGCGCAACAGCAATGAGCGCCCGCAACAAGTGCAGCGTCTACGAGGCGTTGAAGTCCGATGAGATGAAGACCGCACTGAACAGCCGCGCGGCAGCGAGCGTGCAGGCATTCGTCGATCTGCTGGACAGCTACGAAACGAAGCTGACCGAGCCGCTCGTCGATCAGTCCCAGGTCGTGCGCGACCTGATCAAGGAGGTCGGCTTCATGGAAGATCTGCGACGTTCGTGCAAGACGCCGGAAGATGCCTTGAAGCGTGAGAACAACGTGCAGGAAATGCTCGCATCCATCGCGGATCATCAGGCTCGCTCGTCGGATGGCGTGCGCGGATTCCTCGATGAGATGATGCTGCGCCAGGAGCGCGAAGAGGATGACGACGAAATGAAAGGGCAGGGGGTCACGCTGATTACCCTGCATGCCGCGAAAGGACTCGAGTTTCCGCACGTCTATCTCGTTGGCCTAGAAGACGGCATTCTGCCGCACGATCGCTCGAAATTGGAAGGCACGATCGACGAAGAGCGCCGCCTGCTCTACGTGGGAATCACGCGAGCCAAGGAGACGCTTGCGCTCACTTGGTGCTTTAACCGGATCAAGTATGGGACCCCAGCGCCCTGTACCGCGAGTTGCTTCATCAAGGAACTCGATCCCAATCTCGTGGAGCATCGCAATCTCAACGACATTATGAACACGCCGGTGGCCGAGAGCTCTGCGAAGAATCTCTTCGGCAGTATCTTCGCGGCGCTGGATCGGGTGCCGGGATAAGCGGGCGACCGATCCGGGGATACAAACTCAGCCGGAAGCAGCGGATGAAGCAGCGCATTCTCATCAGCGTCCTCCCAAAGGATGAGAGCTTATCTCTGCTGAATGCCGCGCCGCAGCTCCTTGAGAGTAGCTCTGTGGAGAACCACATCCGGTCGCTGATTGAACGTAATCAGGTCGTCTTCTTCAGTGAGCATCTCGATCTTTGGTCGATGGGGGATTCCTTCGATCGGTTCCTGCGGCCCAAAAAACACCTGCGCTCGCTCGCTGCTGAATCAAGTCAACTATATGCGATCCCGCGCGAGAACCTTCGCTTTCATCCGCCGGCTCGCAACGATGAGGAGCAATTGCTCCGCGATTTGCTGGGACATGCCAAACGTGCGTATCGCAGAACGGCGCCAGGCGCATATCTCTTCGTCCTGCGCACTGTCTCTGACGCCTCGGATGAGTGTGACTTTTCCGACGGCGGCGATGGTGAGTAACCTGATCGCGCCTCCGCAACCGAATGGGTTTCTCACCAAGGGCGGCACTTGCGAGAAAGCTAACAAGGTGGGTGCAGCATTGTTGAAACCGCTCTGAATAAGGAGCGTTTTTCCGGAAGGTTCCGCCCCGATTGGGGCAACAATAACTCAGCCCTGGGCAACGCCCAGGGTATTGGCCACACAGCGTGATCAGCCCTGAAAGGGCATCATAACATATCGGGATCTCGGTGAATGCCGACTCTTGCTATTGCGCCCTTTCAGGGCTTGCTCGCGAGACCTCAAGTTACCCTGGGCGTTGCCCAGGGCTGGATTACTGCTGCCCTTTCAGGGCGGCAAAGTTTCGCTCCTCACATGGCCCGAAAGCTGAGCCGTCGACCTATTACCAATGAAGCGCTCCACTTACTGAGTGGTACAGCTTCCAGATCACCACAAAAAATCCGATCCAGGCGAGTAGCAGGATAAGTCCGAGGCCGCCGATCAATCCAAAGACGAAGAGCCAGTCGCGTTTTGTCGAAGGCTTCGCCGTGTTGGCGTGCTTCCGCAGCAACTCGTAGTTCATCGCATTCGAGCGAAAGAAAATCGAGAGCGTGTCGCCGACGACTGGAACACCATCGAGGAGGGAATTGATCGCCACATTCATCGCCATGCGCGCGAGCACGATTTTCGGCACACGGTGCCGCGCGCTTCGGGCGATAAGAAACAGGGAAACGAACGCGGAGAGCGGTGAACCGATCCCGGGAATGAGCCCGATCAGGGGATCGAGCCCAAGCCGGACTTTTGTTCCCGGGATTTGGTAAATCGAGTCCATCAGCCGGGCGACCAACTCAACGAACGGATCGTCGAATCCGGGACCGGCCACATGCTTCCGGTCCTCTTTCGGCAAAACCTCGACCTCGATTTCTTTCGCTTCTCGCTTCATGGGAGGCTGCGCCTTGCCGGCATGCCGGCAAGTGGATCCGGAAATTAGCCCGGGATCTCGCGCAGCATCTGGTTATTCGTCGGGAATTTGCGCAGGAAGTAGAGCAGACGCTCGATCGCTTCCATCGGCTTATGGCCGGCGAGGCCGCGGCGGATGATATTGATCTTGTGCAGGTCGTCTGCCGGGATGAGCAGTTCCTCGCGGCGAGTGCCGGACTGGAAGATATCCACGGCCGGGTAGATGCGCTGATCGGCGATCTTGCGGTCGAGGACGAGTTCCATGTTACCGGTGCCCTTGAATTCCTGGAAGATGAGGTCGTCCATCTTGCTGCCGGTCTCGATGAGCGCGGTGGCGACAATGGTGAGCGATCCGGCTTCTTCCGTGTTTCGGGCAGCAGCGAAGATCTTGCGCGGAATCTCGAGGGCGCGGGCATCGACACCGCCCGACATCGTGCGTCCGCCGCCGGTCATGGCGTTGTTGAACGCGCGTCCGACGCGGGTGATCGAGTCGAGCAGGATGAAGACATCCTTGCCGGCTTCGACGAGGCGCTTGGCCCGCTCCACCGCGAGTTGCGCGATGCGAGTGTGGCTCTTCACGTCCATGTCATTCGAGCTGGCCATGACTTCAGCCGAAGGCACCGTCCGCTTGATGTCGGTGACTTCTTCCGGGCGTTCGTCGACCAGCAGGATGATCAGCTTGATGTCGGGATGCCGCTGCACCACGGCATCGGCGATGTGCTGCAGGAGCGTGGTCTTGCCGGTGCGCGGAGGCGCAACGATGATGCCGCGCTGGCCTTTGCCGATCGGTGTAAAGAGATCGATGATGCGCGTGGTCGTGCGCTCCGGAGTCGTCTCGAGCGTGATCCGCTCCATCGGGCTGATGACGGTCAATTCATCGAAAGCCGGAAGGATGCGATTCTTCTCAGGATCGTCTCCGTTGATTTCCGTCAGCCGGTGAAGCTGCGAACCACGTCCGCCGCGGCGAATCTCGCCTTTCACCCACTGGCCGTCGCGCAGATTAAAGCGGCGGACCAATTCGGGCGTGACGAAGATATCGGCGGGATGCTGGGCGAAGCCGCGCTTGGCATCGCGAATGAAGCCGAAGCCTTTGCCGGAAATTTCGACCATGCCTTCGCCGAGCACGAGTTCTTCCTCGGGTGGAGGCTCGGCGGCAGCACGCGGTTCAGCGTGCTGATGTTGATGCTGGTGCTGGTGATGATGCTCGTGCCTATGGCGGGCAGGGGCGGGTGTGGCAGCTGCGGAGGCCGCTGCTGCTGCAGCCGCGGCGGCGGCAGCTTCCGCGGCAGCCTTCGCCACGACTTCCGGAACGGCATCGGCAGGCACCGAGATCGGTGCTTGCTGCCCTTGCTGTTCCATCTGCTTGGCGACGTGCCGCGGGATGTAAACGGGATACTTGCGAGCCATCGGAGCGGGTGCTGGCGCAGCCGCAGGGGCTGGAGCAGCAGGCGCCGGAGCCTGGGATGCGGCAGGCGCAGCCACCGGAGCAGCTGTCTGTGGAGCTTCTGGCGCGGGCACGGCTGCCTCGGGCTTGGCTACTGGAGTTTCAGCGGCCGGGGCAGGGGCCTTTGCCGGAGTGGCGGGCGCAGAGGCTTCCGCTGCTGCGGATGCCGGTTTTGCCTTTGGCGTTCTGCGGCGCGGGCTCCACTCTTCAACTACGAGCGAGGAGGGGGCGGCGAGCGAACGCTTGGAATCCGCGGCAACGCGTGCCGGTGCCTTGATCGCCGGAGCGGGTTCCGACTTGGGATCAGGTGCGGGAGCGACGACAGCGGCTGGAGCAGGTTCTGGTTCTGGAGCGCTCACCGCCTCGATATTCATTGGCAATTCAGGCTCCGTCTCATCCGTGGCCTTCTTCTTCCGGGTCGTTGCGCGAGGCTTCGCAGCCGTCGCTGCGGTTTTCGCTGCCCGCGTCTTCGTCGCCGTGACGGGGGCTGGCGCTGCCGCTGCCGTCTCTTCGACGGCCGTAGCGGTGGCTGCGGATGCTCGTGTGGTGGTAGCCCGCGGCTTGGCAGCGGCGCGGCGCTTCACCGTTTTCTTTGTGGTGCCATTCTGCTCTTCAGCTAGCAGCGATTGGTCTGACTCGGTCATAAAATGAATGTGGGTGGGGTGTTCCGCGAACCGCTCGATTGCGGCTCCGGTAAAAGTGAAAGGGATTGGGTCAAGCGAAGGAGCCAGCCTGCGACCTTCGTGAAAGTGGGCTCGGAGATCTCGATTCTGGCAGGCAAACACTGCGTGCCATCATCTTCATCAAGTGCTTCGCAGCGTGGTTGGCCGGGGCTGCGAGCCCTCCGTGGTAAATGTAAATCGTGGGGTCCGGAAACAACTGGGCTTTTCGAGGAATCGGGGTTCCTGCCTGCTTCTGCAAAGACACTTTGGCGATTGCGGAAAACTGATCGTGCGTGGTGACGGTGAGATTTGAAAATTCACCATCCGCGTTCACATCCTCTGCTCCCACATCCAAGGCGGCTTCCAACAGCTTGTCCTCTTCCACCATGCTCTTCCGCATGATGAATTGGCCCTTGTGTTGTGAAAAGTAGCTCAGGCTGCGGCTGCTGGCAAGATTTCCGTGCTTGCGGATGAAAAATCAGGAGCAGGGCAATGCCAGTCATACTTTCCTGCCTGCCATCACTGATGGCTGCCTGCTTATGGAAGCATAGCCTCGATAGGCGAATCTGCTTACAACGCTGGCATCATAGCAATGAGCAAAAGCGACCTGATATGCACGGCCAGTGTTGGGAACCGGCGCGGCTTGCGCCCTGACAGCGGAAAAGGCGCGATGCAGGTGCGGACTGGTTGCTGGATCTCCCGTGCCGGGGTTCACGGCAACGGTGGTTTCAAATGCGAATTTCGAAGAGAGTTTGCCTCGTTTCTGGTTGAGGAGACCTTTGATTAGTTGGATTGTCGGCCCTTGGTTTTGACCCGCCATGTGGATCAGGAACGGATGGGATTTAAAGAGCAGATTCGTGTACGAACGGCCCTTGCGCAGCTGGCAAGGTGAGAATCGTCCGAGAGAGGAGAAAGCCGTGGGACGCGATCTGACCCTGCGAAGATTCCAAAAGTTGCATGGGTCGTCAATAGTCTTTTTTTCGGTGGAATGATTGCGCCAAGAGCGGCTTCGCACAGCGGTTATGTGAGATCGATTCGGAGAGCGGGCAAAATCCGCGCCTGTTCGCACTTGTTCCGCAATATCGGCACGCCATGTTTTCGCGGCTGTCGGCGGTTGACTTCGCTCGGTCATTTCTTTTGGTCCGACGCAGCCTTTTGCAGCGAATTCAAAAAATCGCTTGTCGGCCAACAGCTTTGTGTGGCAAAGTTCGCTCATGCCCAGCCGCTCCGATGCAGAGGAACACCTCCGCGTTATCCGTTCACTTATGGAACGAGCCACGTTTTATCGTGCGATTGCGGCTCCGGCCGCCGCGATTGGCGGGAGTCTTGCGATCGTCGCGTCCTTTGCTTTTGGCAGCTGGCTGCCTTTACTTTGGCCGGCAGAGCAGGGGGCGCCAGTGCGGGAGGTCATGCCGGGAAGCTTCACCTGGCTCTGGACGACGGTGCTGGTGGTGACGGCGTCGGTGAATTTTCTTTTCCTCTGGCGGGATGCGCAGCGGCGCGGCGATCCCTTCGTCTCTCCCGGGATGAAATTCGCCCTCCGCGCGGTGCTCCCGAGCTACGTGGTGGCGGCATTCTGGACGTGGCAGTTTAGCTATGCGGCAAATCCAACGATCCTCGTGCCCGTCTGGCTCATCTGCCATGGAGTCGCTTTGCTGGCGACGGGGCATTTTGCACCGCGTTCGCTGGTCTGGCTGGGCTGGGCGTTTCTGATTGCCGGACTGGCGCTGATCGATCCGGTCGCGAGATCTGTCCATGCCTTTCACGACGATCCGGCAGCGCGGCTGCACCATCTTCTTCAGGCGCAGATGTGGATGGCTTCCACTTTTGGGCTATTTCATCTTATCTACGCCGCGTGCGCCTGGCCGCGAGTGAGAATGGAGCCGGCCGGGATGCTGCCTACCGATGTTTGACTTCGATAAGCTCGATAAGACCATCCATGAGAAAGGTCGGCTGGGGATCATGACCCTCCTGGCGACCCGTCCCAGTTGGTCGTTTCAGGATCTGAAGTCGGAGCTGAAAATGAGCGACGGAAATCTCGTGACGCATCTGCGGACACTCCATGACGCCGGGTATGTGGCCATCACCAAAGAGGTGATTGACCGCCCGCAGACGAGCTATTCGTTGACGACACGGGGCCGCAAGGCCTTTCAGGATTACCTGGAAGTCCTAGAGCAGATCGTCAAAGCCGGTCGAAGCTGATTTTTTTGCCCTTTAACTTTGTGGCGCAAAGTAACTGTGAAACTCTGAATCCATTATGAAAATCATCCTGGCTGAACACTATGGCCTCTGCTTTGGCGTGCGCGATGCCATCGCAGAGGCGGAACGCCTCGCTAAAACTGAGCCTGTCACCGTCCTCGGGGAACTGGCCCACAATCCCATCGTGCGGCAGCGACTTAGCCGGGCGGGGGTAAGAGAAGGGGCGCTGGAGGATCTGGCGAGTTCGGAAACATCGCGAGTCATGATCACGGCGCATGGCGCGTCCGATGCAAACCGCGCCGCCTGGCGCGACGCCGGATTTGACGTTTCAGATGGGACGTGTCCACTCGTGAAACAAGCGCACGCGCATCTCGCTTGCCTGGTGGAACTCGGATATTCTCCGGTCGTCATTGGAAAACCTGGCCACATCGAGGTGAGGGGACTGACGGGCGATTTTCCAGACACCATCGTCATCGAGCGTGGAGACGACGTGGACCGGCTGCCTTACAAAGAACGCTTCGGCGTGATCTCGCAGACCACGCAGCAGATCGAGAAGGTCCGGGCGCTGGTCGAGAAGATCCGTCTGCGGCATCCAGCGAGCGAGGTGCGGTTTGTCGATACCGTGTGCCAGCCCACCAAGAACCGGCAGGTCGCCCTTCGCAAACTCATTGCCGAGGCCGATACCTTGGTCGTGGTCGGTGGCCGGAATAGCAACAATACGCTCCAGTTAGTCGCAGCGGCGACGGTGGCGGGGAGGCGTGTCTATCATGTGGAACGCGCCAGCGAGCTAGCGCCAGCCTGGTTTTACCGATCTGAGGTGATCGGAATCACCGCCGGGACATCCACACTGAAAGAAACAGTTGCCGCCGTTCATGCGCGGCTGCGGGAAATCGCGGCAATGGTGGAGGCCGTAGGATGAGCGAGATCACTGCCTCCCCGGTGGCCGGAGTGGCTGAGCCGCAGCCAGCAGGAAAGATGGTGCTACTGGCCTTTGGACTGACTTACTGCGCGGATTACCTTTTGTGGCCCGCCCGGCTCGGACTCTCGCTCGGGATCTTCATCGCAATCCTGGGGATCGCGGCAATTACTGCGCAGCGCGCGGAGCGGCGGACCATCAGGGCGTGGACGGTACTTGCATTGCTGCTGCTTTCGGCGGCGCAGACAGCGGTAGCGATGAGCTTCTCGAATATTGCAGTCGCGTCCCTGCTGCTGTTGTCACTCCTTGGCGATGGGCATTTCCAAATGCTGTCATCCGCAAACCTGCGTGTCCTCGGAGCGGCAACTGCGCTGATCCGGGCTCCCGGACGGTGGATCTGGTTGAGCGGCTGTCTGAAGCGTTATGAAGACAAACACGCCAACGCCCTGGAAACGCGGTCCATGCAAGCAGTGCGATTTGTCCGTGTGACCGCTCCGGCGCTGGCATTGGGCGCCATCTTTGCGGTCATCCTGAGTGGAGGAAATGCGGTATTTCGCGAACGGCTTTGGCAATTGATGCGGGCTCTCTCCGATTGGGTTGCAAACCTGGACATTTCGATTGGGCGTGTCTCCTTCTGGGGAGTGGCCGTTACCTTCCTGCTGGCGTTTGTCTATCCGGCTTCCAGATTTGCCGATAAGTGGAAGGTGCCGGGGCCGCTGCCGAAGTGGCTGCGTCGGGATGGAAGCCTTGCCCGCTGGCAGAGCGGATCGATCCTTGCGGTTCTCAATGCGCTTTTCTGCGCGGCCAATACCATCGATGTCTGGTATTTGTGGATCCGGGCAGATCTCCCCGCAGGAGTGAGTTATTCGGCTTACGTGCACAAGGGCGTGTTTGATTTGACCCTCGCGGTGATTTTGTCTGCGGTAGTCATGGTGGTGATCTTCCAGCAGGAGACAAAGGTGGTGTCAGGTCGTCCGCTGAAGCTTCTGGCTCATCTTTGGATCCTGCAGAATATCGCCATGATCGCAGGCGTCTTCCTTCGCCTGAAGCTGTATGTCGATAAGTTCGAGCTGACGACCTTGCGGTGCTATGTTATGTGCTTCCTGCTCCTGGTCTTCGGGGGCTTTCTGTTTCTGGCCTGGTATGTGGAACGACAATTAGGCGCCGAATGGCTGATCCAGAAAAACCTGCAAGCTGCATTCGCGCTCTTCTTCCTGCTTCAGTTCGCAAACATCTCCGGGTGGGTTGCGCGATGGAATGTCGCCGAATGGAAAGAGAAGCCAGGCCGGGAAATCGATCTGGAGTACCTGGTTGATCTCGGGCCGGATGCCTGGCCATCGCTGCTCACCATGGCCGAGCAGACGCGCTCGCCGGAACTCGCTGCTGACGCGACTGAGCTGATTGCCAAGATCGCGAACGAGAATAAGGACGCGGTGATGAGCATGAACTGGCGGTCGCGGCAGTTCCGGCGGGATGCGAGTATGAAAATGATAACGTCTGCAGCAGTGGGGCACGGTAAATAGCTCGTGTATGTACCCCGCTGTGGACTGGACGCGGAGGCGACACCTGAAATTTCGTGCGGAACTCGCAGGGCGGGACGAGGGGACCGAGAGCATGCCCAGGCAGATTGTTGCCGCAGGGGTATGATCGGAACAAAACTTCATCTCAGAGCGTTTTGGCAGAAACGCAATGAGCAGAGAGATCAAATCCAATCTGCTTTCGCCGTTATCAGCGAATTACGGAACCCGCGTGCCTTCCGGCCAGTTCAGCACGTCCAGCTTCATTGGAGGCTTGGGCTCCGCATCCCAGGTAAAGCCGCAGGATTCGCAGTAAAACTGCTTTTCAATGATGCCTGCGGCGGCTGCTGCGGCTGGGAAGGCGCTCATCAGCGTGCGGCGCGAGAATTGAGGATATTCAATTCTCGAGGAGTGGCACTGCGGGCAGCGCACTGCATCCTTCAATGCACCGTCCGCAGCGTCCCACTCCTTAATGAGGTCCATCGCCCGGTCTCCGTCTTGCTCCGGCACGCGTACCCGCATGTGGGCGCGCGGTGTCAGGTTGAGCAGAAACCATTTCTGAGCGGCCGATTCGTCGAAAACCTCGGCCTTGAATCCTGCTTCGCGAAGGCGGACGCTTAGCCGGTCAGCAGGTTCACGTTCATTGAAAGTGGCGATGGTGAGTGTCTGGTCCATAGGCGGGGATTGGCTCGCGAGACGCTCCAATTTACACCAGGACCGGTGGAAACGGGAGCGGTTCTTACTTGCTGAATACGATTCTCCCGTCGCTGGTGTCCGCATGGATTGTGTCGCCTTCGTGAAATCTTCCGGCGAGCAATTCCAGGGAAAGCGGGTCGAGGATCTCCCTCTGGATGACCCGTTTAAGCGGGCGGGCACCGTACACGGGGTCGAATCCGTCGTGTGCCAGCTTGACCTTGGCCTCTTTGGTAAGGTCGAGGTGCAGCTTCTGGCTTTCGAGCCGCTTGAGCAGCCGCTTCAGCTGAATATCCACAATCTGCGTGAGATCCTTGTCGGTCAGCCGGTCGAAGATCACGATCTCATCGACGCGGTTGAGAAACTCGGGCCGGAAATGGGAGCGCAGGGCCTCCATGACCAGCGCTTCGCGTTGCTCGGCGTTTGCGGCTTCGAGGATGTGTTGCGAGCCGATGTTGGAGGTCATGATGATCACCGTGTTCTTGAAGTCCACGGTGCGGCCCTGCCCATCGGTGATCCGCCCGTCGTCGAGAACCTGCAGCAGCACGTTGAAGACGTCGTGATGCGCCTTTTCGATTTCGTCGAAGAGCACGACGGAGTAGGGCTTGCGCCGCACGGCTTCGGTGAGTTGTCCGCCTTCTTCGTACCCGACGTAACCGGGAGGCGCGCCGATGAGCCGGGCAACGGAGTGCTTCTCCATGTACTCGCTCATGTCGATGCGAATCATGTTGTTCTCGTCATCGAAGAGGAACTCCGCGAGCGCGCGGGCAAGCTCCGTCTTGCCGACGCCGGTTGGGCCGAGGAAAATGAACGAGCCGATGGGCCGGTTTTCTTCCTGTAAGCCCGCGCGGGCGCGGCGAACGGCGTTGGACACCGCCTGGATGGCCTGCTTCTGGCCGATGACCCGCTCGCCGAGATGCTGTTCCAGGTGGATCAGCTTTTCGCGTTCACCTTCCTGCAGGCGGGAAACCGGAATACCGGTCCAGGCGGAAACGACCTTGGCAATGTCCTCTTCAGTGACCTCTTCCTTGAGCATCTGCTGGCCGCCTTTCTGGATGTCGAGGAGCTTGCGACTGTGCTCGTCGATCTGCCGTTGGGCCTCGGGAATCTGTCCGTACTGGAGTTCGCTCGCCTTGCCGAGTTCGCCGCGGCGCTGTGCCTGCTCCAGTTCGAGCTTTAATTGCTCGAGCCGCTCCTGCAGCTTGCGCTGCTGGTCGATGACGGCCTTTTCGCTCTGCCACTGGGCTTTGAGCTGGCCGCTCTTTTCTTTGAGATCGGCGAGGTCCTTTTCGATCCGCTGCAGCCGTTCGCGGCTGGCGGCGTCCTTTTCCTTCTTCAAAGCCTGGCGCTCCATTTCGAGCTGCATGACCTCGCGCTCGATCACGTCGATTTCGGTCGGCATGGAGTCGAGCTCGATCTTGAGGCGCGAAGCTGCTTCGTCCACGAGATCGACCGCCTTGTCGGGCAGGAAACGATCGCTGATGTAGCGATTGGAAAGCGTGGCGGCAGCGACGAGCGCGCTATCCTGAATGCGCACGCCGTGGTGCACTTCATAGCGCTCCTTCAGGCCGCGCAGAATGGCGATCGTATCTTCGACGCTGGGTTCATCGACCATCACCGGCTGGAAGCGCCGCTCCAGCGCCGCATCCTTTTCGATGTACTTGCGGTATTCATCGAGCGTCGTGGCGCCGATTGTCCGCAATTCGCCGCGGGCCAATTGCGGCTTCAGCATGTTGCTGGCATCCACGGCGCCTTCGCTCGCGCCAGCGCCGACGATCGTGTGGAGCTCGTCGATGAAGAGGATGATCTCGCCTTGCGATTCGGTGACTTCCTTGAGGAATGCCTTCAGCCGGTCTTCGAATTCGCCGCGGAACTTCGCGCCGGCAATCATCGCGCCGATGTCCATGGCCACGATCCGCTTGTTTTTCAGGGATTCCGGTACGTCGCCTGAAACGATTCGGCGAGCGAGACCTTCCACGATCGCGGTCTTGCCGGTGCCCGGTTCGCCGATGAGCACGGGGTTATTCTTGGTTCGGCGGGAGAGCACCTGCATGACCCGGCGGATCTCGTTGTCGCGTCCAATGACCGGGTCGATTTTGCCGCGGCGGGCGAGTTGCGTGAGATCGCGTCCGTACTTCTCGAGGGTCTGATATTTGCCTTCCGGATTCTGATCGGTCACGCGCTGCGAACCGCGAATCTGCTGGAGCGCCTGCATGATCTTGTCACGCGTGGCGCCGGCCTGTTTCAGGAAACGGGCAGCGGGTACTTTGGAATCGGCAAGGGCCAGAAGATAGTGCTCGGCGCTGGTGTACTCGTCCTTCATCCGCTCCATCTCTTTCTGAGCGGACTCGAGGACTTGCGAGAGCTCGCGGCCGAGGCCGGGGCCGGCGTGGCCGCCGTGGATGTTCGCGCGGTGGCTCAGGTCCATCTTCAGGGCGTCTTCCACGTTAGTGGGGCTCACGCCGATCTTCTCGAGCAGCGGACGGGTGATGCCTTCGGGCTGCTCGAGCAGGGCGAGCAGGAAGTGTTCGTTGGAAATCTCGGAGTGGTTTGCCTGCGAAGCGGCATCTTGCGCCTCTTGCAGAGCTTCCTGCATTTTTTGGGTGAAACGGTCGATCCTCATATGGGCTTAATCGCAGTCTAGCAGGAATCCGTCCGCAATGACTTACGAGGAAAACGCGCGCCAAATCGCGACATTCTGACGCAAGGCTGTCTCAGTCACAGCGGCGCAAAATGTCCGCATTGCGACATGACTTATTCTCTCTGCGTGGAGCTACTGGTCGCTGCCCAGCTTCCGGGCCTCCGTGCCCCATACTTCGGTCTTCCCGCCCTGATATCCGAGGAAGCCAAAGCCGGCCGAATCTTCGCCACCTTGCTGGTTCTCGCTCATTTCCATCTCGTGGATGATTTCTTTGCCTTCGAGCCAGAAGCTGACCTTGTCGTGGTCGCGCCGATAGACAAAGACATGGTCGTCTTTCCACGGAACGACCTTCCGGTCCTTCTCGGCCTGTCCTTCGTAACCTGGGGCGAAGTGAACGAAGAGATTCTCGTTGTCCTTGCTGTCGATTCGGACCGTCCACCAGTAGGTATTGTTTCTGCCGGTTCCCTCCGGCGGATGTCCGCAATAAATCGCGAGTCCGCCGGGTTCCTGTCGCGGTGGGCGGCTGGTCTTGAAGTGGCCGCGCAATTCAAACGTTTCCCCAAGACGGCCGCGGAAGAGGGTTTTGCTGAAGTGCCAGCTCGTGGTCATCCGAAGGCGCCCGGAATTTGCATCCCACTCGGATGAACCGTCCAATTGCGTCCAGCAAAGTGACTCCGACAACGGAAGCGGTGTCCAGTTTCCGGTGGAGAAGTTCTTCTGGAACTCGGCGAGGCGCAGTTCCGCAGCAGTGAGCGTGCGAGCCCACGGATCCGGCTTGGCTTGCACTGCCTGGAAGTGCGTGATGGCTTCATCGGGCTTTCCGTCGTCGAGTGCCTTCAGGCCTGCTTCGTAGTCCTCATGCATCGGCCCGCCGCGCAGCACCGCATCGCGCAGTGAAAGGTCAGCGTTCAAATTGAGCCGATAGGCGTAATCAACGGTATCCCGGTTGATCCAGACCCGGCCATCTGGAGAGCGCAGTTTGTCGAGGGCCTTTGCTGCCAGCGGGTAATCGCCGGTAAGCCAGGCTTCGAATCCGAGCTGCGAGAACTGCTCATTTTCCAGCGCTGTCCCTTCTGCTTTTTCCGCGCATTTCTGGCGGGTTTCGATGAGGAGTGCCGACAGGGCAGGGTGATGGAAAAGCGGGCGCCAGTCCTCGAGTTCGTATCCGACCCGGTTGACTGCTTCGTTGAAGTAAGTCGGAACTTGCGTGTCGTAACGCCGGGTTTCCGCGCAGGCGCGCCCAATGGCTAGCATTTTCGGGAGGCTGCCGCCCCAGTTTGGCGAACAGGCGTATAAATAATTGCCGATAAGATCGGAGCGATCGCATTGCACAGAGATCGAGCGGTCAAACCAAGTGCGTAATTCCGGTCCACCATGCGCACCTAGCTGTTTGGCGACGTCGATCATACGCGTCGCTGCCTCGGGATAGTCTGGCTGCAATTCCCAAGCGCGGCTGAGGGCAGTCCGGGCTTCTTTCAAATGGCCGTCGGCGCTCTTCCGGTCTTTCTGGCTTGCGCCACCCAGTCCCGAGCCTTTTTCCCGCCAGGACCAGCTTTTCAGAGCATCGCCGATGAGCGTGAGTTTCGCCCATTCCGGCAACCCGGACTTTTGGTAAAGGTCGATGTAATGCTTCTCGCGATTGGGCCGCGCTTCGCTGATCGAGGAGAGGAGGTGCCAGCGAACAGTCCAGCGCAGATCGTCATCCTCAAAAGGGCCCGCGAGGCTCTTCTCGAAGATTTCGAAGTACCGCTTTTCCATCGCGCCCTTGTTCGCAATCTCCGGATGGTGATCAGCTTCCCACAATAGTTTTCCCTGAGCCACAAGGCGGACGACCGGCGGGATCGGCGCATCTTCCGGTGCGTCAGCTACGCTCCTCCAGGCTTTGAAGGCTTCATCGTGATGGCCATTGCGAATCATCATCAATGCTGCCATGAAATCAATGCCCGGACGCCTCACCGGGCCGTTGATGATGGCCACGATTTGCTTTGCAGCCTCATCACCCAGCGGTTTGTTCTCAGTACCCGAGAAGAGGCGGAGCATTCTCTCGAGTAGCGGCTTCAGGGCGGCATCCTCGGGCGTGTCCTTGAGTGATTCCAAAGCGGGATCGAAAAGCCGCTTCTTTGCCCAAGTGTGGTAGCGCGCGTCGTAGACCTGGCGGGTGACGCTTTCCGGCGGGATGACGATTGGAGCGGTGCCCGTGGTTTCCATCAGGTGATCCCAAGTCTTCGGGTCGATGAAGCTGGTTTGCTTGGCGGGAGCGGCGTCCTTTGGTTCATCATCGAAATCCTGCGCGACTGAGGGAACGGTCGGGAGCAGACAGATCAGAGAGCCGGCGACGGCAAGCAACTGGGGGATTCGAGCCATGTGCGCACCTTGCCGGATCAACGGGCGGCAGACAAGACCCTGTTACGTATGCGCAAACTAGTGGAACGCAGTACGTTGAAGGAAAGAATCGCTTCATAACCCCTTCGGCTCCAATAGCTAACCAAAAGTGATGTTTTACGCGATTGTTACCGTACGTTCACGGAATCATTTCCCGCAGATGCGATGGAATTGTATCGCATGCACACGTCACCATCCCCATCGAAGCTGCAGAGCCGCTATCAAATTCAGTCCGTCGTCGGGCAAGGAGGAGCCGGCGAGGTTTCCACCGCCTGGGACACCCAGCTCGAGAGGACAGTCGCGATCAAGCGATTGAGACCAGACGGCATCAGCGAAGACGTCATCCAGAGCACCTGGCAGGAAGCCATGCGGCTAGCCTCCATCCGCCATGCTAACATCGTCACTATATACGATATGGGGATGGATTCCGGGGTGCCGTATATCGTGATGGAATACGTGAACGGCGAAACCGTGGATGAGCGGGTGGACCACCATGGCGCGCTGAATTTACGTGATTTTCTCTCCCTCGCGGAGCAGGCGCTGGAAGGGCTGACGGCCGCGCATCACGCGGGACTCCTGCACCGCGATCTGAAGCCCTCCAACGTGATGCTGTCGCTGCAGCCCAGCAAAACTTTTCAGGTCAAGCTTCTCGACTTCGGCATCGCGCGCTTTCTTTCTTCGCCAACTGCCGAAACTAGCGATGGAACGGTGACCGGTTCGGTGCACTGCGTCGCGCCGGAGATTCTGAATCGGGAGTCGGTCGACATCCGGAGCGACCTTTATTCGATCGGCTGCGTCTTCTACTATGCGCTCGCGGGCATCTTTCCATTTAATGGCGAGCGCATTTCCGATGTCATTGCGGCGCACCTGAGCCATCGGGTGGCGGATTTGCGGATACTCCGGCCGGATCTGCCAAACAAATTGACCGACTGGGTGATGTCGCTGATCAATCGCTGGCCGCAGAATCGCTATGCCTCGGCGATGCAGGCGCTGGCCGCGCTTCACTCTGCGGTGGATCTGCGAGCGGAAGCGCCGACCACACGGATCAAGCTCCCCGTTTCAGTGCCGGCGAACCCAGAGTCTGCACCAGGGCCCGTTCCGTCTTCACGCCCGCCTGCACCGATGCGGCGTGCTGGTGCGCCGGCGGAAGACGAACAGCAGGAAGCCTCGCTTCTGAAGGTCCGGCCTGTGTATGCCGGGACGGAGGAGCGGGTTGAGAATGTTGAGATCGAAATGCCTGTGCGCCGCAGCCTCGTGCTCACGCACAACATAAAGATTCCGGATCAGAAACGACCAAGCTGGGCATTGGTCGCGGTGCTCGTCGCCGTGGTCGGGCTTGGCGTTGCGGCGGGCGTCAGATTCCTCGGCACCAATGCGGCATCCACTGCTCAGGTAGCTGCTGCAAGCCATGAGCAGTCGCGGGCGGTGGCAGCCACTGCCGCCCCGGTTTCAGCCTCTACCAGCGCCAAGGCCGTGGAGCCTGCGGGACACCGTGCCAATGCGGCACGAACCGATGTAGAGGTGCAGACCGCCGCACCCGTTTCCGCACCCGCACCCACAGGTGGCAGTGCGTCGGCGTCCAATCCGCCCGCTGCTGAAACCGCGCGGACGGAGCCCGCAGTCGCCGCGGCACCGGTTGTGCCCGCCGCGGAGGTTGTGTTGCGCTTTCACGGTTCGAACACGATCGGCGCGGAACTGCTCCCGGCATTGCTCGAGAAGTTTCTGCAAAAGCAGGGAGCGACCGAGACGCATCGCAAGTTTGGAAAGGATCACGAGGAGATCAGCATCGAGGCCCGCTTCCCGGGTGAGGCGACGCCGAAGGCCATCGAGATCGCGGCTCACGGCTCCAAGACAGCTTTTGACGACCTTGCCGCAGGCAAGTGCGACGTCGGTGTGGCTTCCCGTCCGATCAAGCCCGAGGAAGCGGAAGCCTGCGCGCGCATTGGGTTGGGGGATTTGCAGTCCCCTGCCTGCGAGCACGTGCTCGGCCTCGATGGCATTGCGGTCCTGGTTCACAAGAGCAACCCCGTCGATACGCTCTCCGTTCAGCAAATCGGTGAAATCTTTACGGGTAAGATTACCGATTGGTCACAGGTTGGCGGCAAGGCGGGGCCGATCAATCTCTATGCGCGTGATGCCAAATCGGGAACCTTCGATACCTTCAAGGCGCTCGTTTTGGGCAGCAGCCAGCTGGCGCAGGGGAGCAAACGCTTTGAAGACAGCAATGAACTCTCCGACGCGGTGAGCGCCGATCCGCAGGGAATTGGCTTTGCCGGCTTGCCGTTTGTCCGCGCCGCGAAGCTGCTCGCCGTATCGGAAGCTGGCGCCGCGCCGTTTGTTGCAACGCGCTTTACGGTTGCGACCGAAGACTACGCGTTGTCGCGCCGCCTCTTCCTGTATACGCCGGTGAATCCGGTGCATCCGTGGATTTCACGTTTCGTCGAATTCGCCCTCGGTGAAGACGGGCAGGAGGTGGTCAGCAAGATCGGCTTCATTAAACAGTCCATCGATCTCCAGCGGCCCGTCACTCCGTCGGGCGCGCCTGTCGACTATGTGCGTGCCACCTCCGGGGCCGATCGCCTTTCGCTGAACCTTCGCTTCCGCAAGGGGAGCACGGAGCTGGATAACAAATCGATCCGCGACATCGACCGAATTGCCCAACTCATGACGGAGTCGCGCGTCGGCGGAAAACGTCTGCTCCTGTTCGGATTCGCCGATAATTCGGGGACGGCGGCCTCCAACGTGAAGATTTCCAAGGAGCGCGCTCAGGCGATCGGCAAGCAACTCGCGATGCGAGGGATCAGTCCGGCGGTCATCACTGGCTTCGGGCCTGCATTGCCCGTCGCATCGAACGAAAGCGAGCAAGGCCGCGAGCGAAATCGGCGAGTCGAAGTCTGGATCCGATAGGCGATCACGAAGGGGGGATGAGCGCTTGGATTCCCGCGTGAGAATTCCTTGCGGAATCTCGACCGTCCGTCACAACGAGACCTTCCGGGGGGCGTCGGCGGCCGCCTGTCCCCGTATTGTTATATACAGGCTGTTCTTCTGGTCTCTTTAAAGGAGTGATATGATATAAGGCGTTGCTCCATCCTCTGAGTCCCCGAGGAGCCGTCCATGACGCCTGCCCCATTCCATTCAGCCGCGAACGACACTATGTCGGCCTTGGCTGGCCTGCTCGAGTCGCAAAGTTTCCGAGAAGGCGACACGAAGGAAGTGCTTCGTGCCGTGATCGAAACGGCGGCCCGGGTATTGGCTGCCGATCGCCTAGCTATTTGGCTGCGGGATGATGTAGCGGCCCAATGGCGCTGTTGTGAGGTGCTGGAGGTTGCGGAAGGTCGTCATTCCATCGGCCAGTCCATTCCGCTTTCCGCGATTCCGAAATATCTGGCGATCCTCGACCAGGGTGAAAACATAGCAGCGGACGATGCCAGTTCCGATCCAGCACTGGCTGAATGGCTGGAAATCTATTTGAGGCCGCTTGCGATTTTCTCCCGCATGGATTGCCCTATTCGGCAGGGGAGTCGCGTGATTGGCGCACTGTGCGCGGAGTATCCGGGCACGGTCCGGCATTGGGAACCCTCGGACACGCTGGCTGCAAGAATGCTGGCGGGTATCCTTGCCACGCACCTGGAAAACGGGCCGCACCGGAATATCGGAGTGAATTTCACCGCGCTGCTGCAAAGCTGCGATGAAATCATCTGGTCCTGCGACAAGGAGATGCGGTTAACGTTTTTTAACGATGCCTACCTGCGCCTGTTGCGGGAAAAGACGGGCTTCGAACCGCATCTGGGCGAACGCGTCACCGTTCACCTTCCGCAGGATCGTGCGCGGATGATTGAGTCCTGGACCGCGCGTGCGCTGGGCGGGGAGGTCGTGCGCAACATTTTCCGCAGTGGGGTAAGGGATCGGGAGCTGTGGCTCGACCAGACACTCACGCCGATCCGGCGTGGCGACTGTATTACGGGCGCGGCTGCCATCGCCCGTGATACGACGGCACAGGTTCGACTCGAAGAAAAACTCCGCCAGCAAGCCAGCCTGTATAAGCTCTTCTCAGATGCATCCCCACTCGCCATTGCGGCAAATGAAGAAGGTGGCCTTGCCAATTATTTCAATCCGACATTCATCAGGATGTTTGGTTATTCCCCTGACGAAATCGCCACGATCGATCAGTGGTGGCTGCTTGCCTATCCCGATGCCACTTATCGTGAAGCGGTATCCAAAGAATGGTGGAACAGGGTAAATCGAGTGCTAAAATCCGGAGTTCCATTTGAACCGATGGAAACCGTGGTCACGTGCAAGGATGGAACCAGGAAGACGATCCTGTGGGGATTTGCCGCGGCCGAGGACAAAACGATTGCGTTCGGGTTGGATCAGACTGAGCAGAGAAGGGCGCAGGAGCGGAACAGAGAAAATGAGAGCCAGTTTTCCAGCGCATTCGTGCACGCCTCCGTCGGCATGGCGCTTGTAAGTCTTGAGGGCCGCTGGATCAAAGTCAACCGGGCCCTGTGTGGGATGGTCGGCTACACCGAGGAGGAAATGTACAAGCTGACCTTCCAGGACATCACCTATCCCGATGACCTGGCAGCGGATCTTGACTATGTACGCCAGCTGCTTGCGGGTGGGTTCAACTCCTACAAGATGGAGAAGCGCTACTTTCACAAGGATGGGCACATCGTCTGGGTGCTTCTCACCGTCTCATTGCTGCGCGACGAACGCGGAAAACCGGTGCATTTCATTTCCCAGATTGAGGACATTACCGAGCGCAAACGCGCCGAGAAGGAGCTGCGTCAACTGAATGCGACACTGGAGGCACGCATTCTCGAGCGCACGGCCCAATTGGATGCTGCCAGGAAAGATGCCGAGCACGCCAACCGGCTCAAGAGCGAGTTTCTAGCCAATATGAGCCATGAAATCCGGACTCCGATGAATGCCATTCTCGGGTATGCTCAACTGATGGCGCGCGATGATTCACTTCCGTCCGCCACGCTCGACAAGGTCCGAACAATCAATCGCTCCGGAGAGCATCTGCTGTCGCTCATTAACGACATCCTTGAAATGTCCAAGATCGAAGCAGGGCGCCTGACTTACAATGAGACGGCCGTCGATCCGGATGAATTGATCTCTGATATTATCGAACTCAACACGGAGCGGGCGCACGCCAAGGGATTGACCCTAGGTCTGCTGCGCCCAACACCGCTGCCGGAAATCATCTACTCCGACGAAGGGAAGCTGCGCCAGGCGCTTCTCAATCTCGTCGGCAATGCGATCAAGTTTACAAGTGTCGGCGGAGTATTCGTGACTGTTCGTTCCGACCGTGGGCCGAAGGGTGGCTGCCTCCTGACTTTCGCGGTGCGCGACACGGGGCCTGGCCTTTCTGATGAAGAGATTGGTCACCTTTTCAAACCATTCGTGCAGACCGAAACAGGCGTCCGCGAGGGAGGTACCGGGCTCGGCCTCGCCATCAGCCGCCAGTACGCTCGGTTGCTCGGTGGCGATATCCTGGTGGAAGCAACTCCCGGGCAAGGCGCCACCTTCACACTCTCCATCGCTGCGAAGGAATGCTTTGAGGCAGTAAAGGATAAGAGGGCGAGCGATCTTTCACAGGTCACAGGCCTTTCCGAGGATTCCCCCACCGTGCGCACACTCGTGACGGATGATCATCTGAGCAATCGCCAAATGCTCGCAGATTTTCTGGAGACGATGGGATTTGAGGTGCGGGTTGCCGGAAATGGTGCGGAAGCCGTAGAGATTTTCAAGGAATGGTCGCCTCATGCGATCCTGATGGATGTCCGCATGCCGGTAATGGATGGATACGAGGCAACCCGGCTGATCAAGGCGACCTCTGAGGGCAGGAAAGCTTTCATCTTGGCGATATCCGCTTCGGTTTTTGAGGAAGAAAAGGCCGCCGTACTAGCCGCCGGTGCCGACGCCTTTTTGCGCAAACCTATCCGGTACGAAGAGCTGCTGGCCGTGCTCGGACAGCGACTAAAGCTGAAGTACGTGTACCGCTCCGCTCATGCATCTACGGAGAAGGGGGCCGAGTCCGCGCCTGCGCCGGCGGACTTCTCATCCATGTCTGCGGCGATGCGTACTGCGTTCATTGCGGCCTGTGAGAGGGTGGATTACGAGGAGGTCATGTCTCTCTGCGAGCAGTTAAGCTCGACGGACGTGGGGGCTGCAAATACGCTCCGTAAACTCCTGAACTCCTTCAATTACGAAGCCATCATTGGCGTCCTTTCCGGAACTTGAATCGTATTTTTCTGAAGTAAATATCTGCGCCCCGAAACCCATGGCTGATGACATCCTCATCGTGGATGACACTCCGGAGAACCTTCACGTGCTCGGCACCATGCTTCGCGCACACGGTTACAAGGTTCGGCCCGCGCCGTCCGGCGCAGCTGCGTTGAAGGCCTGCGCCGCCCAGCCGCCGGACCTCCTGCTCCTCGACATCAACATGCCGGAGATGAACGGCTACGAAGTCTGCGCCCGCCTGAAGGAGGATCCGTGCCTGAAGGAAATTCCAGTGCTTTTCATCAGTGCCCACACGGACTTGGACAACAAGATAAAGGCGTTTCAGGCAGGTGGCGTGGATTACATTACCAAGCCCTTCCAAAGCGAGGAAGTGGCGGCGCGCGTGGCGACGCACCTGATGCTGCACCGGCAACGGCTGGAACTAGAGGAGAATTGCCGCCGGATCCGGACGCTGGATGAGATGCGCAAGAGCCTCACGCGGCTTATCGTGCACGACCTGCGCGGTCCCCTTGTGGCTCTCGGCAGTTTCCTCGAGATCGTGGAACGTTCCGATCCAAATCTTCAATCGAAGTCGAAGAAGTATCTTGGCCTTGCCAGGTCCACCGGCCGCCGGCTTCTGGATTTGGCGACCAGCCTGCTGGATATCGACCGGCTTGAAGAGAACGTGATGAGGCTCGATTTGGAACGGGTGGATCTTGCGGATCTCTGCCGCGATGCCGTCTCGCATCTTTCATCCTTGATCGGTCAGCGCACCGTTACCGTGGAAACGGGGCCTGAACCGCCCATTGCGGAGGTCGATCGCAGCCTCATGCAGAGAATCATCCAAAATATTCTCAGCAACGCCCTTAAATTCACGGACAGTACAACGGGACGCGTTACTCTGCGCGCCGAGCTTTCCAACAGTGACGCCATCGTGGCGATCTCGAACAATGGCCCGGAAATTCCGCCGGAATACCATAAACGGATTTTTGAAAAATTCGCGCAGATCGAAGAGGCTCAAATCCCCGGGGTGCATGCGACCGGCCTTGGCCTTTCGCTGGTGAAACTCGGTGTCGAAGCGCACGGGGGCAAAGTAGAACTGCAAAGTCAACACGGCGAAGGGACGACATTCCGCCTCACGTTGCCGTGCAAAGGAAGACGGGAGACACCATCGCCGTGAGGAACGGCGATCCGACAGTCGCCTTCCGCCTACCGTCTTTATTTCTCTCTCAGGACACCAGTGCGTGCGAGGAATGCGGGTTAGCAATTTCATAACAATTTTAGCAATCGGGCCACACACGCGCTTAACAGTGGCACGGGCATGATGCGGAGAACTCATCGGAAACGTCGTTCCAAACGTTGCCGAGCTTCCGCCTTCATCCCATGCGCTTCTCCATCCGTATCCTGTGCTTCGCCACGGCTCTTGCTCCTTCGGCATTGCTTCATGCTGATCCATTGCTGACTTCCTGGGTGACGGAGTATTCAGGAAAGTACGCCCGCGTATACCAGACCGACGCAGACAAGACCGCCGGGACGACGTATACGACCTGGCCAAGTGCGGCATACAGCAGCACGGTGCATGTCGGCCAATCCACGCCGACCTATTGCGGGGTGCATGAAATCGACGAGTCCACGTCCTGGGTTTATGTGAAGACGACGGGCCTGAGTTGCAACGTCATGGGCCCCTGGTACCTGAGCTCGACGCATGTCCAGATGTTCCCAAACATGCCGAAAAACCAGGCGATCACCTTTCGGTTTCCTCGCGTGCCACAACCGGCGACCAGCAAGACTTCCACGAGCCTTGGGGCGATCGGCATCTTTGTCGACGGAGTATCGATGTTTGATGGTCGGGACGCCTTCTCCGTTTCCTCTTATACGAACGGCACGACGGTGTCAGAAGCAAATCCCGGGCTCGGCATCTGGAACCGGAGCGCGTACCTGAATGAAGGGGCGACATTCGATCCGGCATACGCCCATCAGCCGGGCAGCGGGCAGTATCACTATCATGCCGAGCCCATCGCGCTTCGCTATCTGCTCGGGGACAATATTCTCTATAATTCTTCGACCAAGACTTACTCCGAGAATACCGCCAACACGAGCTTGAAGCACTCCCCAATCCTCGGTTGGGCGGCCGATGGCTACCCGGTGTACGGTCCGTATGGCTACTCGAGTGCACTCGATGCAACCAGCACCATCACTCGGATGCGGACCGGGTATGTGTATCGCAATGGGCAGAATGGCACGACGAATCTGGCCTCTACCGGCCGCACAACGCTTCCGGCCTGGGCGCAGCGTGCGCAGAATCGAACCACGCTGACGACCTCTCAATATGGGCCAAATGTGACGACCAGCTACCCGTTGGGACGTTATCTCGAAGATTACGATTACCTGGGCGATCACGGAAAGGTTCTCGGAACTGACTTCGATATGAACGAATTTAACTGCCGCTACTGTGTGACTCCGGAGTATCCCGGCGGCACTTACGCTTACTTTACCTGTATCGACAGCACGGGGGCTCCGACTTTTCCCTATAATATCGGGCGGCAATTCTATGGAGTCGCCAGCGGCGGAGCCCTTTCGAGCATTACCGAGACAGTGACGACGATTTTCAAAGGCGGGCCAAGTGCGGCCCTCACCGCGCAGTCTCCTTCCGTGAATACCACGACGGGAGATGTTACCCTCACCTGGAGCAGCGTGGAGGGAAGCACGTATCAAGTCCAGACCTCGGCCGATCTCTCCACGTGGGCGAGCAGCAGCGTCCAGGCGAGCCCTGGCGTGACGACGCAAGTGGTGGACCCGACGGCCGCAAAGAGCTATACGAAACGCTTCTACCGTTTCAGCCTGACCTCCCTCGCTACCTACGACTCCACCGGTTTTTGAGCCGGACTTCGCGCTCGCTCGTGATCCATCTTCGCCGCCACGCTTGGATTCTTTTCCTCGGGTGCTTGCTGATAGCCGTCCGAGGGCTGTCTGCGGCATCGTTGGAGATTTCCATCCGGCCCGTCTTCGCGGATGAACCGCTATTGCTGGACTCGCTGCGATATCGCAATG
>OUNM010409345.1_pt1 | contig 37020 bp, 24 predicted proteins | sample 1769961 | NCBI WGS metagenome assembly OUNM01 (sample SAMEA3914820, study PRJEB12502) | metagenome | biome: forest; material: soil | place: USA | collected 2012-03-12 | depth 0.3 m | reverse complement strand
TTCTTTCTTCCTCTTCTTCTTTTTTTTTGACCTCCGTGACCCTCATTCGCTCGCTCGCTCGCCTACTGTTCTGTTTCCCTGACATGCAATTCTTCTAGGGCTTGTTTTCGTTGTCACAGCGTGCTCGGCGCTGTTTGTAGGCATCCAGGTCATGTTTGAGATACGACAGACGGAGCTGAGACGGGGGATTGATATGAAGTGCTGAGTTCCGTCGAGCGGCCGCCTTGTGTGTTTCTGTTGTATACATTAGAGTTGTGTGTTAGAATACGTATGGCAGTCCTGTAATGTACACAGTAGATGGCGCCGATAGAGCAGTCCGAGAGCTATGCCATTCATGTACAATTCCTTCCTATTGCTTCATCAGCGAGCGGCAGCTCGCACCACGGATCTGGGCTACCACTCGACGGCACACCAATACGGAGCCTTGCCCCCGCTTCGGTGTCTCCGGCGTGCTTGCTACGCCGCAGCAGTGTAACAACGGCTCCGGGGCCACGGCCGTATTCATCGAAGGTCTAACATGACACACGATTGTGCGAGTGCTTGGCCATCGAAACGCCGATTCATTACTCATCCTGTATTATGAGACCGGGGATATGGGCATGCCATACAAACAACTTTCGAAGGGTATATCCATCCTCCTCCATTACCACCACGAGGTCAATGCCCCCGTATCCAGGCCAAACGACCTTTGTGGAGACAGGACGCTGACACTCGAAGCACAAACTCCCAGACCAGTCCAAACAAGAGAATCATAGACCCGAAATAACCCTATGCCACGGCGGCCGTCTCCTCCTGCCTGGCCTTCTCCACATCCGCTACCGCAGCAGCGTTGTCCGCCCTCTTCGCAAACTTGCCAGTCTTTCTCAGCTTAGTCTCAGTCATGTACTTGCGCAGCCAGATGGCGCCCCAGGCGAGGCCAAACACGACGATGCAGCCGACGGCGATGCCAAAGACGTAGGCGGCGACGAGCTTGCCCTGCTTCCGCGGGTCGAGGAAGTCGTACGGGTAGAAGCCCTTGGTCGCCTTGGTGATGTAGGCCAGTGCCAGGTACAGGGCCAGCACGAGAATCAGCCAGAGCATGTGGACGGGGAGCGGCAGGTCGGTGCGCGGCAGGACGATCTCGGAGAAGGCGAAGACGCTGTTGAGCGCGTGCTGCGAGACGTTGCTCCACCCGCCGTACGTCTCGGTGAACCAGTGGCCCGAGTACAGGCGCGCCCAGAAGACGACGGTCACGATGAAGGGGTAGACGACGATGGTGGTGTAGAAGGCCGAGTGGAGCGCCTGGAGCGGCCGCGGGAGCCGGTCGAGGAGGGGGACGCCGGTGCGTGCGTAGGTGAAGGTGTGGATCGAGGCGACGAGGAAGTAGAACCCGAGGCCCCAGTAGGTCAGGCTCGTAAAATAACTGAACTGGGCTCGCGAGGCCTGGCAGCCGGTCACGTCGTTGGCGCACTGCCAGGCCAGCACGAAGATGAGGGTAGTGAAGATGTAGAGTGCCTAGATACCGTAAAATGGGAGTCAGCGGTTGGCTTTCTGTGGGCTGCTGTGTGTGTTTTGATCGCGGGGAGTGGTTTGGGGCTGGCCTTACGATGAGAGCCCGGGAGAAGAAGAGCAGCCACGGCGACAAAAGCCACGACGTCTCGAACCGATGGGTCGGGTCCCAAACATCAGTCCCGAACTTGAACGGGTTTCCAGCCATGGTCGTTGATCGCAGCAGCCTTGCAGATCGGTCACTCGGCCGGTCCGAAGAACGAAGGGAAAGTCCCGGGGTTGGAAGAGGGCCGAGATGTCGATGTCAATGCGGTGCCCGAGTCGAAAGGCGGAGGTGGTCACGGGTCTGACGCCGTTTTCTGCATACAAGCAAAAAAGATGGTGGACTATCTTCGGTCGTGCATGCAATGCAGCACGCGGCTGGAAGCCGGATTTGGAGCCGAATTAGGAGCCGTTGCGGTTCGAGGTTGCATTGGCGCGGAGTTCAGCTGCGGTGCGGTCTAACTGAGAGAAGCAGCCGCGTGTTTTGGTCCGGTGACCCTTGCTTGAGTGGTGGATTTCAGGGCTGTCGCCGAGCGTCGACAGCAAATCGCAGTCGCAGCGAAGGGGGCTGTTCGTTGGTCCGGGCTCTGTCGGGGGAAGATGAGGTTGCTCTGACTGAGGAAGCGATGTCTGTACACAGTATCTCAGGTTCTCGGCCAATGCCGGCCAAATAGACCTGTGCTCGGTGGCTGAGCAGCATCTCCTAGACGGACAGCGTACTGGCCCGCACCGAAGATTGGCGTCTTCATGATGATGGCTGATGGGGGGGTGGCACGGCCAATCGTTGACACGGCCGTGATGGCGTGGGATTTGATGAGGTGAGATGGATGGAAATCTGGGCGAGAGCGAGTACAGCCCTGGGTTAGTTATAGGCGGCTGTATGTAGTATGTATTTTTGTTCAGAAGTAGCGCATGCAGTTTCTGAGAGGCATGTGTCTTTTCTGCCATGTGCCTGAGGTGCACTCCTGTGGTATTGTATCCCAGGCCGGGCCCGAGGCCTTTGATTAAACCTCCGATGACTCCGGACACTTAGCATTATCTGCCCGCAGCGGGCAGGGCTGCATCTGGGCTCTGCGCTACGGGACACATTGATTGGAAGCGGCCTTCGAGAGCTAAATCCCGGCATTTTTGCGGGTATCGGCACCTCTCTCGCTCAATCAGTTCGTGAAGCCACGAACCGACCTGCAGGGAATGTGAAAAAGCGCAACTGCATGATCCCCCGCCGCGGCCCAAGACAACACCAACAAGCGACGGGCCCGATCCTGCCATCACATCACCTCGAGATTCCCAAGAAACAAGCAACAATGTGGAGGAGACAACCCCTGAGGCCCATGCAGGGGGTGCACAAGACGGGAAGTCGCACCGCATTCAGAAGAACCCAGACAGGAGACTGCGGGACGATAAACAGAGAGTTGCTGTTCCTCGGGCTTCTGGGACTAACCCCTCTGGGGCACAAGCAGCAAGGGTTCGCCCGCATGCCGTCGGGTGGGTGCGCATCTTCTCCCCATTGCCTGCAGTGCAGAAGTCTTGGCCGCCCTGGAGCGGTGCGTGGGCCGTGGCCAACTCGATCCGTTGGCAGCCCAGCCATCCACCTCCCATCCCACTCACTGTTGGTGGTGTTGGCAGCGCCGGGCAGTCAGTGTGGGCAGACCGAATGGATGCACTCCAGCGTCGCGGAATGCTTGGACATTTCTACAGAATACAGAGTCCCGTATGTCCTATGTCCATAGTACCTATGCACCAGGACTCGTCGGCGGCATACCGGGTCAGGCCCAATCTACGCGGTATTGGCGCAGGAGCAGATTCCAGGTTTTGCACTCGGGACGGAGAGGCGCGAGCGGTCGGCAGCCCGCTGGGTCTCGGCCGGCGCCCGGATTGGTGCGCCCTGCAAAGATTGGATGATGACGAGTCCAGGCCCAGGGGTCCCGCACGACATGCAATTCTGCGAGGGAAACGAGCCCCCAGTGCCCCCTTTGGCTGGCTCCGGATGGACCCCGGCTAACGTTTATTGACGACCCCGGCCCCAACGCAACACCATTTCTTCAAATGGAAGTGGTGGGTTCGCAGGGTGGGTTACAAAGTGGGTTCCAGGTGGGCTGCTGGCACGCTGCTGGGCTCCTGGCGCCGTGGGGTGGCTGCAGGGTGTCTCCCGGGCTCCCAGGAACCGCTCGCAAATGCGCCAGAGGGCGCCAGAGAGCGCCAAAGGTGCGCCAGCCCGTTCGATAGTTCGCTGCGGAGCGCATCTCTGGGTTTTGTTGCCCGTGAGTCGTCCCGCCAGCCAGCAGACCCGGAGCTGGTTGGGTTCCAGCCTTTCCAGCCTTTCCAGCCTTTGGTGTCCTGGCGTCCATGTCCATCTCACTGCTCACATTATCCACCCTCAGCTCCCCCTCCAAGCGCCGCACGCCCCGGTTTTGCGTCTTGACCTGACCCCTTCACCGCAAACCGAAACACACCACAAATCCCACCTCGACGGTGGTTTCCCCCTCTTCTCAACCCTCGAGCGGAATTTAAAACAGCGACAAGCTCAAACCGGCTTGGTGCGACCGCCTGACACATCCACACTCCCCCCACCCCCGACCGCCGACTCAACCCGGCCTCACGAGGCACGAAGCTAGCCGGCGACACCGCCCCGCGAGAAACGACCGCCAGCCCTGTACGGCCCTGTACTACAGCTCTGTGAAGTGAGAGCCGGATCGCTGGGATCCTGCCTGGTGTTTTGTTTCCAGCGCCTCCTTCGCCGTCGCCGTACTCGACGGCACTCATCACCATCAGCCTCTGGGTGCCCGTCACCATTATGTTTCAACTGGGGCCCCATCCGTGACAGGAGCCCCGTTTGACGACAAGTCGACGTTTCGCCGTGCCTGAGTTACTACTGCCTACCCACTTACTTACCTTCGCTTCCATCCCGCCGTACTTCTGGTGCCGCCTGTCACCCGTTTCTTCTACCGCTTCCATCCGTCACTGTGGGCACCCGCACCGCATGAGGCTGGGTCCACCAGCAAAGGGCTCTGCTTGTACGACAAGTTCCTGCCGATCGCCGCCGTGATCCGCGGCCAATGACAGCCGCCCCCCCGGATCCTCGATACTGATCCGGAGAACCCCCGACTCCTCCGCCATGGCTTTCCCGCAGCACCCGTCGTCTGGCCTCTCCGAGGTGCAGCTGCCCATCCTGCTGCTCCCCGATGTCGAGGAGGAGGACATGGAACTGGGAGCCGGCCTCGACCTCGAGGTTGATACCCGGGCGGGACTAGGGGAACCACAGCCGCCGCCCGCGCCGCAGCACCCGATACCGTCCATGCAGCAAGCCTTTGCCGAATCCGTGGTCGAGGCCACCCTGGGTGAGGCGGCGACGAAGCCCAAGCTCCGAACCGGCGATGCCAAAGCAAGGCGGGAGGAGCTCCTCGACCAGGGCGCGGCAGATCCGCCCCCGACCGCCCTCTGGCGCGGCCGGCCGGGCCAGACAGCTCACGAACTGAGCAGGCTGATGGCTCAGATCTCGTTTGGAGTCTACCTGCTGCTGCACGGCATGGCCAACAGCCAGATTTTGGTCGTCTCCATTCTGCAGGGCCACATCGACGAAGTGGATGAGTTTCTCGAGACGACGTTGGAGGACATGGACCTTGCCACCAAGGATGTGGAGGACCGGATCAAGCACCTGAAGCTGCCCATGGACAATATAGGAGTCTTTGAGCGCATGTTGGAGGACCGCAACTTTCGCATGCAGATCCTGGATGGCAACCAAAAGATCGAGCACATTTTGGCTCGAACTCAGGTTGCCCTGAAGCAGACGATACAGGACCTCACCGAGGGCCTAGCGGCAACCAGGGAATTTACCATTTACCTCGCTGAGCAGCAGCACGGGGCCTGGCGGCAGGACCGTCCCGACGTCATCGACATCTTCGACGCCATGAAGGGAAACACCGACGGGTGGTTCAATGCCTTTATGGATTTGCAAGCCAGGGGTAGCTCCTTGAACGCCTTGATTGTCAGGCTGACCGATATTGTCTCCGAGATGGAGCGGAGGGCGGGCGAAGTCAGCCGCAAGACTCGGGTATGTCGATCTGCGAATGAATTTGAAGGACATCAAGCCGTGACTGACTGGCCGAACAGTTCAGCATTCAGCCCTACACGTCTCCCAGACATAGTCCCCAACCATCAAATGCGTCGTCGATTGCAACCCCCCCAGCTTCGCCGGCAAGAAAGCTGGCAAACACGCCCCCTCGGCTCTCCCTGCGGCTCAGCACATTACACACAGTCGAGCTGTCGATTGATACCGAAACCCAGCCAACCGCAGGGCAGCAATCCAGCGATGAAACGACACCACAATCAGCCCTGATGGCAACTTCAAGGGAACCGCCACCCGAATCACCTCCGGACTCTCTGTTTGAATTACCACCGCAACTACCACCACAGGCGCCACCTGCCCGAAATCCACGCCGGCTCTCCAAACGGCCGTCGGTGCTACTCGAAACCCCGAAGCTCGAAGTGCCCAATGAATGCGACGAAGAGGACGAGAATGCCAGCCTGTACATCTTGCAGCCCAGGACGTACACCCCGCAGCTGCCATCACCACAACCCTCGCCTCGAATCTTCAAGGAGCCGCCCAGGTTGGAGAGGGAGACGTTCAGGCCCGAGAGCGAAGCGTACATACTGGAGAAGGAGACATACAAGCCCGAGAGGGAAACGAACAGGCCCGAGAGCGAGGCCTACACCCTTGAGAAAGAGACCTATAAGCCCGAGAGGGGAACATATCGGCCCGAGGATGAAACTTACACACTCGAGAGGGACACATACAAGCCCGAGAGGGAAACGCGCCGGTCGAGGCCCGAATCCGCAGCTTCTTCGGTTGAATCAGCGGAGCAACTGACACTTGAAGTCGCTACGCCTCGCATCGAGCAAGTGGTGGCGAGGCCGAGGCTCAGGGTCGTCGAAATTGGAGCAAGGTCGGATCCGAGGGTCACCCCCAGGTTGAGCCACAGACCCGAGTACCCTTCGAAGTCCGGGCCAGACCCAGCTCAAGCACCGGAACTAGTGATCCCCAGTGACCCCGAGGTCTATTCGCCGCAGAGGACGTCCCTCAGGCAGCGTGTCTCATTGAAGACGAACCCTCCGGGGTCCATTCAGGTCCCCCCACCGAACGTGATGGAAATGCAGCGGCCTTCGCATGCGCCCCCCCGAGTTTACCAGGCCCCGGATTCTGCATATGGATCCGACATGGAGCGGCCCCCGGTCCACTCGATGGCATCGATCAACTCGTCCCTCCTCGATTTCTCGCCGCCATTCATCCACCCGAGCATGATCCCCTCGCCGCACTCGGAGCGGCAGTTCTTTCGCCCGGTCCAAGCCAGCCCATACTCGCCGCTGCAGCAGCGGCCGCACACAGCGGGCACCATCGGCCCGCACCATTTCCCGGCGCCCCCGAGGAACACGCCCTCGGCGATGGGGATGAGCATCATGAGCAGCGGGACGGCCATGACCAACAAGTCGGGCGGTGGCAAGACGGTCAAGAAGAAGCGCAGCGCATTCGGCTGGTTGAAGAAGGCCTTTGCCCTCGACGACGAGGAGCGCGCGGCGTTTGAGCAAAAGAAGAACGAGCAGATGGCCAACCCGTACTACGAGGCCAAGAGCCAGCAGTTCCTGGACGGGAAGCGCATCCGGCCGCGTCCAGGCTATTAGGGCTTCGACTTGGGGGTGGCAGCTGGAAGCTGGTAACAGGAATCCGGTAACGAGGATGCCGGCTCCTTACGGCCCGGGCCGGTTGGTGTGAAACCGGCCCCCGCCCGGGTCACCACGATCAATGCGTTCCGTCCTGTCGGGAGCGTGTTTCGCTTGTTGTTTGAGTGCGTTTGATACCCGGCGAATTGCATACCCGGCATATATGAAGTGGGAATGTCGATATGGTATTTTGGGCTGTAGTCTAGTTGCTTTTTTATGTCTGTTGGCTCATCGCCGCGGTTCTTTTTGGGATGGTTGGCGGTCCGCTGGTAACGTTACTGTAGTCGATTGAGTGCGGTTTGGGGCAACCAGCTTGGCTTTTCTGATAAAGGGAAGGAATTGCATAGCGAGGCGATCTCGGGAATTTCCTGTATGAAGGGTATTATAATCATCTGGGTCCAAAAGAAGGGCCGGCAACGAAGACGCTGGTTGAACAACCCTGAACACTGAATGAGCTGTGGCATTCTCAGATTTCCGTGGTTCGGTTGGTATTGATGGCCGTAATTATCGAACCGTCATTGTGGTTTCGCACTGTACGAAATACCTTACGTAATGCGTCCCTGGATTCTTTGCAGTGAAGGTCCCTGTGGTTGTGACGAACAATTGGATTTTGCCAGAACCTTCTTGCCCTCCACCCCAAAAAAACTTCACATTTCCTGACGAATCTTCTTGTCTCAGCCACCATGACACCCTCGAAGGACCACCTTTCCGATCTCGACCGGCACGTGCAGCTGCTCGAGACCAAGGTGGACCAGCTGCGGTCGTCTCTGACGCACTGGCAGCAATGGTACCTCGAATACTCAGCCCTCAAGGAAGAGGTCGAGCAGCTGCCCACCGATCCGCCTCCCCACGAGCAACTCCGCCGCATCCGCCGCGATTTCAACGGCAACGTACTCTCAAAAAAGGAGGTCAACGAGATCCTAGGGAAGAATGATCTCAGGGAAACCCAGCAGATCGTCAGCCTGCTCTCGCGCCGCCTCGACTACGTCGAACAGAACATCGACTCCCTGACCAAGCTCCTTGAGAATGAGGAGAACAGGCTTGCCGCTGCCGCTGTTATTGCCCAACCGGATGCTGGGACCGACGAGGAAAGCGGTCTGCCCATCACCGACATCATCGAAGAACTAGACGAGGATGGCAACGTCGTCAACTTCCGCCTCCAAGGCAGTGCCGACGTCGAGCCGAAGATCGTTGAGGCGCTGAAGAAGGTGGGGATTCAGGAGAAGGATCTTCCGGAGAATGAGGCGGATTTGCAGGAGGCCCAGGAGACGCCCGCGCCTAGCTCAAACCAGGAGGAGCCTTCGAAGAAGGAGACTACGGTTCCTACGACATCGACAAACGGGACCCAGCAGAGCACCCCTCGCAACGATCTCCCCGTCCGCAAGAAGTCCGTCTCTTTTGCCGACGATACCAAGCCAGATCCTGATTCTGTCGAGCCTCCGCAGTCGCGGGCGGTCCAAGAAGTTGAACGGCTCATGCAAAAGGCTAGAGAACAGGAAGCGATGGACATGTCGTCGGCCGTCATTCCAGATAATGAGTCGGCAGCGGAGAGCCAACTGCGCCACGAAATGCTCGAGTACAGCATGTCGGAGATCGGCCCCGTGGTGGCCGAGCTGCAGCTTGAAGAGGGTTACTCTGGTGATGAAGATGACATGGACTGGGACGACATGGATGACGATTACGAGGACGAGACCGACAATGAGGACGGCGAGGATGAGCTCGGACGCTCGAAACGCAGCGTCATCACCTCGGATTACATGGCTCGCATGCAGGAGCTCGAGAAGCGTCTGAACGGCAAGTCTGCCTTCACAGTCGGCCCCTCGGAAACCAAGCCCAAGAAGGTGGATGAAGGCATCGGCCGGATAGCGGTGGTGGAAGAATCGAGCTCAACACCCGCTTCCCCTGCAGTTGCTTCTCCGGCAAGTGAAGCTCGAAAGAAAAAGAGCGTCAGCTTCGCCTCGGAGCTGGATATTGCCCCCGATCCTGCGTCTCGGCCGCTACCAGACGTCAAATCCAAGGAGCGCCAAATCGCACACGTTGGCGATATTGTCGAGAAGACGGTGGAGCCGGAGATGCTCAAGGATCCCGAGGAACCGCCGAAGCGAGTGTCGAGGTTCAAGAAAGATCGTGCTACCGTCACGTCTTCTTTACCGTCTCAGTCTACTGGACCACCCCCCGGGCCGTATCAGCTTCCCACGAGTTTTAATATGGCCCGGGCTGCACCCGTGGCCGAGCCGACTCCACCAGAACACCAGACCATGGCGAACACGGTCGTCGAGCGGGCTGCATCGGTGGATCCGACTGAACCGGACGAGATGGACGATAACCTTCTCTACCAGGCCGCGGCGGTTGAGTACAACCGTTTGCGAAACCAACTAATCCAAAAGCAAGGCGGCTTCGCACAGCAGGACGGGGCTTTGGACAGTGAGACGGGCCTCGTTCCGCTCGACGAGGAGCTGGGCGGACCAAAGCGGATGAGCAAATTTATGGCCGCCAGGCTGGCCAAGCTGCAATAGTCTCCTTTGGGAGGCTGTGTGCCGGCTGTTTCTTAGTCGATGTGAATCGAACTATCTCAGCATCTCTTAACGTTCGTCTCCATTCTCCTGATCACTAAACCAGCCATCTCTCCTCCCGGCCTTCTTCTCTATTCCATCTCCCACTACCGTGCCAATGGCAAGTATCTCCAAGTATCATCACCAAGTCGGTGGTAGACAATGGAACGCCAAATTGTCTGACAATTTTGGTTTGCAGCTTTCCATCTGCATTCGCATTGCTGGCGGCTCCAAGAACAAAGCGGATGGGCTCTCTGACGCCTCGACCCTTGGCAAACATACCCCGTGGTCCTGGCGATTCGTTTCACCCCTCACATCTTTCAACACCTTGGTAGACGTAAGCAATAGAAATCTACACTGTTGCTATGAGTGGGTCCGTGAATAGTTAAATGTGCCGCCTGTTGACCCCTGACTAGAAGCGGAGGAAGAGGCAGTGTAACACCGACACCAACACCCGCAAGATCACACACGGTTAACTACCACACCACCGCCCAGCTCGAGTCGACGCACACACACACTTTCTCCTCTCTCAACTAATCTTAGCGTTGCTAAAGTCCATCTCGGGATGCTGCGCCTGGAACTTCTTGAGAATATCAGCCTTCTTCTGCTCGTCGCTCGTCGGCAGCCCTTGCTCCTTCTGCCGCTGGTCAAACATCATCTTCTCGACCATGCCGCGCGTCTCGCCGTCCAGGTCCGACAGCTTGCTGTTCTCGGGCACGATCTTGGTCACGTCGATCTTGGGGGCGTCCGTCACCACGTGCGGCCACCACTCCATCTTGTTGACCTTGTCCAGGTGGATCTCGACGACCTTGGTGTTGTTGGGCGCTGACGAGAGCGTCCAGGTGCTGTCGTCGGTGCGGATCGCTTGGTGGAAGGTGCCCTGCATGGTGGGTGACGGGGTTAGTTGGGCTGAAGCTCGGCTTTGGGGGTGTGCGGGTAGGTGAAGAAGGACGTGCCTTGAGAACCGGTTCTTGGCCCTTAATTCCGGCCGAGATGGACTGCTTCTTGATATCGACGACGAGGTCACGCCCCTTCAGGTTGCCGGGAACCGAGAATGTGATGTCAACGTCGGCGATGGTCTGAGTCCACTTGTAGGGAAGAGCGTCCTGCTCGGCTTGTTCCTTGGCGCGGGCCGCGGCCTCTTCCGCGGGGGTTAATTCTGGCGGGAGGAAAGTGTCAGTACTCTCTCGTCCAGCCGTGCGGGTGTCTCGTGGCGGCTGCTCCAAGTGAGGCTGTGGCAGTGGCCGGGAGCGTGTAGAGGGGAGAGAGAGAAGCCGTAGCGTACCTTTGTCGGTCATGGTAGGCTCTTTTGGGTTGAATATTCTGTCCAGGTCACTTGATTTCTGTATTCTTCGGTAGGTGGCCGCCCTTCTTCTGGAGATGGTGATGCGCGAGTCTTGGAAGTTGATGGAACGAAGCGAGCTATGGCGGGGCAGCATTTCGAGACCCCTCCACCCCGCAGCCAGGCCTGAGCCGCAGTGGAAGTTGACAGGGGTCTGCATTGGTCGGTTTCGACCTAACGTTAGGTAGGTAGCTTGGCTCCTTGGCCAGGCCCAGCTGCTGCAGTGCACTTGGCTAGACCTTCCAACCGCAACCATTCAACAAGCAGCTGGCGAGAAAGTTCGAGATTACAAATTCGACCGCCAACTGCCCTATATCACAACCACTACCCTCCCGTTCCGAAATCCATTCCATTCTTCTCCTCCTCCAGCACCAACCTGTCACAACACCGCCGCCATGTCACGAAGAGCCCCGGGCGGCGCTCGCACGGCGACCGCCAGCACCAGCAACGTCACCGGCGCCGCCTCCGCCCTCCCCGTCATCAGCACGGAAGACATGTGCCCCGTCTGCAAGACGATCCGCTACCTCAACAAAGACATGGAGTTTCTCATCAACCCCGAGTGCTACCACTCCATGTGCTCCAACTGTGTCAACCGCCTCTTCAACGACGGCCCCAACCAGTGCCCCTACGCAGGCTGCCACCGGACCCTCCGCCGCAAGGGCTTCCGCTCGGCCTTCTTCGGCGACCTCTCGGTCGAGCGCGAGGTCGACATCCGCCGCCGCGTCGCTGCCGTCTTCAACCAGGCCGAGGACGACTTCGAGACCCTCCGCGACTTCAACAACTACCTGCAGATGGTGGAGGACCTGACCTTCGACCTAGTCTCGGGTGGCGAGGCGCAGCGGCGCGCCGCCGAGGCGACGCTGCAGCAGTGGGAGGCCGAGCACAAGGCCGACATCGAGCGGAACCGCAAGGCGGGCAAGGAGGCCGACGAGCAATCCCGGCGGCGGCTGGCGGCGGAGCGGGACGCCGCGCGGCAGAGGCGCGTCGAGGCGCTGCGCGAGGCCGAGGAGGAGAAGCGTGAGCGGGTGCGGAACCGTGAAGCCGAGCTGGACAGCCTGGCGCAGGGCGAGGCGGGCGCCGGTGCGCAGAGGGTACAGCTCAAGCGGCGTGGGCAGGCGGCTGCGAACCGGGCGGTTGAGGCTGCGGTAAACACGGCGACTGCGGCTGCGGATGTGGGCCGGCTGTCGATCCGCGGGCTCAAGGAGAAGAAGAAGGCTCCTGCGCCTGAAGGGCCGTACGATCCGTTTGGCGGGATGGACTTTGTGCCGAGCCGGTACAAGTTGCACGCCGGTCTGACGCACCGGGGCATTGAAAAGTACAAGGTGGATCCGGCGCACATTACGGGCGGGTACAGCTTCGATGAGTATACAACAAGAGCCATGTTTGAGGCGTTTGCCGGGTTGGGCGTCTTCATTGAAGACGAGAAGGAGGTCGGCATTGGGCTACTCGCCGGGGAGGTGGCTACCATGAGCGCGGGGATTGCTGCCGTGGGCGACAAGATGGAGTTGGACTGATGCAGGAGCGGCTATGGCTGCCATTTTCTGCTTCTCTCTGTTATGCATAGCGTTGGCGTTGGGTTATGGGATATGGCAACGGGGATTGGAAAAGCGAACAATACCAGGGTTTGACGAGGAGGGATTGTCAAAACCGTAGTCCCCTATCCACATGTAGTAGGATGGATGGTGATCAGGCGCTGATGGGCGACCAGCATAGAGAACCCACGAAGACCAAGATATTAAATTTACAGCGACACTGAGTAAGCCAAGTGATGGCGCTCAGCCTCCCATCCTTGTCCCTCCAAGTCTAGATTCCCAGATACTTCGTTGAATAGCATGTGGACGAGGTCCCGGGTCGTGGGCTGAGTAAACATGCCCTACGTGCCGTAAAGGCGTGGCCGTCGGGATCCCACCGCCTTGAATCAAAAACAAAAAAAAAAGCCAAGTCAAAAACCCAAACCGATCGAACGCCACGCTAGATGCTGTGCCAAACGAATGAACGACCGAATCTCAACAGGTCGCAGCTCTGCCCGCCTCAGGCACCTCGTCGTTTTTCTGCCTTTGACGGAGTAATCTAAGAGCTCAGAGAGCCGATACAACCCTCTACTGTTGCCAGGGTGTCTGCTGCGCCGGCCGCGGGAAAACCTGAATCGTGTCCAGTTGGTCCAATCCACCCCCGATCTGTTGTTGATTATGCTGCCAGCCCATCCCAGTAGTGTGATTGACAAAGGCGCCCTGCCGGAACGGGTTCGTGTTCCCGGTGGGTTGGGAAAGAATGCCACCGGCCGTAACCGGCCGTTGTTGAGTCGGCTGAGCCGGTTGCGCCGCTCCAAAATGCTTTGCAAACGGGTTGGTTCCGGTCTGCAGCGGCTGCATAGGGGCAGGTATCGCGGCGGGCTGCGGGGCAGGCTGAGGTTGGAAGGGAGAGTTCGATGCCGCTGTGCCGAATGGTTGGGCTGCCTGGAGAGGGGAGCGGGCAAAGGGGTTGGTAGACTGGCTTGTAACTGGGCGCTGCTGAGTATTTGCCGGCGCAGGTGCGGGGGCGAAAGGGGTGCCTGTCTGTTGATTCATGAGCATTGACTGGCGGAAGGGGTTGGTGGTCTGTTGTGGTGCTTGGAGCCCCTGGAAGGCAGGTGTCGCGGTATTTTGGAACGTGACAACCGAGTCTTGTGGGATCGATGAAAGTGAGCTGGGTTGGAAACCAACGTTGAGCTGCGGCTGAGGAGAGAATCCTCCAAAGCCGGCGCCGGTAAAGGCTGGCTGCACTTGTTGGGGTATCTGTTGGGTTGGAGAAAACGTCTGTTGGGTCTGCTGTTGGAAAGGAACAGTGGCTGGGAATCCTGTAGGCTGAGAGGCGAAGCCTGTTTGGACCTGGGGTAGTTGCTGCGGTTGGAACGGCGCTGGACCCCATGGCGACATGCCCATCTGCATCTGTGTTTGTGTTTGGGGCTGCGGCTGCTGCTGCGATTGTACCGCCATGGGAGTCTGGTTCTGCTCGATGGATTCGAAGAAGTCGATGAGGTCGGTATCAGGGCCCTTGACGGGCTCTGGCTTGGCAGGCGTTGGTGGTGGTTGCGCCGCGTTTGCGCTCGAGGACGGTTTCGCAAACTCAACCTTGACCGACTTAGAGGCCCCTGATGACCCGCTCTTCGACTTCTTCGCCTCCAGCTCTGCCAAATATTGTCGCCGGTGAATCTCGAAATCCGGATCTTTCAGGTACTCGTCGAGTTGGCGACCCAGGTTTACGGGAGCGTGCTTCAATTTCGGAACCTCGACTCTAGTGTGGTGCTCGTATTGCCTCGCGACGCTGAGGTACTGCACCACATAATCCGTCTGTTTCGTGAACGTTCGGTAGATCTCCATCGCCCTCGTGGCGTCCGTCTTGGACAATTCGAAGAAGCGGCCTATGTACAGCCAGGTCAGTTGGGGACGGCCGCGTAATATCAAGGAGTGTCTTACCAAGAATGTTGATCAGGGCCTGATTCAAAATCTGGAATAGGGCGAGCAGATCCAGCACTAGCAACCTGAAGACGGTGATTGTGATCTCGTTTTCCGGCTCGGTCTCCATGACGTCGCATTTGAGGAGAGCAGTGAGCTGATGCTGGACAACCTCGGTCTCGCGCAACAAGCCCTTCTCGACAGAGAGCTTCTCTAGCCGGGGTTCCTTGGCTCGAACCCAATCGACCTTGGTTTCTCTGTAAGCGCGCGATCGCTCGGTGAGGTAGTTTGAATAGTGGCGGATGTTTCGGCCTTGTGTTTGGGCTGCACGGTGGAGAGTCAGCGGAGGGTAGAAGTAGTTCAGCCGAGTCCGTTCCTGACCATCAGAGAACACGCTCACGGCGAGGATGTTCTTGTGCTTGGCAAGATAGGCCAGCGTCACATCTGGCGAGCCTTCTCGAATCATTAGGTGGACTGTGATCAGGCTCTTGAAGACGATGGTCCATGTGGAGTCCCGCAGCCGGTACTGCAAGGCCCTGAACACCTCCCCGACGCCAGCTTCGCCGGCATGTGTTGCGATCAGGATATGCTCGATGTACTTTGTCTTTGGGGGCGCGGCCTGAAGACGGCGGCTGTTAGCGATCTGCCTGGACGCGAAGACGGTGCGTCTCCGATGATAGTGGCAGGGGAGGGCCCGCCGGCGCCGTACCTTGACCTTGGTCGCGCCCTTGACCGATTTCTCAAACGAACTCGCCATGGTTCTCAAGACGCTGGGGGCGGAGGCCACGCGGCGGTGTTGCTGACAAAAACTGGTCTCTCGGGCTCTCGGGATCGCGGCGGCTCGGGTTGGTTGGCGGATGGTGGACGCTAATTATCTCACAGGAAGGACAATCCAGGCCGGGCCTCGACGAGTCTATTGATCCCCGATCCTGAATGAAGTGCGCGCGGGGAATGGGGTAATGGGCGGAGGTGAGGTCACGATTGGGCAGCGGGCGTCGTGGGACCCAAGGTTGGTCGGCGTTGGAGCTGCAGGGAGCCAGTCGCGCGCGAGGTCTGGCAAGCGATAGGTCACGTAAGGCTCGGGGTTGGCAGTTGCTCTGATCGGCAGAAAGCGCTGGAGTCGCCAGAATGCGCTTCTGCCGGCCCAAACAGGGGCAAGGAACCGTCGACCAGGAGCCCCATGTCAAAGGAAAGCACCGCGGGCCGGGCATGACGGGCACAAGCAGTGTCTTGGCAGCCAAGGCCGTGGCCCAAATGCGAGTTTCGAGGAGGGGTAATCTTTCGGGCGCTGCAAAATGCCGTTTGCGACTCTCATCTGCTCTCAAGAATTCCCACCGAGGTACAGAATACACAATGCGAAGCAGACTCAAGATTGCAACTCAACTTTTCCAGCAGCAGCGAAACCAGCAAACATTGACTTTTCAAATTTGCCGCATTCACAGACGGCCTCAAATGGCAATGATCACCTCATCTACACACAAATCTGGGTGGTTCAGACACACGGGGGTTTTTGTGATCGATCGTGAAACCCGAGGCTATCTCGAGTTGGGGGACCATCTACCTGAAGCTAGTGTCCTGGCTACACACACGGCGCCCTCGGGGTACCGTAAGACACACGACACGTGTCTCGAGTCCATTCACCCAGTGTCGCCGGAAGCTCTGTCGCCAAGGCCAGGTGCAACAACCTCCACTTGGAAGCCATGCCCTCTGTCGCGCTCAGCCAGCATCAGCACACGCCCGTTCCCCGTCCACTTGGACGCCTGCATGGCCCTTCTTCGCATTCAGAGTAATCAGAGATGCCGTCATTGCGTCCGATGAGTAACAAGGTCTGTGCCGAACGCTTATTTCATGCTTCCTCCTTCCATCACAACCAAACCACTTAAGCCCCGTGAGGGGAGAGTTTGGAAGCTCCGAAAGGAGGAAGTGTCATCATATGAACACCTGGGCTTTCATCATCTGGTTACATTGTTAGCGCGAGCTCCCTGTGCGGGTCGGTCAGCTGTGGTGGTTGCACTCACTTTGTTTTGAATGGAAGGGATAAAGAGAAAAGAAGAAAAGATCAAAATCTGCTGGCTGCAAATTGTTTTCGAGGGTCGCTCTCGAGCAGTGGACCCACTCTGGATTTGCTCGGGCCAGACATCGGCCGAGAAAATATGGGTCGTTTAGTTCGCAGGGGTGCAGTGGTTTGTCGACGGAGCTCGATCTCATCCAACGTTGACTTGAGAGAGACTTGGGTACTGGCATGACTTGGATGTGAAGCTGTTTCGGACCTGAGCCTGCCGAAACCCGAATGGCATTGTCCCGCCTCCCGCTGCGGCGGCTCTGCGGCTTTGGGCAACGGGAATTGGCGTGTTTACGAGCCCCAGTCCCTTCTCGACTGCTTCCCGCCCGCCGCTTGCAACCACTTCAGGGCAGCTGCCGTCTTACACACAGTGCTGCTGCTCCGTCCGAGATCGTCGAAGGCGCCGCCAGCGAGCAGCAGAAGGCTGTCGGGCAGAAATTGCGGGAAGAATGGGCCAGATACAGTAGGAATCTTCAACCTCTGCACGACGCATCCATCCCAGCACCGCTGACTCGGCCAAGATGACTTCCCAAAGGCGTCCACGGCCGCCGAGTTCAAGGACGGACAGACCGTCACCGTCCATGGTTTTCTCGCCAGGAAACGAGTCAAGCATGCCAAGCTCGTGTTTGCAGACATCCAAATCGACAATGGGCCGGCCGTCCAGGTCACTTCCAGCTTCCAGGAGCCCGACACCCCGGAGCACGCCATAAACCAAGCCCTCAGAAGCATCCCGCTGTACAGCCCGGTCGCCGTGACAGGCACTGTTGCCCAACTACACAGCAACAATCAACCCGGAGAGGCCCTTCCGCGAACCGGCAACGTCGATGGCGAGACACAGCCGCTCGGCGCCTCCTCGACACCTGGCAGTTTTCCCGCCCATGTCTTCCGAGTCGACCTCGACCTGGAAAGCGTCCAGCCGCTCAACGCCTTTCCCAAGGACATCATCGTTTCCAAAGACGTCCAATTCCCCCCCTCGTCTCGCCACCTGCAGATTCGTTTTTCCGACGCCCTCCGCTCCCGCCTCCTTGTTCGACCCCAAATAGCCTTTCGGCTCAGACAGTCTCTCAACCACCTCGCCTTCACCGAAGTCGAGACCCCAGTCCTGTTCAAATCCACCCCCGAGGGAGCGAGGGAATTCTTGGTCCCCACAAGACGTCCAGGCTTGGCATACGCTCTGCCGCAAAGCCCCCAACAGTACAAGCAGATGCTCATGGCCAGCGGCATCCGCGGCTACTATCAGTTTGCTCGCTGTTTCCGGGACGAAGACTTGCGGGCGGATCGGCAACCCGAGTTTACACAGGCAAGGCCCAACCGTCTAAATGATTGCGACCCCGAACAGGCGGCTAACCGTGCACAGCTGGACTTGGAAATGTCATTTGCCACGGGTGAGGATGTCATGCGAACTGTCGAGTCCATCGTTGCAGACTTAACCCGCTCGCTTGATTCCGATTTCTGCGCTGTGAAGAGCGGCGAGGATGTGTACCTTGCGCCCAAGAAGAGCTTGGTATGCTGTCCCTGTCATGTCCATTCCACGAACGGTTTTAACACCATAGCAGCAAGCATCAAATCAAGACGAGCCTACCACGGGTTCGCGGTACTTCAAACCACCCTTTCCTCGTCTGTCATACGAAGAGTCTATGACGAGGTTTGGGATTGACAAACCGGACCTGCGCATTCCATTCGAGGTGCGTTCATAATCCGCACTAGTCCCACGAGGCGCGCTAACCGTGGTAGATATCCCGACTTGACCACGTTTTGCCGCGATCCTTTGTTTCCATGATCACCTATCTCGAGAGTCCAGTAGTAGAAGCCTTCAGGTTTCGCCCTGGTCCGGTCGATCAAGGGAACCAGGTCTCCACAGCAAAGTTCTTTGATGACTTTTTGAAGACGCTCCCACCGGCACTCGCCCAGAATCCACATGGCGCTCCAGTTGCGCTCGTTGTCGACTCATCCAAACCCCTCCGCGGTCTTTCACCTCTAGGGTTCGAGGGATTCGGAGCTTTGGAGAGCGGCGAAGCCGGCCTTGACTTTGCCGACCTGGAAGACGGCGATGTGCTGGTCTTACAAGCCCGCGACAACAAGCCGTTTCAAGGCGGCTCAACAGCGCTAGGCACGTTCAGGGCTCTGCTGTACCAGGCTGCAGTGTCCAAGGGGCTGCTGCCGCGGGATCTGAGTTTTCAGTTTCTCTGGGTGACAAACTTTCCCATGTTTACGCCCGACAACGAGACGGACCCGGGACAGGGCGGAAAAGCGGGCTTCTCGGCGACCCATCACCCTTTTACCGCGCCCTTGACGGACGAGGACGTCGAGTTGCTTGCGACGGACCCACTGAAGGCGAGAGCCGACCACTACGACTTGGTTGTCAACGGCATCGAGCTGGGCGGTGGCAGCCGACGTATCCACGTCGCCAAGATGCAGGAGTACGTGATGAGAGAGATCCTCAAGATGACCGACCAAGGCGTGGCCCAGTTTTCTCACCTTCTCGAGGCGCTCCGTGCTGGCTGCCCGCCTCACGCGGGTTTTGCACTTGGGTTTGACCGCCTCGTCGCCGTCCTGACGTACACGGATTCGGTTCGCGACGTCATCGCGTTTCCCAAGTCGATGAAGGGCGAGGACCTCACCGTCAAGAGCCCTGGGCGAATCACCAAGGAGCAGCTCGAGACTTACCACCTTGCTTTCCCCAGCAAGACGTGACTCTGGGGTCCCGTCGCCGTGTATCAATATTTGTACAACCAATCGGGTACGTCACATCATGTCACCACTTTGAAATTACATTGCTAGACGGAGGGTAGATAGAAGGAAGCCGGAGTCTCATTCTCTTCAACCCAGAATACCGTGTATTTCTATCGGTGTTGGTATGCAATAAAAATATTCCCCGCCCCGATGCACAACAAATGCGGGCAATCCTCCAGACTTTCTCTCAACCGAGCCTGAGCACGATGATGCCGACTGGCTCACCTCACAAGACATATCGTCACGCACTAAAAATACAGGAGCGACAAACCCCCCAAAATACTCAAAGAATGCCGAAAGCCCCTGCGATCACGCGAACACCCGCCAAAGATTCCCCGAGGGTGAACGGCGAGAGGACTTCGGCGGAATTGGCCCGCACGTTTGAGGGTAGACTTGCGGGAGGAGAGAGGGGTCCAGCCCTAGCCCGGGTGGTGGTCTTGTCACGGGTGTTGTTCTTGCCGCTGGCCTCAGCGCCAGCCGACGCGAGAATTGACGAGGCGTAGCTGCGGTACGACGACTCAAGCGACTTGGCAGAGGAGATATCATCCCGCCAGCCATGGATGATGGCGGTGAGGGATCGGCGGGACTTTTCCATCGCTTGATCCCTTTCGCGTTCGGCGGCTTCCAGGTCTGCCTCCACACCTTTGCGGCGGCCCTCGGCACCCTTCTCACGGCCGCGGGCTGCCGCATCGCTGGCTTTGGAGAGGGCAGCATTGAGTGCGTCGCGCCAATTTGGCTCGCCAGCTTCGAGCTGGGGAGCCGTGCTGATCAGGACGTGGTTGCGCGTGGTGACGGCCGAGGTGACGGTTGACGTGGCAAGGGTGCTTGGCTCGACGGCAACACGCGTCCGGGGAGAGTCAACGGCAGCCACGGTCTGAGCACTCCTGGCGGCGTCCTCGCCCTGCTTACGGCCCTCTTCACCCTTCGCGCGGACACGAGTCGCCGCCTCGCGAGCCCGGGAGCGCGCCTCATCGTGGGGGTTGCCCCACTTGGGGTGCTTTGGTTCGCGGGCACCGATCCTGGGAATCTCGGTGACGAGTGCGAGGTTGCTGGGCGTAGCGACGGTGGACGGGGTGTGGCCACGTGCTTCAATGCCGAAGATGCTGAGGATGGACTTAAGAGGGTTAGCCGCAGTGTCGCCGGTCGCGCCAGCGGCGCCGGCGGCCTCCTGACCCTTGCGGCGGCCATCTTTGTCAAGTTGGCGGCCGCGACTAGCTGCCTCACGGGCACGGGAACTGGCGGCCTTGTGGGCGTCTTGCCAGTTGCGCTCGCGCGGTTCAGTCTGATCAGCTTTGGCGGCCATGATCGGGACAAGTGCGGTAACAGAGGTAGCCAAGGTTGTGGCGGTTGTGGATGGGGCGTGGTGGACCACGGGAAGGGCAGCATCGGTGACGGAGCTGACAGTGTGGCCGTCACTGCGATGGGGTCGAGTGGTTAGTCAAATTGTTGACTGGGAGTGAGTTATGGGAGGTTATATGAAAGAAAAGAAGAGGAATCATGAAATTCACAATCGGGGCAATGATGACAAAAAGGGGTCACATACTCCATCCTTGGGGAAGCAGCCGCCATGGCCAGGGCCAGGGCCATAAGGCTGGCTTCAGCCAGCCTTGCGAGGATCTTGGTAGGAAGCATTGTGAATGTGCAAGGTGGAATGTTTGATTGACAGAGGCACAGGTCTGGAAGGTGAATAGAGGCACAAGTCTGGAAGATGGAGGATGGTACTCTGGGACTGGGGCTTTGGATACGCGATTCCAAATAAATACCCCAGGGAGAGGGAAAGTAATCGCCCATGACAACGCGTGGGAGCGGTTGTGTTCATGCACGTCGCGGTTGCGGACAAACCATTGTATTTACGAACACCACGGGTGCGGAGCCATTTGCTGTGACTACCTGCGGGAGACTGATCAACAACCTGTGGGTGACTGATTAACGATATTCGGCGCGTGGTTAACGGCCTGCGGGCGAGTGATTAGCTTCAAGTTTATCGAGGCTCCAGAGCCGCATACAGGAGGCTGTTGCAGAGCCGCCTGCAAGATATTGTTGCAGTCTGGGGAGCCGCGCCATTGCGGAGCAGAGTTGCAGAAAAGGGGCTCTGTTTATTGAGTCTTGGAAACGAGTCGTCGTGGCAACTCACTCCCTCACTGGCAAGATAGGGGTTGGGGATGGCGCCATCAACAACTCGACGCAACCCCTGAGCATATGCTAACATGCGGACTCGCAACTAGTAAATAGCAGGCCCCGAAGTGGTCTGTTTTGGTCACCAAGATTGGCATATTCCCGGCGGTCACTGCAAAACAACAACGATGATTTAGAGCCGGAGCTCACAGGAAGCTCAAAAGCACTCGCGACGCATGATGGGCATGCAAACACCACGACTCTGCATGTTTGTTTGTTGATGCTGCAACGCGGTGATTATGCAGTCTCTTCTCGGATCTCACCTATATAGTCGTGACCTTTCCCACCTGGAGTGGCTCTCATCTTGCAACCGCATCCCAAACGTCCACCGACCTGCTTGTGCTTAACCAGTCGTCAACACGTCAACACATCAACACACACAACTCCACCCAGACCAAGCATTCATTCTTCTCGCTATTATTGTTCTCAAGAGCAAACACACGGAACAACTCGGAGCCAAGATGGAGTTCCTGACGCGTCTTGTTCCCACCCTGCTCCTCGTGGGTTTGTCTTCGTTCGTGGCACCTGCCCCAATCAAGGACATCTCGCCCTTGCCTGATTCTCTGCTCGGGCCCACCGTCCCCGATCCCATTATTCCCCGGTCCGCTTTCCCGGAGGACACTTTCGACGCGTCCACCGAGGATCTCGGCGCGGACGCCATCAGCGCAAACGCGGCCAGTGCCCAGGGTGACCTCGACGACGACGGCCTCCTGGACGACCTTGAGCGCCTGATTGAGATTCTCGGTGATCACGTCGACCACCTGCGGGGGGGTTCTGATGAAAACGACAACGACGATGAAGATGATGGCAGAGACAAGGACGAGGACGAAGGCGGTTCTTCAGCTCCGGGAGAAGCCGACGAAGCGGACGGACACAGGTTTGCCGATCACACGGCCGCCGAGCCCCATGCCGTCAACCACGTTCCCGAACCCGTCTATCAGGACTTTGATCCGGGATTTGTCAACATCACCTGCAAGGGCATCAGCGTCTGTAACCCCGTGACGGTGGTCGGCGGCAGCAAGGGAGACAAGAGCAGCCATCGCGAGAAGGGCTGGAAGCAGTGGGGCAAGGGGAAGTGGGACAGACTTCTTGAGAAGACGGCTCGTAAGAAGGCGGGCTGGAGGAACCATTGGGGTTAGGGCCAAGCGCATATGCATATTTTGTTTTGTATAGTTGTGGGACACTTCTCAAGTCTCGAGATGGGTAATCTCAGCGTCTAGCCGTTGCACCAGTTGATGGCAACCAGACACATTTGAGTATCTTTGACATAACCACTCATCGTCCTGCTCAAGTGTGTCTTCGTTTTCAGAAGTGTCTGTCTTGAAGTGCCTTCTGGGCAATGAAAAGGGAAGACGCTCGGGATTGCAACGCACTGCACCACACTGCACCACACTGCACCACACTCGACCCAAAGCCATATTAGCCAAACAGCCCAGATGTTACAGATGTTTACTGCTAGCACAATCCAGAAAGCTCCTTCTACACATGACAACCCCCTTGTGAGCCACCCTGTGCCTACTGTCTTCCGCTTACTCTGGCCGACAGGGTGCATTCATCGCCCAGCAAACCGCCACCAACCTCCGGGCCCAGTATCGATTGAAACTCGAGCTCTGCCGACTGAACAACAATCTTTCACCCTCAAACAACCGAATACAAAAAAACTCAAACCCCGTATGTCTCCACGGGCCGCGCCATCACCGTGACACCGGTCCTCGGACGCAACACAAGCCGCCACATCTTCCAGTCCTCGGGATCCTCCGACACGCAATCCCGCTCAAACTCCCACCGGCTCAGCATAACGCACACCAAGATCTTCATCTCGACCTCGGCAAACTTGCGCCCGAGACACCCCCGAGGGCCCTGCAAGAAGGTCATGAACGCGTTTGAACCCGCCGCAACCGGCAGGTTCTCCCACCGCTCCGGGTCGAAGTCGTCGGAGTCGTCGCCCCAGAACTCCTCCATGCGGTTGATGGCGTTGGCGAACATGTAGATGACGGTGCCGCTGGGAATATGGTAGGTGTCGATCACGTCGTCGGCCACCGCCTCGCGCACTGTCATGGGGATGGGCGGGATGAAGCGGAGCGACTCGCGGCAGACTTTGTCGAGGTAAGGCAGCGAGTCCGGGTCGACCTCCTCCAACTCCTTCGCGTTGTAGCGCCAATCCGGGTCGAACAGGAAGGGCATGTGCTTCCTGATCTCGCTGCGCAGCTTGTCCTGTATATCAAGGTGGATCGACAGCAAATGGATCGTCCAAGCGACTCCGGTGGCCGTGGTGTCGTGGCCCGCCCCGAGGAACGTCATGACCTGGTCCCGCATGGTGTTGAAGGACAGGCCGGGTTCGCCCTTGGCCTTGACCCGCAGGTTCTCCTGGGCAATGAGCGACAGGATGTCTTTGGCGTCGGGGTTTTGCTCGGCCGCGTCGAGCTTCTCGTAAAGGATGCCGGTCGCCTTCTGCGTGATGATTGAACGGGCCGCCTCCATATCACGATTCATTTGAGCCGGGAGGTGCTTGGACTGGGGGAAGAAGGCCTGGAGGCCGTGCAAGATCCGCGAACCGAGATCAAAGTTGAACACCAGCCTGTATGCGTGCCGGATTGGCACCCCGTCGTTTTCCAGCGAGCCGATTTCGAAGCTGAAACCGGCCTTGCCAATGATGTCGAGCGTGCACCGGTTGAGCCACTCCAGGACCTCCATCGGCATCATCTCCAAGCCGGAATCCTCCAGCTCGCCAAGCTGCATTTCCGTCATTCGGAGTGCCTTCTCCCAAAAGATGGGCGTGAAGGAGCGAACAGCCGAGACCGAGAACCCTGGCGTGAGCGCCTTGCGCTGTGCGACGTGCTCAGCATGCTCGGCCAGGAGCACGCCGTCGCCGAGGATGCGCACCATCCACAGCTTGGCGCGGACAGGCTTGGGGAAGTTGTAGGGATTCTTGGCCGTCAGGTGCTTGATGGCCGTCTCACCGGCGAGCGACAGTCGTTCGAAGCCGAGGGGGAAGAAATAGCGGATGACGGGGCCGTATTGTCGGTGCCATCGGCGTTGTGGCACACCGCACTCTTCAAAGATGACGGGGAAGATCTGGCCCCAGAGAGGGCAGCCAGGAACCGTGGGGACGTGTCGCAGCTTGGAGAAGTAAATGGGGAGGAGAAACCCGTGCCACACTCCCCAGTACAATATGAGCGTTAGGCCCAACCCCAAGGGCAGCCACCAAAAGGACAACTCGGAGTTTCTGGAGGCTACCAAAGATGCCGCCGATCCCGCCGCCAGGACGGGGAGCGGTGTGTAGGTGGGTGCCATGTTCGATAAGGAGGCGAATGGACTGGTGCGACTTAGCGTCTTAGCCATCTAGGTCGAAGTCGAAAGGAAGGTTGATGCTGTCTGGAGAGAGGAGGGTATTAAGAGTGTAGAAATCCAACGGATAGAGCGCGAGATAGGTGTACGTCTGAGAGAGGGGGGTTTGGGAGGAAGCCCGACAACATGCGCCACGCTGTGTCAATTATCGGTCGCTGTCAAGGACGCGGCATGGGCTTCGGGTTGAAGCAAGCTGCCGATGTCCGGCTTCTCTCCCTACCTAACCTTACTCTGCACGTGGAGTCGGCCTGCAGGATGCATATTTGGTGCGTAAGCAAACTTGCATGTGTTTTCCAGCAACAAGCATATGATGACATCGCCAATCTCCTGACAATGAACCTAATCGCCAGTAAAGAGGACGCCCCCCAGAGAGTCGACAGGATACCCGCCTCAACATCCATCAGAATGGACCCGCGATCGCCGTGCTGTTCGATGCTGGTCTTGCCCCGGGTTTGTCAAGGAACGTCAAACCCAGCATACAGGCTTTTGAAGCTTGGGGACCGCAGATATGTGCTCTGGAAGACACTCTGTCGAGGCGCGTCCGGGCCGGATGAAGGGCCCGAGTCGGTGCTAGTGGAGTGAGTTTGTTTCATGCAGGCTCAGCGACATCCTACTGTTGATATGCGAGATGAGGTGCAGCTGCATTGCGATATGGTTCTCCATTTCATAGCTGCAGTCAACACTGCTGATCGGAGTCCTGCGCGGTCGCGTCCAAGCCCCTTCAACGGCAGATCACCCCCCATCACTCGTTCCAGCCTGTTTTCCTCCCTTTCCTCTCACCGAGCGACATAACCCAACTCCTATCAATCACAACCCAGCCTCTGTTGCAACCCAGACACTCAACACTCTTCCCCACGAATGCTCTGCCAGTGGCCAACATGGGAGAGTCGCAAATTAACGAGTCTGATGCCCGCTTTGTGGTGAAGTGGCCTCCATCGCGGGAGCAGCAGCAGCCGGTGAAGCAGAGCACGGATAGCCTCCGCTCTCTAAGACAGACCGAGACTGCACCAGGGGATGGCCGGCCTGCGGACTCGAGCCGTGTTCCAGCACCGGACCAGCCTGGTTTCGTCACAGGACTTCGCCTGGTCTGCTTGATGGTAGGCCTCATGGTCGCCCAATTTCTGGTCTCCATTGATCGGACCATCATATCCACGGTAAGTTGAGACGCGGTGATGCCGATGATCTATTTTCTTGCGCTGACCGATGACCGCCCAGGCGATTCCATACATCACCCACGAGTTCCACTCCACGCCAGACATTGGGTGGTATGGATCGGCATATCTGCTCACGGCGTGCGCCTTCCAGCCACTGTTTGGCCGGGTTTTCATGCTCTTCTCTGTCAAGAAGGCATATCTGACTGCCCTGTTCCTGTTCGAGATCGGCTCGCTGCTCTGCGGGGTGGCGCCGAACTCGATCACCTTGATCGTTGGACGAGCCATTGCGGGCCTCGGCAGCGCAGGGATTCTGACAGGAAGCTTTGTGGTTGTCGGGGCGGCCGTCCCCCTCCAGTCGCGCCCCATCTTCATGGCCGTCGTCGGATTGATGTAAGAAGAATTTGCCCTCTCCCCTCTCCCACACGAAGTTTTGCCTCTGCTAACCTTGTTCAGGTTCGGCGTTGGGGCCACGACAGGGCCTCTTCTTGGCGGCGTTTTCACAGATCTTGTCGTAAGTCCCCCAGTACCATCGCTTCGTCTGGAATAGTAACGCGCTAATGACTGGACAGACGTGGCGATGGTGTTTTTACGTCAACCTCCCTGTTGGTGGCGCGACAGTCGTGGCGATGGTTTTGTTTTTCCATCCCACCCCAAACACGAACGCCCGCCGCGGGCTTATGGAACGGATTATGGATCTGGACATTTTCGGAAACGGGCTGCTTCTTGTAGCGTCCATCACGTCGTTCCTCGCGCTCGAGTACACCACGCAAGGAGTCGGGTGGTCTGACCTTCGGGTTGTCGGGCTCCTCTCCGGATCCGGCGCAGTTACCGTCCTCTTCATCGTGTGGCAACACATGAAAGGCGACGCAGCGTTGATGCCGCCTCGAATCGTCACGCAGCGCACGGTAGCGGCATCGTGCGGAATGTCCTTCATGGTCTACGCCGCGCTGATCAACTTGACGTACTTCTTGCCCGTCTGGTTCCAGGCTATTCGCGGCGTCAGCGCGTTGCGGTCGGGCATCAACATGATCCCCTACTTTGTGGTGAACGCCGTATTCTCCCTAGCGGCGGGCTACTTTGTGTCGAAGACCGGGTATGCGACACCACCAGCCGTGATCGGGAGTGCGATAGGCACCGTCGGGCTGGGACTCATGACGCTGCTGCGTGTCGACACGACGACGGCACAATGGGCGGGCTACCAGGTGCTGACGAGCGCCGGGTTCGGCATCTCCATCCAGCAGGGCTTTACAGCCGTGCAGACGGTGCTGTGCGCGGAGGACATCCCCATCGCAACGGCGGCCGTCGTGGCGGCGCAGTCCCTTGGGGGTGCCGTATTCCTTTCGGTGGGAAACAGCATTTTCCAACACCAGCTGCTTCGGGCCTCGGCCGCGGGCGCACTAAACGGCATTGACATCAAGGAGATCATCAACAACGGAGCAGCGTCATTCCGTCAGCTAGTGCCTGCTGAGCACCTCGCCGCCATGCTGGAGATATACAACAAGGCCCTCACAACGGTGTTCACGGTGTCGATCCCGCTTGGAGGCCTGGCCATGATTATCTCGTGCTTCATCGAGTTTAAGTCGGTCAAGACGGCGACGGCACGCGAGGAGGAGGAGGTTGTCGAGGAGGTTCCAGCGGAGGAGACCTTGGAGGTCGACTCGGAGTACGACTCAGACCCGAACCCATACGATATGCCGGCATGGATATGAGCTCCAGGCACAAGGGGGTGCCATGATGGCGTGTAATTTTGGATAATGGATTTGCTGTATGATGGTGTGGTTTCAGTGTTGCAACGATGATGGGGTGCCGTGTTTGCCAAAAAGCCAAAAGGCAGAACGGGCGATGGCCCTCAGATGGTTTGTGCTGGATCGGCGTTAGATACCGTGACCAGTGACTTCACGTCGATTTTCCACAGCCCAAGCGGCTCGGGCAGGCCAATGAAGAGACTCTGGTTCATTGAGACCGCAAGGAGGCAAAGCACGAATCGAGCGTGTCCCTGCAAACAGACCTACATAAAAGTCTGAAAGTGGCACTGCCATGTAGACGCCCCAAGCTTTTCCTTTGTGCCCTGCTACCGTGCCTTCTTGTGAATCCCGTCTTTCTCTGTCTTGCTCCTTTCTTGCGACCACTGCAAGGAGAGTGCTGCCTGCCTCTCTTGGGAGGCGTGAAGTTCAATGGCTCGCAAAAACTTCGGATAGAGTGGAACCCTCGAAGGCCAAACAGCCGCCAAGATACTGGCTTGGGGAGTGGGGCACGCGATAAAGTTACCACACCTGGCCTCCTTTCAATCCACCAGAGCTGCCTTCTATTATTTCTAGCTCAACGCCCATCGGCCGCGCTTCTTCCTCTGAGCATCCGTACCCTGACGCCGTCTTGATTCTTTTTGCAGGCTTCTCAGACACCTTCACGCTAGGCCGACCCTCTTTTGAGAGACCAGTACCTCGGCTCATCTTTCGATCTCCCCGGCGCCGACCCGAACCACTGCTGCCGCTTGCCAGTTGCGCCTTGCCCTTCAGCATCCGAGCAGCCAACCACTGGGAAAGGAAATTGCGCAAAGAGCATACAGCGACGCTCACTGCAAAATGGACGACCAAGCACTGGGCAAGCGCATCCGGGCGTTGACAAAGGCCGTCAACGCTGCTGAGCCTCCCACTGTCGTCATCGCATTGCTCGAGGAGCTGAAGAATGAAAAGGCGCCGACCGAGGAGCAGCTTCGCGTAGGTCTCTCCAAGCTTCTTGATGCGACCCGACTGGAGAGGAGTCTCACAGCAGTACACAGTCTACAAAGGCTGGTGTCGCGATAGGCAAGCTGCGCCATAACCCGAACAAGGACATCTCCCGGTTGGCGAGCGAGATCGTCTCCAAATGGCGAAAGAACGTGGATGCGGCCAAGGAGTCCAAGAAGCGAAAGTTGGAACAAAGCAAGTCGCCAACTCCCAAGGACTCACCCGCGCCGCCACCCTCCTCCTACAGCACCCCCTACGAAGGCGACCCCGAGAAGCGCCACTTCAAAATCGACAAGGTCGATATCTCTCGGACAGGCGACAAAGCGCGCGACGGTAGCATCGGAGTGCTCTACAACGGCCTGGCCTTCCGCGCCACCGCGTCGATCGAGGAGGTGGTGCAGCGCGCCATGGAGGTGGAGGCGGCTGCCCACGCCGCGTACAAGAACACGGCAGAGTACCGCAACAAGATCCGCGGTCTCATGACCAGCCTGAAGCGCAAGGACAACCCCGAGCTGGGCCGCAGTGTGCTGCGGGGTGATATCTCGCCCGAGAAGTTCGTTGTCATGACGGACGAGGAGCTCGCCTCGGACGCCCAGCGTGCTCGCGACAAGGAGTTGGAGCGTGAAAACATGCTCAAGGCACAGGTGCCCATGGCGCAGAAGTCTATCAGCGATTCTTTGCAGTGCGGCAAGTGCAAGGAGAAGAAGGTCTCGTACAGCCAGGCCCAGACCCGCTCGGCCGATGAGCCCATGACGACTTTCTGCGAATGCACCGTTTGCGGGAACCGCTGGAAGGTGAGTGCGCCCCTATGCTGGCCTAGTTGCGCTCCCCCCATACTTACTCCAAATCTAGTTCTCGTAGTTAACCCCGTGGACCGTTGTATCTCTTTCTTGTTTCGTTTTCCCACTTCATTTTCATCGCCTTTAGGGTCGGAGGCGCAATGAACGGTTGATTTCGGCCCCTGGGGAGGGCCGGCCGGGGAGTTTTTGCATTATGAGATGTGTATCTCGGGAATAGGATCATTTGGTCACCGTTGAGGAGGTCTAGACCTGCAATGCAGAGGCACACGAGTCAAAAGAAGTCAAGATGGCCTCTTTCGTTTTTTGTCTGGGTTTGCCCAGTTCGGTCTTGGAGTATTTGACTAAGGAGTTTTAGGAAGGACTCGCTTGTGCCTGCATGGCGCCCAGGCAGCGGGATAGCGAACCCCGCCTTGGGGACTGGGAAGCTCTGCTCGCGGCCGGGGGAGCGAGGCTGATTTTGTGTCGGGGGTGGTATTTGCCAGAGTGTAGATGCTCCACCGCTGGGAAGGATACATCTTAGTCTCTGAAACGTGACGGAGCACCACCAGTGGCCAAACGCACAAGATCCAGGAGCGCTCTGGGTATCAATCTGCCTTTGGTTGTATATTAAAGTGGATTTGTCTCGCCCACGGGGACGATATGGGTCACCCCGCAAACTACTGCGGTTTCGGAATGCCCAGCACAGAAAGCAAATCCCCATCCTGCTCTTCTTTCTCGTCCTCCAGCCCCATGGCAGCAATGTGCTTCCAAAACTTGCTTAGATGTCTCGTCCCCGAATCACACAGGATTGTCACGACTCGGCTGCCCTTGGGCATCTTGAGAGCCGTCACCACCGCGGCAACACAATTCACTGCGCTGCTGCTCCCAATAAATATCCCATCATGTTCCACCAACCACCTCGCCATCCGAGCTGCCTGCTCGTCCGTGACCTTCACCGCATCGTCAATCAGCCCCCGCCCGACCTCAAAGTTCTCCGTGATCCGGTTGATTCCGATCCCTTCCACCATCGTATCCACTTGCTGCCGCCGCCGCGTGCCCTCTCGCTCCGTCGACGAGTACATGACGCCGTGCCGGATCTTGTTGTACAGCCCGCTGCCCTGCGGGTCGGCGAGCACCACCCGCAGCGAGGTCAGCCCAGCCTCCTCCTTGAGGTACTTGGCGACGCCCGCGATGGTGCCTCCTGTGCCGGCCCCGGCAACAAATGCGTCCAGCTGCCCGTCGGTCTGCGTGTAGATCTCGGGGCCGGTGGTCTTCATGTGCGCGCTGTAGTTCGCTAGCGACTCGAATTGGTCGGCAAAGAAGCCGCGCGAAGGCGTGTCAGTCGCCGCAGTGTGCTCCTTAGCGCGGGAGCGGGCGAGGTTGACAAAGTGGCCTGGGTCGGTGATGGGCGCGACGGGCACGCGCTCGACGGTTGCGCCGAGGTGATGCAGCAGGTCCGACTTCTCGACGGCCATGTCGTCGGGCATGCAGATGTGGGCCTTGTAGCCGCGGGCGCGGGCCAATACTGCAAGGGAGATTCCCGTGCTGCCCACGGTGCCCTCGTAAATAGTGTCGCCACGGCCGGGAAAGAGGAGGCCCTGTTCCTCGGCGACCTGGATCATGTTTAGGGCCACTCGGTCTTTAGGGCTCCCGCCTGCGCCATTGAGGAACTCGGCTTTGGCGAGAATAATGCAGCCCGTTGCTTCGGAGAGGCTGCGTATCTTAATGAGTGGCGTGTTGCCGATGGTGCCTTCGACTCCGTCCACGATACCATTGCCGCGGTCGGAGCTCGTGGCCGAAGACTCCTCGCGGTCTTCAAGGCTGACGGGCCCGAAAAGGAGGCTGCTCCGCCGTCTCCGTTTTCTCCCTCGCTCGTACCGGGATTCGAGTTCAGGGTACAGATCCTTGAACCCCAGTGTCACAAAAATTCCGGCAATAAATGCTACTGTGAGGGCAGCCGTGCCGTAGACTCGAGGATGGTCGCTCAGGGACATTGTGGCGGCATGTTTGGTCGTGTCTCTTTTTTCCCCTCGGTTTTTCCCCCCGAAGTGGCACGCTTCAAGGTCAGAAGATAAAAAAAAGAGATTCGTGTTCAAACAATTTAACAAAGAAATCTGTCCTGCTCCGAGAATGATGAGTATATATTTCTTGGGAAAACCAAACCCCAAGGCCACAAATTGGTCCAACCCGAGAACATAAACTTCAGGAAGTTCGGCTTGATGTCATCATCTGGCGCTACTGCACAGCAGTTCCGCCAAGGCCGATCCGGCCCCTGTCTCGGGGTGAACCCGGGGGCTGTGGGGCGCAACCCCGCAGGCTCGCTCCTGTGCTGCAGTGGGGGAGCTCGGGCCATCTAGAAAAGTTGACAAAGGTTGCTGCAGACGACAGCTTCCCGCATTTGTGCACAGCCATCGAGGTCCTCGCCAGCGAACCCCTCGGCCGGCACCATGGACTCTCCCATCGTTACGCGGCTGTTCCGACAGCTATTCCGGCACCATCCGGCCTGCCAATCGCGGCGGAACCTGGCAACGCTGGCAACAGCTCTCCGAGATGTGCGTCGACAACACCGCGTTGCGCAGCAGCTGCGGCAACCGCAACACCATCACCAACACCACCAACACCGCTCCTATGTGGCCCGCAGCCGTGGCGGCTCTGGCACAAACCTGCCCCAGTCCGAGAGCAATTGGCAACAGCGCTCCGAGATCTTCCAACAGGACATGTCAGAGGAGTTCCAGAAATACCCCATGGTGACCGCCATGGACCTTCGCACCCGAAAGGAGAGGCCACGACGCGTCAAGATGCTCATGCGGGACTTCATTGAAGGTTGGTCTGCTCATGCCGGATGTTGGATTGAGCCGGCTGGCGATTGGTGACGGGGAAGCCGCTGACACCACCCCGATTTATCTGGTCCCAGACAGTCTCTACAACCCAAGCTACGGCTACTTCTCCAAGCAAGTCGTGATCTTCACCCCCGGCGAGCCGTTCCACTTCCCTTCTTTATACGATGAGCTCGACTTCCACTCCCTGCTCTCCCGCCGCTACGTCGAGTTCGAGGACTCCCTCGACGCCGTGTCGCCGAGCGATTCCCGCCAGCTCTGGTACACCCCGACGGAGCTCTTCCGCCCCTATTACGGCGAATCCATCGCACGCTACCTCATCGCGAACTACAAACTCACCACATACCCTTACCATGATCTAATCATCTACGAAATGGGCGCCGGCCGCGGCACCCTCATGCTCAACATCCTCGATTACATCCGCGACGTCGACCCCGCCGTCTACAACCGCACAAAATATCGGATCATCGAAATCAGCACGCAGCTTGCCACCCTGCAAAACTCCCAGCTCATGCAGTCCTCGGCCGCGCGGGGCCATGCAGACAAGGTGGAAATCATCAACCAGTCCATCTTTGACTGGACCAATCCGGTCCCCTCGCCCTGCTTCTTTCTCGCCTTCGAGGTCTTCGACAACTTCGCACACGACGTCCTCCGGTACGACATGACTACACTAAAGCCGCTGCAAGGCATGGTTCTGATTGACGACAATGGCGATTTCTACGATTTCTACACCCCCCACCTCGACCCTGTCGCAGCCCGCTATGTCCGTGTGCGGGATGCCGCCACAGGGGGGCGATACAAGGTTCCATACCCGACCACCCGTGTGGGCCGATGGCTTGCGACTCAAAAGCCGCTGGCACCGAATCTCAGCCCCCCCGAGTACATACCCACGCGGTTGATGCAGTTCTTTGACGTGCTGGGGCGGTATTTCCCGGCGCACCGGCTGCTGACGAGCGACTTCCACTCCTTGCCGGGTGCGATCAAGGGGTTGAATGCGCCAATTGTGCAGACACGCTTCCAGAGACGGCCGGTCCCGGTCACCACACCATTGGTGAGTTCTACTACGAACAAGGCCGTACCTCTGAAGGTTGACAAAATGACTGACTTTGACCCCAGGTCCACCAAGGCTTTTTTGACATCATGTTCCCCACCAACTTCCAAGCGGCAGAGGCCACCTACCAGGCCATCACAGGCAAACTGACTCGTGTGCTGACCCACGAGGACTTCATGCGGAGGTGGGCATACCTCGAGGACACGGAGACTCAGAGCGGCGAAAACCCTCTGTTGACGTGGTACAAGAATGCCAGTGTGCTGTACACTGTATAACAACCGTACATACAACACGATTGTAGCAATGACAACCTTGGCCTCTCAAATTGTTGAGGCATGCACCTGGCAGAACACACAGGACAAGCTTGTCTCACACTGCCTGTTGGCTCGCCGGGGGTTGCTCGAAATTTATACCCTTCGTCAGTCTATCCCGAGGGAGCCGAGGGCGCGAATTACTCGATACAGTAGAATTCTTGGATATCACGCACTCCTTCGGACAAAAAAGGCCTAAAATAGCCCATGAAAATCCTGTAACCACATTAACCCCTTTTTCCCCACCGAAGTAGACCTCAAAGGTTGAGCTCCTTCAACTTCTCCGACAGCCACTGCTCCGCCTTGGCGACGGCCTCGTCGAGCTTGGCGGGCTCTGCACCAGCACCCTGCCGGCTGGGCTCCTTGCCGCCCGTCTTGCCACCAATGACCCCCGTCACGGCAGCGGTCCACTCCTCGGCCTTGATGCCCTTGGACGAGAGATGCTGAAAATCATATCAGTACACGTGTGACCGGGATCTGGGTGTGGTTAAGTGAACATACCGTGCCGACGTAGACGCCATGCATGACGGCGTCGTCCTTGCTGCCCGCAAAGACGTACACCGTCCGCTCCTTGTCCTTGGACTTGTAGTGGGTCATGACATCGGAGATGGCCTTGGCGTTGGCCGAGATGGGGAGGTGGCCAACGAAGAACTTGGAGTCCTTGTTCTCCTCCGCCTTGAAGTGGTCCTGGACGGTGTCGAGCGCCGTCTTGCTCTCGGCCTTCTGGCGCTTCTTTTGCTCGTCGACAACCTCCTTCTGGATCTTGGCGAACCGCTGCCGGAGATCCTCCTTGGTCAGCGCAGAGATGGTGAGCGCGTCGAGCTCAACCGCAGCGGCCTTGATGTCGGCAGCCTTCTGCGGGCCGAACTCGAGGGCCTCGATGTGGTCGAGCTTCTCGCTGAAGGTCTTCGCGTCGCGCTGCGCCTGGTGGGCACCGTCGCCGGTATAGGCAACGATACGGCGGATACCCTTGGCGATACCGCTCTCCTCGACGATGACCAGGTCCTTGATGAGACCTGTGGCTTCGACGTGGGTGCCGCCGCAGAACTCGACGCTGACCTTGCGCCACTCGGGGTTCTTGGGGTTGCTAAGGAGCTCGTCAACGTCGACGCCGATCGAGACGACACGCACTGGGTTGGGGTATGTCTCGCCAAAGACGGCACGGACACCCTCAATCTCGCGAGCCAGATCGAGGTCGACATCCTTGGTGTATGTCTTGAGATCTCTGCGAATGTCCTCGTTTGACATGTCCTCAATCTTCTTGATCTCCTCCAAAGTGACCTGGCTCTTGTGGCTGAAGTCGAAACGCAACTTGTCCTGGTCGACCAGCGAACCCTTCTGGTTAACCTCCTCACCCAGCACCTCTCTCAGCGCGTGGTTGAGAACGTGAGTGCCGGTGTGGTTGTTCCGGATAGGTTGGCGCCGGAGCTCGTCGTATTCGCAGGTCACCTCATCACCAGCCGTGAGCTCTCCGTACTCGAGGTAGCCGTTGTGCACGATGTAACCGCCATACTCCTGGACGTCAAGGACCTTGAACTCGGCAATGCCGTCGATGATGATCCGACCGGTATCCGCAACCTGGCCACCCGACTCGGCATAAAAATTGGTCTTGTCGAGCAGCAGCCCAAGAGGGGTCTTGGGTGGGAGCTCCTTGCTGGTCGTGCGGAACTCGGAGCCGGTGAAAACCAGTTCAACTTTGCCCTGAGTGTCGCCCCTCACATACTTCGCCTCCGAGTCTGGCCGCGAGAGCTTGACGGTGTTCTCCAGCTCAGCGATCTGGTGTACGTTGAGCTTCGGGAAGGTCTGAACCGCCTCCTTGACAGCCTTGCTGGCCTCCCTCGCCTTTTCGCGGGCGACCTCAACCTCGGCCTCGTCGATGGTGAGGCCACGCTCCTCAGCCATGAGCTTTGTGAGATCCTCAGGGAACCCAAAAGTGTCGTACAGCCGCCATACATCAGCGCCTGAGAGCTTGTTGTCGCCGGTCTTTGCAGCAATCGCAGCGTATTTCTCAAACTGCTTTTCGCCGCGATCAAGCGTGACCGCAAAAGCCACTTCCTCCTCGTCCAGGATCTCTTTGATGTCTCCTTGCTTCTTCTTGAGCTCGGGGAATTGCTCGGCCATCTGCTCAACCAACGCCGGCAGGATGCTGGAGAAGAAGGATCCGATCTCGGCCTGGAAGTACTTCCGGGCATACCGCACACCTCTCCGAAGAACACGACGGACAACATATCCACGACCGATGTTGTTAGGGGCAGCGCCATCGGCAATGGCGAACGACAGTAGCCGGATGTGGTCGGCGACGACACGATAAGCAGTATCGATTCCGTCAACATCGTCCTTCCCGTACTTGTCTGTGTATGGCCGAGCACCAGTGACCTCCTGTATCCTAGCGAACAGGGGTGTGAAGATATCGGTAGCGTAGTTGGAGATCTTGTGCTGGAGAGCAGATACCAGACGCTCAAAACCCATGCCGGTATCGATGTGTTTCGCGGGCAAGGGCTTGAGCGACTTGTCTTGCTGGCGGTCGAACTGCATGAAAACGTTGTTCCACACCTCAACGACAAGGGGATCATCCTGGTTCACAAGATGGGCGGCGTTTCGCCCCCCGACCTTGTCGTAGTGAACCTCACTGCAGGGGCCGCACGGCCCTTGGTCGCCCATCTCCCAGAAGTTGTCCTTCATGTCGCCGGGTAGAATATGGTCCTCAGGGACACCAACGTCGAGCCACAGCTGCTTAGCCTCGAGATCCGGCTCAAGATTCATCGCAGGGTTGCCCTCGAAGTACGTGACGTAGAGCCGGTTGGGGTCGAGGCCGTAGACCTTGGTCAGGAGTTCCCAAGACCATTCAATCGCCTCCTTCTTGAAGTAGTCGCCGAAGGACCAGTTGCCCAGCATTTCGAAGAATGTCTGTCGTGTTGTTAGCCGACGAGGCTCTCGTGGTTGTCGGTACTCGCGCCACTCACATGGTGATAGCTGTCCTTGCCGACATCGTCGAGGTCCTGTTGGGCGGGGCAAGTTAGCATGCTGCGATGCGGACTGGGTGGAAGGGGGGGGGGCGGTTGGGTGTCTGCATACATTGTGTTTGCCACCAGCACGAATGCACTTCTGTGTGTCTACCGCACGCTTCATCTGGGCCATAGGCTCAGTCTTGCCAATTGTTCCGAGGAAAATGGGCTTGAACTGGTTCATGCCCGCGTTCGTGAAGAGCAAGGTGGGGTCATTGTGAGGGACGACCGACGACGAGGGGACTGCGGGGCAGGACAGCTAGGTC
>OUNM010594966.1_pt1 | contig 37203 bp, 27 predicted proteins | sample 1769961 | NCBI WGS metagenome assembly OUNM01 (sample SAMEA3914820, study PRJEB12502) | metagenome | biome: forest; material: soil | place: USA | collected 2012-03-12 | depth 0.3 m | reverse complement strand
GACTATTACCCGCAAAGACCCGCCGATCGAGGCCGAGTCAGAAAGCCCTTCTGCGTGAAATTCAAAGTAAAACGGGTCAGCTAGTAAAACAGGTCCGTCTTTGTCTTTTAGACCATTTGGGTTGGGCCCGTTGACGTGCAAAAGCCGAAGCTGCGTTGACTTCCGCAGCATAGGCTGAGTTTGCTAACAGATACGCGCGTGTCAGATGCAAGAACGAATCCCGTTTGACCGCCCGTTTTGCTTCTCCTTCGAATTTTCGTTTGACGTTGCACGATGAAAATAATTCCGACAGGACGGAGTAGTACCAGTGGGTCGACTTGTGGAACGTGGAACAGTTGGCGTTTTTTCTTTCCAGGTTGAAAGGGATGCGCGAGGGTGAAAGTAACGTGTTCGATCAATCGATGCTTCTCTTTGGCTGCGGCAGGGGTGATGGAAATGTGCGCCATCCGCGAAGTTTGCCCATCGTCCTGGCTGGGCGAGGGGAGGGGGCGCCGGTATGATGAGGCTGAAAAAGCATTCCGCATCTTTGATGAGAATCGCACTGGCCCCGTTCTTCATGGGGCTAACCTCAATGCTGGCGGCCGCCTACGATCCGCCAACGGTGACCACCGAGGCGGCGTCGGACGTCACAACGCATCACGCGACTCTTCATGCGACGGTGAATCCGCACGGGCAATCCACGTTTTGCTATTTTCAATACGGCACGACCACGAACTACGAATTGATGACCGAAGGGGCGAACGTGGGTGGTACGAACGCGGTGCCGGTCAGTGATGTTGGGCTATGGCTTAACCCAGGTACGCTATATCATGTCCGGATCCTCGTTTTTGCAAACCAGGAGATGTTCCCGGGACAGGATGTCACATTCACGACGCCGGAGACAGGCGCCATTGCGGTGGTGGCCTCCGGGGATGCGGCGGCCGGCGCGGGATCGAAAGCGACATTCAAGAAATTTGGCGCCCCGATCCTCAATGCCTCGGGCGATTTCGCCTTCCGAGGCACGCTGGCTTCCAATGGGAAAAATGACCACGGTATCTGGACTAAGATTGATGGCTCGCTGTCGCTGATCGCTCTGGAAGGTGGAAAGGCTCCTGACACATCGGCGCACTTTGCGACATTTAGTGATCCGGTATTTAACGCGAATGGCAAAATCGCATTCGTCGGCACCCTCGAACCGGAAAGCGGAGTCAAGCCGGGGACTGCGAGCGGCATTTGGAGTGATGTGCGGGGGAAACTTTCGCTGGTGGTTCGGCAGGGACAGGATGCGCCCACGGTTTCCGGAGCGACGTTTGGAAGTTTTATATCAATGGCTTTACCGGATGCCGGGGGGCCTGTCTTCATGGCGAAGCTCAAGGGTGGGAAGCCGGCAAATTCGATCAGCATCTGGACAGTGGATGATCAAGGAGCATTATCTCTCGTCGCGCGCACGGGAGTTAACGTAATGGTGCGCGATGCGCCAAAGACGATTTCCATGCTGCAGTTTTTGCCGCCGGTAAAGGGAGTCAACGGTCAATCGCGCGGCTTCAATCGAGGGGGTGGCGTGACCTTTCTCGCCTCCTTCACCGATCATTCGCAAGCCGTGTTCGGAGGCTCGTCCGTATATGCAGCGACGGGCGATATTGTTTGGATCACCGATGCCCCACTAACAAACCTTCGCCAGCCGGCAGTAGCCGATTACAACGGGATTGTTTTTGCCGCGTCTTTGGGACGGGACGGCACGAATGTGACTGCGGCCAATGACCGTGGAATCTTTCGTTCGTACATTCTCTGCACGACGGAGGTTCAGTCAGGCGACGATGCTCCCGGCACGTCGGGAGCAAAATTTGGCCAGTTTGGTGATCCGGTGCTTTCCGGCGGAAGCCTGCTGGCATTCGCAGCGACGCTGAACCCTGTCCTCGGGGGGGTGACGGCGGGCAATTCCGCAGGAATCTGGAGCAATGTGTCCGGATCGCTTTCATTGATTGCGCGCCAAGGGAGTCAGGCCGATGGGGCTCCCATCGGCGTGCTATATAGCAACTTTTCCGAGCTGGCTTTGCCGGCCTATGGGGGTCCGGTGTTTCTTGCCCAGTTGAAGTATGGTCAGGGACTCAATGGAACCAACAACATCGGACTTTTTGGATCGGACAAGACCGGAACCGTATCCCTGCTTCTGCGCACGGGAGATGCGATTTCCGTGAATGGTGAATCCAAAACCGTGAAGCTGATGCAGTTTCTCCCATCGGTCCGGACTGTTCCGGGACAGACGCGCGGGTTCAATTCCGACGGTTACTTGCTCTTCCGAGTCATGTTTACGGATCGCACCGAGGCCATCGTGGAATATCTGCGATGAAAAAAGTTGACCCCGTTCGCTAACTTTACGGTGGAAGGAGTGCGGGAGAGTTCACATGGAAATTTACGATCTGCCATTGATCTCCATGCTTGATCAACCTCAGGCTGATCGTAGCCTCTCCTTTTTCGAACTCGGCCTGGGCAACGTATTCAGCGGTCACGGTTTTTCCGGCTTGGGTGGTGGCAGACATCAGGGATTGCCCTTTTGCGGGTTCACACTTCTGCAGCGCTCCAAGTGCTCTTAACCATCGGAAAAGACGATCTACCTGGTCGATCGTCACCACTTTGTTAAATTCAGGGCTGGCCCGATCGAGCAATTCTTTCTCACTCCACGTACTCACAATGGCGGGAATCGCCGAATCCGCATAGGCTCTACTCTCTTTGTCAAGCGCACTGCCTTTGATGGCGACAAAAGCGATTCCGACAGCGGCAAGGACAATGAGAGCAAAGAAGATTGAGCCGAGAGTAATGAAGAACTTTTTCATGAGCGGGCAAGGGGCCTGCCGATGCAAAGCTCGTCGACAGCTCCGGGCTAAAGCAAGCGCGAATTGTTAGCCAACCTTCGCCACCCGGTGAGATTCTCATCCAAGCCATCGAGGAGGTCCGTGCGGGAGGCGCGCCGATGACGGGAGAAATCGCGCGCCTCGTGGTGAAGTCCTTTTATGCGCCGCCCACTGCGCGGGAAGGCAGAGCAGCGGCGACGCTTTCGGCGCGAGAGAAAGAGATTCTCGCGCTGCTGAGCGAGGGCTGCGCCAACAAGCAAATCGCTCAAAAGTTAGGGATCAGTGCCGACACCGTCCGCACGCACCTGGCGCATATCTATGAAAAGCTCCACGTGCGCTGCCGCACGGAAGCGGCGGCACTCTACTTCAAGCAAGGCGCATGAAGTATGCGCCGATCGCCCATCCACAAAAGTGTTGAAGACAAGGTCCCTTCCCGGACTCGTTTGCTAGCACAGCGGCGCTGGCGAGATTTCTACCAAGGCCGGTTCATCGCCCATCGCTCGCGGCGTTAAAAATAACTGATCGCTAGCTTTGCTTCGGGTGAATGATCTGGGCGATTTCTCTTCGATTGATAGTGAGGATTCGAATTCAAACGAGCCCTCCTTTCAAGGGTCCGAATGATGGTGATGAACTCGCGCTCGTTTGCAAGTCCCCTCCAATCGGAGGGGTAGACGCTATCTGCGCGCGGTGTCAGTATCGGCGTGAACTTGAGCGTGACGACGGGTTGGCAATGAAAAGTCTTTTGTGCACCATCGTCGTCAGTCTCCAATGCTTCGCCCCCACAGAACATGAATTATCCATTCATTCTCGCTCCAGACTGCGCTCCAAACGCGGCGTATTCAAACGACCAGCGCCTGGCGCGGACGCCTCGTGGTGAAGGAACTTTGCGACGTTCCCGCCTGGCGATCACTATCACCCTGGCGGTACTGTTCCTCGCGATCCACTCTTCTTCGGCGAGTGTGACCACCGTGACCACTTCCTCAGGGCTCACCCTCTCGGTTGATTCGACCGGCCCTTACCAGATTTCAGGAGGATCTCCGGCGTGGGTCTTTGGGGGGAATCTGGCAACGACCTTATCCTCAATCACGTCCACCACTGGCAGCGATAGCAATGGCAACTACCATCAAATTACTTTTAACTATACGCTGAGTGTTGCGCGAACCTCTTCGATCCGCGGTTATGACGGTAAAATGGCCGTGCTCTTTACGACCACCTACGTGGGCGCCGGCTCCAATGCGAATCCCTTCCCACGACTGAGCACCTATCCCAGCGGACTCTCGCACGTGAGCTATGGGGACAAGTTTGGCGTCTATAATTTCTCCACGCTCTACGGCGACAGTCCGTGGATCTACTTCGATAGTTCCGCGCGGACGTTCATCCTCTCCCCCGCGAAGAATTTCATGATCGCCGGCGCGAGCAAAGGTTCCGACGGCTCGCTATCCATGGGAATCGACTCGGCCATCACTAGTCTTCCTGCAGGTTTCAGCCACAAAAGCTGGCTGGTTTTTGGGCAGGGGATCAATAGCACCTACGACGTCTGGGGCAATTGCATGACGAATTTCACGGGAAAAACCCGAGTGGCCAACGATGCCTCGACAATGCTCAATAAGCTGGGGTACTGGACGGACAACGGCGCGGCCTATTACTATAACTATGATTCCACCCTCGGCTACGAGGGGACGCTCCTCGCGATTCGGGACGAATTCAAGCAGAAGGGCATTCCGCTGGGCTACATGCAACTCGATAGCTGGTGGTATCCGAAAGGCTCGAGCCAGGATTGGACGGCAAATGGAAGCGGACTTTACCAATACGTAGCGGCGCCTGCGTTGTTTCCCGACGGATTGCCGCACTTCCAGACTAACCTCGGCTTGCCGCTGGTGACTCACAATCGCTGGATCGACGGAAGCAGCCCCTATCGGTCGCAGTACACGATGTCGAAAAACGTTTCCACTGCCGCAGCGTTTTGGAACAACATCATCGGCTATATTCACACGGCAAACGTCATGACTTACGAGCAGGATTGGCTAAACGACCTGGCCTTGCCGAACATGAATCTGAACGATCCGCCCAATTTCATGAACAACATGGCTGCGGCCTGCTCCAGTAATGGAATCGAGATGCAGTACTGCATGCCGCTGGCGCGGCACTATCTGCAGGGCTCGCTATATAACAATCTGCGCACCATGCGGGTGAGCGACGATAGCTTCAGCACGGGCAAGTGGGATTCTTTTCTCTATGATTCCAAACTGGTGACTTCCTTGGGGGCCTGGGCCTGGACGGATGTGGTGGATAGCAATCGCGACAATAGCCTGATGCTGCAGGCGCTTTCCGCCGGACCCGTGGGAGTAGGCAATGCGTTGGGGACGGTGAACGTGGCGAATGTTCAGCTCTGCGTTCGTGCGGACGGCGTGATCGTGAAGCCGGACGCTCCGATTACGCCCATCGACGAAACCTATCTCGGTGAGGCGCAGAGCGGCAGCTCGCCGATGGTGGCGGCTGCGTGGACAGACTTCAGCGGATTGAGAGACCTCTATCTCGTCGGTTATGCCCGGGACGCCACACACAACATTGCTTCATTCAAGCCGTCCGCGCTGGGGGTCAGCGGGAGCGCCTATGTCTATAACTGGAATTGGCTGGGTGGATCGATTTTGAAGAGCGGCGAGACCTTCAATGCGCCGATCGACATTCCGAATAGCGGCCCTAGTTCCACACTGTTTCTTGCCGCACCGGTCGGGAGTTCGGGCATCGCGTTCCTTGGTGATCCTGGTAAATTTGCCAGCCTTGGCAAAAAGCGCATTTCGCAGCTATCCGACAATGGAACCGTTTCCGCCACGGTGCTTTTCGCCACGGGGGAAACATCGGTGAATGTGTGGGGCTGGTCGCCCACGCAGCCGCAGATCACGGCTAGCAACGGCACGGTCGGATCGATAGCGTACGACGCGACGACCGGTCTTTTCTCCGCGCCGATTTCTCCCGGGGCGAATGCCACGGCGCAACTCTCCGTTTCCCGCGTGGCGGGGACACAAACGACGCTGCGAAATGAAGCGGAAATTTTGAGTATCGTCCAATCCTCGGCGGCAGTCTCGAACGGCGGCAACGATGGGCTGAGCAACGATGCAGCCTCGCACCTGGCATCCACGGTCGTTGGCGATCTCGTGTCTTATAATGTAAATGTGCCCGAAGCACGCACCTACGATGTGCGCGTTGGCGTCAGGAAAACGTCCGCCTCCGGAACGTTTCAGATGGCCGTCGCCGCAGCGGGCAGTAGTTCGTTTGTGAATCACGGAGCGGTGCAGGATTCCTATAACGCGACGAATCTCCGGGCAGAATTCGACCTCGGCACGGTGACATTTGGTTCCGCGGGAGACAAAACCTTCCGATTCACCGTGACGGGCAAGAATGCGGCCAGCAGCGGTTACGAGCTGTGGTTTGACTATATAACGCTGATCGCGCAGTGAGGTTGGTTTTGGCAAAGGGGTCCTTGTCGTTTACAATTTTTGCGGATTAGCGCTGGCGCGGCAATTTCGCGCTTGCCTCATCGGCCGCGGTCGCTGACTCTCCATCGGCGGGCGATCCTAGCGCACGATCCTATCGTTACTGTGCGGGTATTCGCCCAGAGCAGTCAGCCATTCACCACCGAATGAATCGATTTTTCAACTTTATCATCGCGCTGCTTGGTTTTGGCCGAGCCGCTTGGGCCTCGGACTCCATTGCGATCCGAAACGTAGATGACCAAAATCGCATTTACCAAGCCGCTTGCGATATTATCGAACCCTATATGCGGTTGGCAGACAAACCGCCGAAAAAAGTAACGAGCGAGGCTGCGGTCGAACTCCAACGGGCTATCCAGATGCTCGATGCAGTTACGACGCATGCGCCGGCAAACTGGAGCGCTTTCTGGATCAAAGGCAAAGCCTGCCAGGCCATCGGAGATTCGAAGGCGGCTTGCGCTGCCTTCAAAAGCGCTTTCGATCTCCAAGACAAGAATCCGGATGTCGCAAGGGAATATATGTACGAATGCATAAAGCTAGGTGATGGAGCTGAGGGGCTTCGTGCCGCGCAACAGGCCCTCGCTGTGAATCCGTCCGATGCGGGGCTTCACGCGAATCTTGCGCTGGCTCTGCTTATCGCCGCCAAACCCAAGGAGGCTCAGGTGGCTGTCGATGAGGCTTTGAAGATGGACCCGCAAGACAAGATTTCCCAGAGGTTGCATCAGATGATTCTGAAGGTCATCGATGGCTCCAGGGCCCAACCAACCAAGCTGAGTGAACTCGAACGCTGACCACGCAGCGCCCGGCTGCCGAGACATAGTCTGGAGAGGAAAGGGGGACATGCAACAAATCTTGACAGCCGCGCTGCACCAAAGGTCCGCGAACAAATTCCATCAGATAACGAAACCGGCGCCTGTGACTACGCTGGACGTTATGTTACTTGACGCGTTCCAGCACCCATCCCTTGCGCTCTGCGCTGGTAATGGTTGCCTTCGTGAGAGTTTCGTTGAATTGGAGATCGACCGCGACTTGGGTGTTGCCCCACGGCAGGACTTCAACGGTATCCGGCGACAGACGTTTAATCGGATATTTGGAGTTGTCCCAGTGGGCAATGGAGTTTCCAGCGCGGTCGAATTCCAGGATACCGATGGTTCCAAATTGCCATCTGGTGCCGGCCACCGCCTTTTCGATCGGGGTGAGGGTGAAGTCGATGGCCGGCGGCGCTGCGGCTTCGGAAGCAAGTGTCTGAATTTCGCCTTTGATCTTCAGGGCGAGGTCCAGGTCGTTGGCCTGGGTCGCGCGACGGAGTAATTGTTCGAGGGCGGTTTGATAGCGCCGGTTTATGGGCTCCATCGCGGCCGCCGCGGCCTTGGTGCGCTGCTCCTTGAGTTGTTTGAGTTCGCGCTCCATATCATTGTCGGCGGACAGCGCGAAGCCCGAGACACAAAGGATCATTGCGAGCACAAGGGGCGTCTTCATGGAAGTTTTCACGCTAGCGGGTGTGCCGGAGAGATCAAGAGAGCAGCGAAGGAGTATTGAACAGCATTCGGAAACAACGAATCGGGATCGGCTCTCCCTTTTCACATCGTTCGGATTGCGGGAACGAGAGGGAGAATCATCGTGAATTGCCATCGAGTCACCTAGTCTGTATGCTAACAAAGGAGGAATATCATGAGTAATCGAATTCACGAACTGCTTTACCGTAACCTTCAGGAGGTTTTTGGCGAGGGTAACGCGGCGCGCCGGTGTGGAGCCATTGACGAACTCTACACGGAGGATTGCGAGGTGTATGTGCCGCCCGGAAAATTCGTCGGGCGTGAAGCACTCGATAAACTTGCCGGTGATCTCCGCGCGACCCATCCGCACTTTGTCTATACTCCGCTCGGCGAGGCTCAGGATCTCCACAATGCCGGTCGTGTGGCCTGGGGTTCCGGGCCGCGCGGTGAGCCGCCTCACTATACAGGCCTGGATGTGATCATCGTTCGCGATGACAGGATCGCCGTGCTCTACGCCTTCCTTGATGCCTCACCCTCTTAGCGATGGTGTATAAAGCGTATCCGTTATCGAGCTGCCTTCGCGTTTCTTTCTGCTTAGATATTGCATGAACTACCAAGAGCACACTGAGCAGGCACCGTTGACGCTGGAAGAGGGGACAAGATTGTGACAGATCTTTGTCGACCGCGCTCCTGCTCGACTCGCACAAATGGCCGCTGCCGTTAGCGACGCTGACGCCTTTACGCATTTACCGGCAGCATCCGCGGCCGCCTTTCATCTCGGACGGTTTGCCGATGCCAAAGCGTTTGCGGAGCGCGCACTCGCTCTGGCGTCCGTGTTCGAGAAGGATTGGAACTACGGTAATGCTTTGCATCTCGGCCATACGGTCCTCGGACTTCTCGCTCTCCACGACGGAGACCAGTCATCAGCGCTCCGTGAGCTCCGCGCATCGGGTCAAGCGCCAGGCTCTCCGCAGCTTAATACTTTTGGCCCTACGATGCATCTGGCCAGAGAGCTGCTCAAGTTAGGTCACGTGGAGCCGGCCCTCGCATATCTCGAACAGTGTCGCACCTTTTGGAAGAACGGCGGCGTCTGGATCGATCTCTGGCAGCGCAAGATTCGCGAAGGCGGCGTGCCGAACTTTTTTAAAAATCGCTATGTATAGCATCTTTGGCTTTGCGGTTTGAGTGGCCCTCATCGTTGCTCTCATCGTAGCGATCGTAGGTGTATTCTCGGCCAGAAAAGGCGCTTTCTATTGAGAAACGGCTTGACGGCGCAGCTTCGAGCCTGAGAGAAAATCTCGCGGTCTCAGTACGAACGGATCTCCACCTTACTTTTCCGTAATATATGAACATGCGCTGCTCCATCATTCATGAACATAGCGTCCGCCGCTCCGCAGCTTGGAACGGTAGGCGGATGGTTTTCACAGCAGCATTTCTTCTCTCAATAGCTGGTGTCCCGCTGCATGCGGACACGTTCTTCGGCGATATCCTGGGAAATCAGGTTTTCTCCGGTTATGGCATGGCGTCGGGCGGTGGTGTCAACAATGCCATTGCCCAAGGCTTCACCATGACTCAGACCATTTCGTTGGGAAGCGTGGATACCTACCTGTCGCAGTTTCAATTCGGCGCGGGATCCAGTTTCGCGCTTTCGATCTATAGCGATTCCGGGAATCTGCCGGGGACTGATTTGTTTGATCTCTCGGCCAACTTGGCGCCCGCCAGTTCGGGTTCGCCGCAACTGATCACTTGGACCGGCACAGGCTCCTTGACCCTTACCTCCGGGACTAAATACTGGCTCGAACTTTACGCCACCAATCCGAATAGCCCAACGGGGTCCAGCTTGCAGTGGGACGGGGCGTTGGATCAAAGCTTTGCCCAAGTGAATCCCACCGGCCCGGGCGCGACGGATGTGGGGCAACTCCGCACCGTGAATAACGGCGGCGTGTTTTCGGGTTCGCCGAACACCTCGGAACTCCGTACGACCTTTCAGTTGAACAGTGCGGTGCCGGAGCCCGGCAGCGGCGCTATGCTTGGCGTGGCGGGTCTTGTGCTGGCCAGCGTGCGCCGCCGTTCAGGGTGCGCTGGTCAGTGATGCACTCGCCTATACCTAGTGTTTGTCGGCCAGCGCGGCCTGGTACAACGTCGAGATTTGCTCGGCGGCCAGAGCCTGCCCAAAGATCGCTGCCTCGCAGAGGCGGCCTTTAAACGTTCGGCTGTTGCCATAGGAATCATTGCCGATTCTCGTTTCTCCGCCAAAGGGCAATGAGTATTGCGATTGCGGATTCTTGAAATTGGCGGATGTCTGCCCTTTGGCGTTATCCAGGTAAATGGTAGCGCCGGAACTCGTGACCGCCAGCGCGACCAGTGACCATTCGTTCGCTGGAAGTGTCAGGCCAGAATTCCACTGGTACGTTTTTAGTTCGTTATTCCAATTGTAGCCCAGATGGTCCCGGTCGTACTGCAAACCCGCCACCGTCCCCAGTCCATCCCGGCAAAATATCAAGCCGGTCGCCCCGGCTTGCTTGGCCGTGGTGGGGTAAATCCAAATCGTGAAAGTAACGTTCGCGGAGGTCAAATACAACGGCGGCAACGAGACAAATGAATTCTCCTCGGCATTGAAGAGCGCCGGCCACTCGTCCGAGGCAAAGCCGCTAAATCGTATAGCATCGAAATCCGGATACCCGAGTTTGACCGCAGAACGATAGATGCCATTCCGCTTGTTACCCGAGGAATCTGCCGCGGTCGTGCCGCGGCTCTCATTTAGTCGCCAGTAACCTATAGGTTGAAATTCGCTTATCTGGTGAACGAAATGGGACTGCGTTGCGTCGGGCGCTTGCTTTGGCACGGCTGCTGGCGCCTCACGATTGGCCGCTATGGAAGGAGCAGTGCCGGAAACTTTCGTTTTCGTTAAGGCCACGATGAGCCAGGTCCCGATCGCCAAAATCGCAACCCCTGCCGTCACCCATTTCCACGGCCTGCGCGCGGCGGAAGAAGTTTTGACCGAGGCCACATTCTGACCACTCGAAGCGGAACGCGGCTTCGCCTCGGGCCGGGCCAATTGATCGCGAGCGTACTGCAGGTGTTTGATCAAATCCTCGTAGTCCTGATATCGTTCGGCTGGGTTCACCTCCAGGCAGCGTTTGATCACGAAAGCCATTTCGCCGGAAACACCGGCCACCACGTTTTGAATATTAGGGATCGGGCGAGCCGTCTGGCGTTCAAGCACCGAACTCACCTTCTCCAAATCCAAAGGAGGCGCTCCCGCCAGGCAGTGATAGAGCGTGCAGCCCACGCTGTAGATATCGCTCCTTACGTCCTCGCTCTTTCGGAGAAGCTTTTCCGGCGCCATATATTCGGGCGTGCCCCAAACGTCGCCGCCGGCGTTAACTAAGGTTCGCGAGATAGGAAGGGCTAATCCAAAATCCGCGACCTTCACGTCGCCCTGGTCTGAAAAGAGAAGGTTTCCAGGCTTCACATCCCGGTGGAGCAAACCATGGTGACAAGCGGCCTGCAGGCCCTCCGCAAGTTGGATGCCGACGGACAGCACAGCCGCTTCCGGCAAACGCCCGTCGCGTTTCATTCGCTGAGCGAGCGATCCGCCACTCACGATCTCCATGGCGATGTAATAATAGCCATTCTGCCGGCCCGCCGAGTAAACCTTCACCACGTGCTGATGATTCAGCGAGGCGGTAATCAGAGCTTCTCGCTCCAATCCCTCGATGAATTCCTGGTCGCGCGTGTGCTCATTTCGCAGAAGCTTCAACGCCACGTCGCGCTCCAGAGTTTCGTCAAAGGCTCGGTAGACCGTTCCCGCGCCGCCCTGTCCGATTTGGCTCAGGAGCACAAAATGATGAAAGTCACGCAAGACCTTGATCAGGGCGCCACAATCGGGGCAAACCGTCTCGGTGAGCGGGCTGCATCCGGTGACATCCAGGAGAGCATCACATTTCTGACACCGGTCCACCACGCCATCCCGCTGCTGAAACTCCGAGATGGCCCGGTCGATCTGCTCCTGCCGGGCGTCGCCGCGCAGAATCACGGTGGAGGCAAACCGATCCGGCGGTTCCACACCTGGGGCATAATGGGACGTGGAATTTGGTGGGGATGATTCGGGGTGGTTCACCGGGCGGAAGCTTAGCAGTTTCCGTGCACAAATGGCCCGCCGGGGCATTAAAGGTAGGCAATCCGAAAGGCGGGAACTGGCGCGGGGATCGTCTTTATCTAAAGGAAAAGGGCCGGTGCTAACTATTGGCAAATGAGTATTTCCAGATGCTTTTAGGGTCGATGGTTAGAATTGCCCCTTTGTCTTCACGAGTGTTTCCGCATCTGCTGAGCATCGATAGTGAGAGCTACTTTTAATGGGTCGCGGGAGGGGATCTTCGCCGCTCAGTTTTCCCTCCCATCCGTGACCATAAAATGATTCCATTCCCGGCTCATCAGCCCTACATGAACATGAAGTCATTTCTCCTGACCGCCGCCGCCATCGTCGCATCCCTCTCTGTCGCGCAGGCGGAAAACCCGATTTTTCCCGGCCACTATGCCGATCCCGAGGCGCTGGTCTTTGGGGACACGTGCTGGGTATTTCCCACCTACTCGGCTCCCTACGGCGAGCAGGTTTTTTTCGATGCATTTTCTTCCAAGGATTTGGTCACTTGGGAAAAGCACTCGAAGATCCTGACTACAGATAGCATCAAATGGGCGAAACGCGCGATGTGGGCGCCTTCGGTGATCGAGAAAGATCACAAGTATTACTTCTTCTTCGCCGCGAATGATATTCAGAAAGACGATCAAGTCGGTGGGATTGGGGTCGCCGTGGCAGATTCGCCCGAGGGCCCCTATCGCGATTATCTCGGCAAACCGCTGGTCGATAAATTTCACAACGGTGCGCAGCCGATCGACCCTTACGTGTTCAGGGACAAGGATGGCACATGTTACTTGATATACGGAGGCTGGCGTCATTGCAATATCGCGCAACTCAAGGACGACTTTACCGAGATCGTGCCGCAAAAGGATGGCACGACGTTCCGCGAGATCACGCCGAAGGGATACGTCGAAGGGCCGCTCATGTTTATTCGGGAGGGCAAGTATTACTTCATGTGGTCGGAAGGGGGCTGGACTGGGCCAAACTATCGCGTCGCTTACGCCACGGGAGATTCTCCGTTCGGCCCCTTCGAGCGAATCGGCACGGTGTTGCAGCAAGATCCGAAAGTCGCAACCGGCGCCGGTCACCATTCCGTGATCAAAGTTCCGGGAAAAGACGAGTGGTTCGCGGTTTATCACCGCCGTCCCTTGGGTGAAACGGATGGCAACGCCCGCGTGACCTGCATCGACAAGATGGAGTTCGACGAGAAAGGGCTGATCAAACCGATCAAAATCACCTTCGAAAGCGTGCCGCCGACGCGGCTCAAGTGAAACAGAACGGCCGGGATTTTTGAGCCCGGCCGTGAGCAAGAGACTGAGAGAGTGTGTACCGCGTGATTACGAGAGCCGATAGTGATAAATGACCCCTTTGACTTCCCTTTTTAAAAATATGATTTGCAATCGAATCCTTTGTTACTTGGCCGTGAGCGGTATGACGTTTCAGCCACTCCTCGCTGCCACGGACGCTTCACGCGAATTCGATCAGTTGACCCTTGAACGCAACAAGGCATTGGACGCATCGGCGGAGGGCATCAACCGGCGTTATCAAACGGCACTTGAAGCACTCATGCGGCGAGCGACTCAAGCCAATGACCTGGACACGGCCTTGAAGATTAAACAGACGCTCGAAAAGCTTTCAACGACGCCATCTGCCGCTTTGGTCACCGTTCCGATCGAAGTTGCCGGGACTTGGAGATTCAAAAACTACGCGGATGGATACGAGGGCATCGCCACATTCAACTCAGATAACACTTACAATCTTGACGGCAAATATCATGGAAAATGGGAGATTAAGGACAAGCAGTTGGTGATAAGCTACGACAACCGTAATGGGCTTCAAGATCGTTATGACCTGCCAATTCACGACGGAAAGCTAACTGGCGCGAATACGCACGGTCAAAAAATGGCCATCACACGCAAATCGCCATGAAGAACGGCGAGAGAACTGATCCCGTTTTGTTCATACCGTAGCAATGGATCCATTCCGTCCCAAATGGGGCGCCGGGTACGTTAAAGGTAAGCAATCCGAAGAGGGGGGCTGGCATGGGGATAATCTTAGCTAGAGCATTTCAATTGTTTCTGTATCCGCTCACTATGATCTAATTCAAGGGAGATCATGGGAGCCGTGATCTTGCCCCAAAGGGGCTACGAAACGAAGCTCAAGGTTGCCGCGCGCGTGGAGAGATGGGGCGCGCGGCTACCTTGGGTACTATATTACAACGCGCTCTACCCCAAAGGGGTTGCGATGCAGGTTCTGTTTGGCGAGACGCGGATCGCAACCCCGTTGGGGTAGGGCGCGTTACTTGATATCCCGGGGTTACGCAGCCCCGTTGGGGCAGGGTTGGTGGCTACGGTTTTCGTTAAACTGCTCTAATGCGCATGTGAGAAAGGTTCCCTCGCCAAAACCGGTGGTGAAAAATGGGCGCTCATCCAAATCCGCGAATTCGGCGAATCTGACAGAAAACTAACTTTATTTTTCCGGGTGCTCTTTTTTTTGTCAGGATTGGGCGGAGTGGGTGAATAGGGGGTGAACGTACTGCCACATCATAGGCCAGCACGAACCAGCACACCATAGACCAACACATCCTCCTCCCAATAACATGAACCTTCCCCCTCGCGAACATCACAACGCCGGAATTGCCTCGAATCGATCTGCGCTTCCATTAAAAACGACAACTCGGATCACAACCGCCCGGCTTCGCCGCCTGGCGTGTGGAGTTCTGGGAGCGGCCAGCCTCGCATTCACCATCGACACAGCCTCCGCGCAAAACGGGACCAATGCCACTGCCGCTTACAATGGCTATCTCAGCGCCTACCTGGTGACGACCCACGTCAATGGCTATACCTATCCTTTGCCGTATATCGCCCAAAGCATCACCAACCGCAACCGGCTCTTCATGTGGGCCCAGGCCTATGTGATCACCGGATTGGAAGACCACTACGACAGGCTCCACGCCGCAAGCGACCTCACTCTGATCAACTCGATCCTCACCAGCTTTTTGGCACAGGATAAGACTGACCTGACCTGGGACAGTTGGAACGATGATCTCGAATGGGCCTGCATCGCCCTGGCCCACGGTTATCAGCAAACCGGAAACACCGCTTTCCTCAACGCCGCCGCGTCGAACTGGAATGCCGTGTGGAACCGGGGCTGGAGCAGCGATCTGGGCGGCGGGATTTGGGAAAATCAGAATAAAGGTTCAAAATGCGTTCTCAGCAACGCCCCGTTCATCATTGCCGGCTGCATGCTATATCGGATCACGGGAGACTCCACCTACATCACGAAATGCCAGCAATCCTACGCCTGGATGCGCAGCAATTGCTTCAACACCAGCACCGGCCAGGTGATTGAGGGGATCAGTTCCTCCGGTGCGAAGCTGACCTCCAACAATTCCTACAATCACGGCATCTTCCTTCAGGCCGCCAACGCCCTCTACAAGGTCACGACCACGGCGCAATATTTTAATGATGCACAGCTCACTGTGAATTGGGTCGTAAATAACCACAGCGTAATGACGGAAGACCATCCGAACAATGGGCCTTTTGGTTCCGAAGAATTTTTCCGGGGATTGAGCCTCTTTGCGGCGCAAAATAACCTTTGGACGACCTATCAGCCCTGGCTGGAGGCCAATTGCACCGCCGCCTGGAATAACCGCCGCACCGATTACAACATCACCTGGAACAAATATAACACGGCGACTCCCACCACTGACCTGGAGGCCATGGAAACCATCAGTTCGGTCATCGTTCAGGCCGTGACTCAAATCAGCCCCGTCGCTGGCCCTCACTTCATTCGAAGCTATGCGAGTGGCCTGGCGGTGGACAATACGATGAGCACTGCGCAAGGGGACGGAGTCGAGCAATGGGGATGGAATGCGGGTGACCAGCAATTGTGGAATTTTACGCAGAACTCCGATTCCTCCTGGACGATCGAAAGCTTCTATAGCGGCTATGTACTGGATGACCCCAACTCATCCACGGCGAATGGGACACAGATCGTTCAATGGCCCTCCAATGGCGGGTCCAACCAGAAATGGGTAGTGACTCAGCAATCCAATGGCGCCTATGTGATCAAGAACCAAGCGAGCGGCAAGGTGCTGGATAACGACAATAAAACCGGAAATGGATCTCCGCTAGTCCAGTGGGGTGCTAACGGCGGAACTAACCAGCTCTGGTATCTTAAGTAAGGGTTCGGAGGGAGCCGCCCCTCTCGGGGGAGGGGCGGCTTCTTTAGGGTTGCGGTCGCCAAAGCCCCACCACTCCCAGCCCTCTGAAAACTTGCATTCGGGTGCATTTTTTCTGTCAGGATTGGCAGCTTCGGATGAATAGAGGATGAAGATGGGCGACGCCTTTGATCTCGAAAAACATCTGAATGCTATTCTTGGCGGGCAACCCGATGCCTTTTTGGGCATCGTCCGCGAATACGGGCCGTCGCTCCGCACGTTTCTCGGCACGCAACTCTTTCATCTGCACGATCTCGATGACCTCGCGCAGGAGGTTTTCATCGTGGCCTATGAGCGGCTGCCCTCCTTTACGCCGGGTGAGGATTTCGGTGTGTGGCTGCGAGGCATCGCGCGCAACAAACTGCGGCATCACTACGAGCGCACCGCGCGGCGGGCGGGAGCGATGGAGCTTTTCCAACGGGATACCGCCACTCTCCTCAATGTCGAACTAGACGCCGCGGCAGCCTCGACGCAGGAAGCGCATCTCGAGGCCCTTTTGTGCTGCATCGGGAAACTGCCGGAGCGCATGCGCCGGGTGGTGCGAGGCTGGCTGGGTCGGGAAAAAGCGCAGGACCTGGCGCAGGAGATGACCCTTTCCGTGCCCAATATCTATCAAATTCAGCATCGGGCTTCGGCGCAGCTGCGGAGCTGCATTGAAAAGGAGTTTTCCCATGGAGCCTGATCTGCTGGATGCCGTGACTGCCTGGCAGGGTGGCGAACTGCCGGCCGCGCGTGGAGCCACTTTGCTGGCGAGGCTGGAGCAGGACGCGGAGTTTCGCGCCGCCTTCACCCGAGAAATCTGGATGCTAGCGATGCTGCGCGTGGCCCAGGCTCCGGAGCCGCTATGGCTGGAGTTGCGCGAAAAGCTAGGCATCGGCAACGAGTCAGTGCCCGATTCGCAGCGCACGCTGGAAAGAGACGTGATGGCTGCGGTGATGCGGCGGCCTTTCCGTCTAGTACAAAGCTGGTGGCGACTCGCGGCAGTCGGAGCGGTCGTGGTTGCGGCGGTGCTCGGTTTCTTGCTTTTCTGGCAGAAACCGGTGGCCTCGTCTCCGTTGCCGCCAGCACTGGCTCAGGTGCTCCTGATCGATTCGCCGAGTTGGACCACGGCGCGTCATCTACAGCTAGGCGAGCTCTTGAGGCGCGACCGGGTACAGATTCAATCTGGGCGGGTCACACTGCTCCTTACCAAAGGAGTGTTGCTGACCGTTGAAGGACCCGCGGATTTGGAGTTGATCGCATCTAACCAAGTGGTTTGCCATCGTGGAAAAATTCGCGCTCGCGTACCGATGGGAGCGGAGGGGTTTTGCATCGAGACGCCGCGGGGAACAGCGACCGACCCAGGTGCGGAGATGGGTACAGAGATGGGGGTGACAGTGGCTGCCGATGGTGGCACCCAAGCAGGTGTTTTTGAGGGCTCAGTGCTGGTGACGTTGAAGCAGCCGGAGCAGGATGGTGTGCGTACGCGGATTTTACAGCTTGGTGAAGCGGTGCGCGTGCTCCCTGGCACCGGGGAATTTCAACCCTCCAATATGAAGGAGTTTCCCGTGGCTCCCGAGATCCCATTGCCGCCACTTCCTCTTACCGCCGATTATGCTGCGACCATCCTCGCCGCTCATCCACGCCACTACTGGCGGCTGGATCGCAACAGCCCCAAAGGATTGATCCCCGATGAAATCGCCGACGGCATGGCGCTGCAACCCAAGGGGCCTGTCCATCTGCAGCACGATGCGGAAGGACGAGTCAGCGCTCAGCTTGGGGATTGGGAAGGTCCAAGCGGTTTTGTCGCCGAAGCGCCGTGGATCATGCAGCGGGCCGGTTCTGCGGTGGAAATGTGGTTTGCCACCACGGCCTGCGGGCACGCCACCCTGGCCTCATGCGCGCCCGATCCCGGGAGGCCGCGGCAATTCAGCCTGCTGGAGTTTGCCAATCAGTTTCCAGATTTCGTCATCCCAGCGGGCCGCCCGGAATTGAGCCCCCCACCTTCTTCTCCGACTGGCTCGCTGGCTCTGGGTCGAATGCGTTACTTGATGCGTGCCACGGCCGCGAGCATGGAGGGAGTGAATCTTATCTCCCGACCCGGCACTCTGCCCTTTGTCTGGCACCATGTGGTCGCCCAGCGGCGGGACCGGGAGATGGCCCTCTACGTTGATGGCCGCTGCCTGGCTTTCGGCGTCTGCGATGAATTCGCCTCCGAAACCCCTTGTATCCTGCTTTTTGGTTACTCCATCGGTTATAACAACGATGAAGCGAATTCGAAGCCGTGGCGGCAACTTCACGGACGGCTCGCGGAGATCGCCGTCTACGATCGCGTGCTCACTCCGGAGGAAATCCGGCAGCACGCCGCACTCGGCGGAAAATAGTAAGTAAGGAATGACTGGTAGCTAGCTAGCTACTCTTCCTTCCAACCCGGGATGGTGGCGTGGCCAAATTTTCAAAAGGCAAGCGCCGCTGACCTCTCGATCAGCGGCGCATTTACCCGACGGAGTTTCCTGACTTATTGAGGAGTCAGCTTGATATAGTCAAAGCAGATCGAGTAACCGGAGCTGCTGGCGTTCTTCCCGGTGACCGAGAATTTAAACCACTTGTCGCTCGTCGTTCCAGGCGTCCACGTGCCCAGATTCAGCTCCGTATAAGTTTCCGACGAAGCATACTGATCCTGCGCAGAACCTTGATTCACGGGAGTGATGGTCGAGGTGCCGATCGCTAACTGGCAAATGCCACGCGTGTCGAGCTTCTTGACTCCGACGCGCACGTTGTAACTGCCCGCGTTCACTGCGGGAACGACATACGTCACATAATCGCCAACGGCATTGGCATCGAGGATGGTTCCGCTGCCATTGCTAAAGTCAGGCGCCGTGATGATGCGATGCGTGTCGCCGGAACTGTTCGCTACGGCCAGATTCTCCGTCTCAAAGACCAGCGATGCCGCCGACGGATCGGATGGATAGACATCGATTTCATCGAGCTGCGCGGTCGCCACATTTTGGGTGAAGCGGATCGTGCTCGCTCCGGCTGGAAGCGTGACTCGCATATCGCTCACACCCCAGTTCTGCCATCCCGAATTCACCACCGACACCGAAGATGAACTCCCGCCATTCACGGACATACTAAACGAGGCCGCGCTTCCATCCGAAGTCGAAGTGGCCGAGCGCACCCCGATTACATACTCAGCAGTTTCGGGGACAGTCACCGTAAATTGCACCGCTTTACTTGTGCTATCGAGCGTGACGAATTTTCCGTTCGAGGCCGTCGAATCGGAGGTGATTGTCGGGGATCCGGTCAGCGCGGCATTTTCCGCCTCGTAGCGATAGCGAACGATTTCACCCGCGGGCTGCGTGATGCGGGAATCGTGCGAGACGGGGCTCCCAAGATTTGGCGTATCATCCGAATTCCACGTGTATTTCTGCATGCGCACCTGGCGAGTCCAGCCCGCGCCCGACCAGCGCGAGTCGTGATAAACGATCCAGTCCTCGGTATAATCCGGCGAGGTGGTGAAGGTGCAGTGCCCGGGGCCAAAGATGCCGTTGGCGCTGGAGAAAATAGGCGTGCTCTTCTTGGTCCAGGAGGAGGCGCTCAGTAGGTTACTTGTCGTGCTCGCGGTGAGAAGACCGAGGCAGTAGTTATTCGTCCAACTGGCATTCCCCGAATAGATCACGTTGATCTTGTTATTCTGGATGAGCACTTCCGGGCCTTCCTCGATCGGTGAGGTGCTGGTTTCCCATGAGTAGCTGGGCGAGGCGATCATCACCCGGCTGGAGCTGATCGTCCACGGGTTGCTCATCGAGGCGATGTAGAGGTTTTGCGCCGAACCCGAGGTGCCGGGCCACCCTGACCAGATCATATAGAGCTGCGTGCCTAGCTCGAAGACGGTGCCATCGATTGCCCAGAAATTCGTGGAATCTTTGACCTGTCCTTTGAAAGTCCAGCTTCCGGTAAATGGATCTGCGCCCGCGCTTTCCACCACGTACATACGATGGTTGGCATTGGTGCCGTCATCGGCCGCGAAATAGACATACCATTTGGCGGTGTCGGGATAGTAAAAGATTTCCGGCGCCCAGATATCGCTGGAGTAGCCGGTCCCCGCCGTCGGGTTCCAGATCACCTTCGATTCACCCGTGCCCACGCCGGACAGGGACTTCATGCGCCACAGCGTGACGTTGCCGCCCGTCGTCCGCGAGCGATAGTAGTAGCCATCGGTGTGATGGACGATGGACGGATCGGCGCCATCCTGCATCACGACATTATAGAGATCGCTCACCACTTGGGCGTGCACGGAAACAGCGGTGGCCAGCAGTACGGCGATTTTTGCCGCGGCAGATGCCAGGCGGGAGTAGGGGGAACTCATAGTTTTGGGGGAGTTGGGAATCAACGAAGCCAATCGACTAAAAAGTGCGGAGGTGCACGAAGGATCGGCGTCGCAAGAGGACCGGGGGTTAGGGTTGGGAGCATGGACCCAGCCGTGGGCGCAGGAACGCTTCGGAGGGGGGCCTGATCATCGCGAATGCCGCTTCGCCGTACCATCGCATGAACATGTGATTTTTCCCAGGTGGGTTTACGATAGGTCGAGGTGTTCGTTCGATATATCACTAGTTAGTAATTCATCCGTTGATGTGAAAAGCAGGTGATTTTTCCTGGGTGTATTTACAATAGGTCGAAGTGTCTATTTGATAGATGACTAAGCCTGTTAATAACTCTCGAATAGCTCCACCGTGGAGCAACCCGGAGGGTTGCAGGAATTTACCGAAAAGTTAATAAGAGCCTGCTCGAGCATTTCAAGTTTTTCGACAGCCACTCACCGTGACTTGTATCAAAGGCGATGATTGGAGCCGTTGCCTTGCCCCAACGCGGTTGCGAAACGAAGCCCAAGGTTGACGTGTGCGCGGACAGATGGGGGCGCGCGGCTACCTTGGGTGTTATTTGAAATAACAAGGGAATGCGAACTGAAGGGTGATCACCTCCGTATCCCCGAACGAATTGGATCACGCCAATTAGGTCCTCGATCTGCTGTCGCCACGGTGGTGCATAGCGGTCTAGGTCAAACTCGTTTTATCTCTCGAGCAAATCGACGTTGCGCGTCTTCTTTGGGTCCGAAGCGCAAACATCGACGAAAATTGATACGGCTTCTTCGCAGGCAGCAGCGGTTTCTCCACGCGCGAAACAATTTACACCGTAATCGTTTCCCTCGAAGTCGAGCATAGCGATCGGGTTTGGTCCTTTGGTGACTAGAATTGTAAGAGGATAATAACCTTCGTCCCCCTCGTCAGAATCCAATATTAGTCGACCGGATGAAAGATGATTTAAACGACGCAGGAGCCACTCAAATAGCGTCGTTGCCTTGGGTAGTTTCGCCAAGGCGGGCTCCCTTGCTATGAGGCGAGCAGCGACGTCCCAACCTTCGGGGCATTCCTCAAAGTCGGGAAGCGCGAGATCCTCGAAAAGTTTATAGTCGAGAAATGCATGATTATCCGATCTAAACAGCAGGCCATGGAGGTTTTGCCGCGAAGAACGATTCGGCCTTGGTTGCTGGGGTGAGATCGTGTGTTTCCAAGCTTCCGAGCCCGCATATTTGCAGGGACAGCCGAGAGCCTGTTCGCCGCAGCGCGGGCATTGTTCACACTCACAACCGAGAATGTGCAGAAACCCCGAAGGCGCTCCGCAGTCCACACACACAGCATCATTCGATTCGTGTTCATCGAATGATGTATCTAGAACGAAATTGCCGTATTCACCTTCCTCATAACCGCAAGCGATTCTTGGATAATCGCGTCCATCAATTTTGAATACCTTTTGCTTCTGAGCGTCGTCGAGTTGTGCGCGAAAAGTGAGTTCGTCCGGCATGGCACTTCCGTTTAAATGGATGGAACTTGATGGAAATCTAGACGGCCTGCTTTTGCGCGACAATCGAGTTTTTTTGCACGGCGGCAATTTTTCGCCATTTGATGACAAATTCAGGCCATCAAATCCATCATGGCGCTTTGTCCAAAATGAGGGCAGAAGTGCCGGGTGATCTTCCATAAACCCTCCCTCCGGCCCTCCGGAATTTTTGCCGCATGGCTGTAGCCGCAGCTCCTGTTGATCGATTTGCAGAGGCGGTGGCTCGGCTGGAAGAGCTTTGTGCTTTTTCGGGATCACCGCAGAGTTTTTGGAGCCATCTCGTGCCGCTGATGGCGGGAGTGAGCTCCGCGCGCCTGGGGGCGTTGTTGGAAGCGGCTCCGGCGGAGTCAGGAGGTTGGGAGGCGGTGACGCTTTGGCCCGGGCGCGGCGGGGATAAGGGCGAAAATGAAAAGTTTCTCGAGACGGCTCGGCTCGTTGCGGAATCCGCGTCTCGCAGTGGCGGGGCGCGGGCCAATGGCGCTTCGGCCGGGGAATGGATGATTGGGCTGCGTGTGCCGACGGAGGCTCTGGAAGAGGACGCGCCGCAGATGGTGCTGGTTTTTGCAGGGGTGGGGCGGGGAGACGAAGCGGAGGCACGCTTGCGTCTGATGATGCCGCTGCCGTTACTTTACCGTCTGCGGCGGCAGGCGGCGCATTCGGAAACAGCGGTTGGCCATTTCGCGGCGGTGCTGGATCTGGTCTCGGCGCTGAATGCCCACCAGCGGTTTCTGCCCGTGGCCATGACGTTGTGCAATGAAGTGGCCACGCGCCACGAGTGCGCGCGGGTGAGCCTTGGCTGGATGGAGCATGGTTACGCGCGCGTTCTGGCGATCAGCCATAGCGAGCAGTTTGAGCGCAAGATGGAAGCGGTGCGGCGGCTCGAAGCGGTGATGGAGGAAGCGCTCGATCAAGACGAAGCCGTCGTTTGGCCGGAGGAAGGGGAATCTTCGCTGATCACGGCGGCACACGAGGAATACTCAAGTAACGCGAAAGCCCCCTATCTCTGCTCGGTGCCGCTGCGTCTCGATGGGCAGCCCCTGGCTGTGCTGGTCTGCGAGCGCGCGTCTCAAGCGTTTTCGCAGGTGGAAACGCGATTGCTGGCGCTTTACGGGGAGATTTCTGTCCGGCGCCTGGCCGAGCTGAAGCGCACGGATCGCTGGTTTGGTGCGCGGTGGCTGGCCACGGTGCGAGAAGAGGCCGGGCGCTTCGTCGGGCCGAAGCATTCGCTGGCCAAGCTGATTGGGTTACTTGTTTTGGTGACGATTCCGGTCTTGTCGCTGGTGAAGATGGATTATCGCGTGGATGCGCCGTTTACATTGCGCACCGATGACGTGGCCTATCTTTCCGCACCCTTCAATGGCTTCATCGACGAGGCGAAAGTAGAAGTGGGCGACGAAGTCAAAAAGGACGACGTCCTGGCCACCCTCGACACGCGTGACCTGCTTTTGGAAGAAGCAGGAGCCGCTTCGGATGTGACGCGTTTCACCATCGAAATCGAGAAAGGCATTGCCGCGGATAAACCCTCGGAAATGCGCATCGCCCAGGCGCAACTCGAACAGGCCAAAGTGCGGCTGGCGCTCATTCAGCGGCGGCGCGAGCAGTCAGCGATCAAGGCGCCATTTGATGGGATCCTGGTGGAAGGTGATCTGCGGAAAAAAATCGGCGCGCCCGTGAAACAAGGCGAGATGCTAATCCGGGTCGGACGCATTCAGGGCACCTACGTGGAGTGCGAAGTGAACGAGCGCGACGTGCGCGAATTGCAAGTGGGAGCGCACGGCGAAGTGGCTTTTGCCAGCACGCCGAAAATCAAGTTTCCCATTCAGATCACGCGCATCGAACCGGTGGCACTTGTCAAGGAAAATGGAAATAGCTTCATCGCGCGCGGCACGGTGCAAGCCCCGATGGAAAACTGGTGGCGGCCCGGCATGAGCGGAGCCGCGAAGATCGTCGTGGCGCGACGCCCCGTACTCTGGGTCATGCTCCACCGCACCATCGACTTCTTCCGGATGCATTTCTGGTGGTGAGCGATGAGCGCGGAGACAAAGACTTTTAGCGAATCGTGGTACCGGGTGGCCGGGCAACGCGTGGCGCTGCGTCCGCACGTCCAAGTGCGGCGGCAAATCTTCCGCGGCGAACGCTACTACGTCGTCCACGATCCATTTAACAATCAGTTCTTCCGCCTAAGACCGGAAGCCTATGCGGTGGTGGGCCGCCTCCGGTTGGATCACACCGTCGAGGAGGTTTGGAAAGAGTGCCTGGATTCGAATCCGGAAGAAGCGCCTGGGCAGGAAGACATGCTTCAATTGCTGGCGCAGCTTCACGGCGCGGATCTGCTGCAGTCCACGCTCTCACCGGATAGCGCAAAGCTATTTACCCGCTTCAAGAAACGGCGGCTGCGTCTGCTGCGGGGCGCTTTCACGAATGTGATGTCGGCGCGATTTCCGCTGATTGATCCGCATCGCTTTCTGCGGGTGGTCCTGCCCTTGCTTCGGCTGGTGATCAGCCCGCTCGGCGCGATCGTTTGGCTGGCGATCGTGGGATTCGCAGGGAAGGTCGCGCTCGATCATTGGCCGGAACTGCTCCGGCAGCCGGAAGGCGTGCTCGCACCGTCAAATCTGCCGTTACTTTATGCCGGGATGGTGCTGCTCAAGCTCTTTCACGAATTCGGGCATGCGTCGATGTGTGAGCGGTTTGGAGGTGAAGTCCACACCTTTGGAGTGATGCTGGCCTTCCTCACGCCGATGCCCTACGTCGACACCACTTCGTCGTGGAGTTTTCGCAGCCGCTGGCCGCGCATGCTGGTGGGCATGGGCGGGATGATTGCAGAGCTGCTCGTGGCCTCCGCGGCGGTGGTGGTGTGGGCAGCCACGGGTGAAGGGATGCTGCACGGGCTGGCCTATAACATGATCTTCATCGCGTCGGTTTCGACGGTTCTTTTCAATATCAATCCGCTGCTCCGTTTCGACGGTTACTATATTCTGTCCGATCTGCTGGAAATTCCCAATCTGCAAACACGGGCGGATGAACAGTCGAAGCACGTGGTGGAACGTTATCTTTTCGGCTCCAAGCGCTCTCACGGACCCGCCGTGACCAAGCGGGAAGCAGCTTGGCTGGTGGCGTACAGTGTGTGCAGCCGCGTTTACCGTTTTTTTCTTTTCAGCGGAATTCTCCTCTTTCTCGCCACGCGTTATTTGATCGTGGGAATTCTTGTTTCCATTGCATGTTTATTTTCCTGGATCGTGAAACCTATCTATCAACTCGGTCGTTATCTGGCATTCAGTCCGCGTCTGGCAAGGCGTCGTGGGCGCGCAACGCTGGTCACGTTCTCACTGCTCTTCATCTTGATCATCCTGCTCGGTGTCGTGCCCGTGCCCGAGCATTTCCGTGCGCCTGGCGTGATCGAAGCCGTCGAGTTCACCGTGGTGGTGCCGGAGACGGACGGACAGGTAGAAAAAATCCTGGCGCAACCGGGATCGGAAGTGAAGCGCGGCGATCCGCTGGTCGAACTGAGCGATCCGGAAATCGCGATGCGCATCGCGGCAACCAAGGCGCAACGAGACGAAACCGTGGCCTTGCGGGAGCACGTCATGGCGGAGCACGTGGAAGATTTAAAGCCGGTCGAGAGCCGGCTCGAAGCAATCGACAAACAACTGCGCCGCCTGGAGCAGGAGCAGAATGCGCAGATCATTCGTGCGGCACACGATGGCACCTGGGTTGCGCCGGAACTGTCGCATTGGCTGCACTCGTGGGTGATACGCGGAACGGAGCTGGGCCAGGTAGTAAACCAAAAGGCGTTTTACTTTTCTGCTGTCGTTTCCGAAAACGATGTATCCAGGCTTTTCGAAGGCAAGACTCCTCCCGCGGAAGTGCGCTTGTATGCGCAACCTGGCGTGGCTCTGAAAGTCGCGGAAGAGCGCATCATTCCCGCCGATCAGGAGGTTCTTCCGTCCGCGGCCTTGGGATGGCGAGGCGGTGGCGAAATTGCGGTCAATGCCACAGATCGCGGCGGAGTGCGCACGCGTGAGCCGTTCTTCGCGGTGAAAGCGTTGCTGCAATCGCAATCCGAAGTGGCACTGCGGCATGGCTGGACGGGCAAAATTCGTTTTGATTTGCCTGCGCGGCCGCTGCTTTCGCAGTGGGTCCGCCGCTTCCATCAATTGTTGCAGAAGCGCTACGGATTATGATGACCGCGACCGACGAGTACCGGCGTTGTCAAGTAACCGAACCGCCCGAGCTCACGGAAGGGCTGGATCGCACGGTGGAAGGCTGGATCGGGATGGCGCGCCGTCGCGGTGGGATTTTGCGGCGCTTGCAGCGGCAGGCGGAAGAGACCGCCGCGCTGGAAAAAACCTTTTCGGAAATGGATGGCGCCGCGCTCGCTGCGTCCGTGACAAAATTGCGCGCGGCCTTTCGGCGGGAGTCGCCGGAGCGTCCCGCGCCGCTCGCGGAAGGGCTGGCGTTGATTGCGGAAATCTCCGCACGCACGCTGGGCATGCGGCCGCGGCTCGTCCAGTTGATCGGTGCGATTGCCCTGCACCAGGGTTACTTGTCAGAAATGGCCACGGGAGAGGGGAAATCGCTCACCGCGGCGCTCGCCGGGGTGCTGGCCGGCTGGACGGGGCGGCCGTGTCACATCGTCACGGTGAATGACTATCTTGCGGAACGAGATGCGCGCGCCTTCCTTCCGCTTTATAACGGATGTGGATTGCGCCCGGGGTTTGTGATCGGCACCATGGAACCGCCCGCGCGAAGAGAGGGTCACGCGGCCGATGTGACCTACACCACAAGCAAGGAATTGCTCGCCGATTTCCTGCGCGACCGCCTGTGCCTCGGTGAATACCAGTCACCGGCGCGGTGGATGGTCCGCCAGCTCCGGGATGCCAAAGTAAATTTGGCGGTGGGTGCAGTGATGCGTGGCCTGCATCACGCCATTGTCGATGAAGCGGACAGCGTTTTGATCGATGAAGCGGTCACTCCGCTGATCATTGCCGGGAGCGACCAGAGCAGCCATCCCGAGCGCGCCTATCGCATGGCCTGGAACCTGGCCTCCCGATTGGAACCGGTCACCGACTATCGAGCCAATGCGCGCCTGCGGGAAATCGAGTTACTTGTGACCGGTATCGCAAAGGCGGAGGAAATGGCGCAACACCTTCCGCCGCTCTGGCGGTCCTCTTCGCGGCGTCGCGAATTGGTGGAGCAGGCCCTGCACGCTCGGGAATTTTTTCACCGCGGGCAGCAATACGTCGTGGAAAATGGCGAGGTGGTGATTGTCGATGAATTCACCGGCCGGCTCATGCCGATGCGAAAATGGCGTCATGGCCTGCATCAGGCCATCGAGGTGAAGGAAGGCGTGGAGATGTCGGCGCTGGATGAAACGATGGCCCGCATGAGCTTCCAGCGTTTCTTCCGCCTCTTTCGGAAGCTCTCCGGCATGACCGGGACGGCACAGGAAGCCGCCGCGGAGTTCTGGCATGTCTATCGCCTTCCGGTCGTGGCCATTCCTCCGTATCGCCCTTGCCGGCGCATCGAGTTGCGCGATCGTTTTTTCGCCGATGCGGAATCCAAGTGGCGCGGCGTGGTGCAGGAAGTGCAGCGGCTGCACGCGAGCGGCCAGCCCGTTCTCGTCGGCACCCGCGGGGTGGGAGCGAGCGAAGATCTCAGCCACAAACTAGCATCGGTCGGTTTGAACTGCGCCGTGCTCAATGCCACCCGGCACGCGGAAGAAGCGGAGATCGTGGCGCGAGCCGGCGATCCCGGCCGAATCACTATCGCGACAAACATGGCCGGGCGCGGCACGGATATTAAACTAGGCGAAGGAGTAGCCGAACTAGGTGGGCTCGCGGTGCTAGCCACCGAGCGCCATGAATCCCGCCGCATCGACCGCCAGCTCTACGGCCGCGCCGGCCGCCAGGGCGATCCCGGGCGCGCCCAGGCGTTTGTCTCTGCCGAAGATGAACTGCTGCGCCGTTTCAGCGCCGCGCCCTTGCGCCTGGCCTTGCGCGAAGCCGCGCGGCGGAAACTTCCCGGTGGCAGCCAAATGGCCGCGGCGCTCATTTCCCAAGCGCAACGAACCGCGCAGCGCCTCGCCTATCGGCAGCGCGAGGACGTCGTGAAGCTCGACGGCTGGCTCGCCGAAGCGCTTTCATTCGCGGCCCCGGAAGGCAGGAGATGAAGGATGAAGCCCGAAACCAGAATGAAGTCCGTCTTCGCAAGGTCGCCATAATTTGCTCCAGCGGACCAAACCATCAAATCCATCACAATCATCAAAACCCATTTATGATGGCAGCCATCAAAACCATCACCACCCCCGGAGGGGGTGATGGCTGCCATTTTGATGGTTGAGGAGCGCATGCCACCTGCGAACTCCAGGCGTCGCGTTTCTATCAAGCCAGCGCTTAGCCGCTTCCCTTGTTTTATGCGCGGCGCGGTGGGAACGTCATCGACCTGCCGGCCATTTAAAATGAGTTGGTTGGGCGTTCTCGTCGCGCGGTGGCGGCCCGCTCACAATGATGTAAGACCAAGGTCCGATAGCCTGACTGAATGGGGAGAAGAATATATGGATTTGTCCATACGAAAACTACACTGGTCTTGCTCTTCCTCGCCGCTTTGATCCTGATCGGGTGCGCGGGGCCCGCAGTGCGCCAGGAGATTCGCCAAGACCGCCGGAGCGACCGCTATGAGCGGAGCGACGCGCGCTAGGGAAATTAATATAACTAAGCCCGCGCATGTCAAGGTGCGCGTCGTACTGCTAACAAACTTCATCGGATTTCATAGCGGCCATTCTCTTCGACAGGAAAACTATGACTACGAACCGCTTCAGCACGTCGTCCATCGCGACAGTCCCAAATGGCGATTCCCGCCAGCACTCCGCCGAGGCCGCCTGCGTGGACCGCGGCACTCCCTCTGCTCGCATGAAGATGGCCTTGAGCTTGGCTGCTCTCGGCGTGGTGTTTGGCGACATCGGCACGAGTCCGCTCTACACGTTCAAGACGGTGCTTGATGTGACCGGCGGTGCCCGTTCAGCACCGGCGGCGATCCTCGGCTCGCTGTCCTTGATTTTGTGGACGCTAATCATCGTCACCTCGTTGAAATACGTCACCGTGGCCCTTCGCATGGACAACTGCAACGAAGGCGGCATTCTCGCACTCATGGCGCTCCTGCGCAGGATGCGCGCGGGATGGCAACCCGTGCTCGCGTGCATTGGTTTGTTTGGTGCCGCCATGGTCTATGGTGATGCCGCGATCACGCCGGCGATTTCAGTCATGTCGGCTCTGGAGGGCCTGGATATGGTGGCGCCTCATCTGGAGCGTTTCGTATTACCAGGGACGGCGTTGGTCCTGATCGCCTTGTTTGCCGTGCAGCGGCGCGGCACGGCGAGCATTGGCCGGCTTTTGGGCCCCATTATGTTGGTTTGGTTTGCGACGATCGCGCTGCTTGGCCTGAGGGGGATCGCCCGGAATCCCGCGGTCTTGTGGGCTATCAATCCGATGGTAGGCTTGCATTACCTTTTTTCGGGCGGAGGCCTCACTACCTTGCTGGTTGTGGGCGGCGTATTCCTCTGTGTCACCGGAGCGGAGGCGCTCTACGCCGATCTGGGTCATTTCGGGCCAGTGCCCATGCGCATATCATGGTACGGCGTGGTTTTTCCTGCACTCGTCTTGAACTATGCCGGGCAGGCGGCGTTCGTGCTATCCGGTGCCTCTGGCGAGGGGAACATTTTCTATCAACTCTGTCCTGCGCCCCTGCTGCTGCCGCTGCTGATACTAGCTACGGTGGCGACGGTCATCGCCAGCCAGGCGGTGATCACCGGATCATTCTCCATGACGCGGCAGGCGATCCAGCTGGGTTTGTTGCCACGACTGAAAATCATCCAGACTTCGGCCGAAGGCTATGGGCAGATTTACCTTCCCGCGATCAACTGGCTGCTCATGGGGGTAACGCTGGCCCTGGCCTTTATCTTCGGGAGTTCCAGCAATCTCGCCGCCGCCTATGGAATCGCGGTGTCGATCACAATGCTAGCCACCACCATTTTGTTATCTCTTGCCATGCGGGAGATTTGGAAGTGGCCGCTGCCGGTGGTGGCCTCGATCGGCATTGGATTAGCCACGTTGGACGGAGGATTTCTGGCGGCCAATGCGATGAAGATCGCCCGGGGCGGCTGGGCGCCGCTGGTGCTGGGCGGTTTGATCTGCAGCGTGATGGTGATCTGGCGGAAAGGGAGCGCCATGATTCAAAAACAGGCGGACGAAATGCAAATCCCCATCAGCGACATCGCGGCCCAAATTGAAGCCGGCAAGGTACCGCGCGTGCCCGGGACGGCGGTATTTGTGTCGCGCATCACGCGCGATGTTCCGCCCGTCGTGATTTGGCACCTCAGGCACATCCGCTCGATGCACGGTTCCATCGCGATTGTTAACGTTGTCACGGAGCTGATTCCCTTTGTGGCAAGGGAAGATCGTGTGGAGGTGCGTGAGATCGCGCCGCGGGTATGGCGGGTTTACACCCATTATGGATTCATGGAGCATCCGGATCTGCATGCTCTGCTCGAGCGCGCGCAATTGAGAGGATACCCCGTGGATCCTTCCAACGTAACCTATTTTATCGGGCGTGAAACGGTCGTGCGGCGTGAGGATGGCAAGGGACTCCCGTGGCTGGTGGAGGCAGCGTTTGCCTTCCTGCAGCGCAATTCGAGCGAGACTACGGAATACTTTCGCCTCCCGACGGATTCAGTGGTCGAGATCGGGCGCCAATATGCTATCTAGCGGCATTTGCTCCCGTTTGTCCGGCGAAGAAGAGCCTGGGTCGCCGGAATCCGAGAGATAGCGTTCCAAGTTGCGGACACATTCTTCGACGTTTGGAGCCGGCGCGGCAGATGGCCGCGATTCCCGTGCCCCGATCGAGTGCGAATCGCCCCCTTCCTTAGTTATACGTGGTGGCAAACCCACGCCTATACCCCGGCAGGGGTATTCGGAAAGCAGCCGGGGATAACATCCCCGGTCCACCCCCACACGAAGCGCGCACCCCGGCAGGCGCGCTGGAATCCTAACTGATCCCGCTGACTGCTATAGTCAAGTAACGTCGCATGGGCAGGACACCTCGCGCTCTCAGGTCCCATTAGCGCGTATTAAATAATACTATATCCATCGCTCGACGATACTTCCACTCCTCGCAGGTCACAGACCCGCGCTACAGCTGCGCAGCGTGAAAATGCGCTATTTGATGATTTCCCACATAACTCTTATTCCACAGGACGGCACTGTAGGGCAGGTCTGTGACCTGCCTGGCGAAAGGCTCCGCATGAAACGACACGGCTAAGATCACTCGCCATGGGTACAGATTTAATTAAACCCCTTAGTTGGGAGTAGGCGTCGGCAGCGCCAGCGCGACCAGGCCGCTGGTGTGATCCGTGAAGCTGGCGTTGAAGAAAATGAAGGGTGGCGGCTTGTTGGTGTACTCGCGCGGCTGAGCCGGGGTGCCGGCGGAGGCCTTGAGGGTCACGAACGATTTCAGAATCTTCCCGCTCACGTTGTCGCCCTGGCGCATGAGGCAGTCCACGGTTCCAAAGGCATCCGTCACGCCCCAGATGCCGGTGGCATTGGTCGCGTCGATGCCGGCGACATTCTTCACCAGGCTGGCCACGAAAGCCGGGCCGTAGGCGCCCGTGGGGAAAACCACGGAGGAAATGCTCGCGAAATTCGCGCCGACAGGCGCATCGGGGGCTTGGGCGCCCTTGCGCGCGAGCAGGTTTCCGGAAAAATCCAGCAGGCAGAGATTGTTAGCCGAGGTGACGGTTCCGAGATTGACCTTATCCACGATGGTGGCGAGGAAAGCGCCGCGTCCGTTATCAGCCGGGATCGGGTCTTTGAACGAAGACAGGGTGATGGTGCTGGGCAAGCCAGAGACAGTGTTTCCTTTTTGTGCGATCAAGGTAGGCGATCCGCTATCGGTAAAACCGGCATCCAGGAAAATGCCGGTATTATTCGCCGAGGTGATATCGGCGGCTCCTTTGAACGTGCCAACCCAGGCGAGGTAGCCTTCACTGGTGAGTGTGGGCTGGCCAAAGCTAGTGAAATACAAGGACTCCCCGAGGATGGTCTCCGGTCGCTTGGTAAAGTGTGCAACTTGAAAAAAGTCGAGACACGCCTCGAAGTTGCCGATGCCCGTGCCGGATGCGGTCGTCACTTTGAAAGAGAAGTCCGTGTTATTGTTGATGTCCACAAGACCGTCGTGACCTTGCGCGGGGCTGCCGGCGTGGCTTTTCAACAAGGTGGTGGATTTGATCGCCTCGTTGCCTCCCGAAACAGCGCCGGTGTAGATGGGATCTCCCGAGTTGAATACGGAGTAGAGGAAATTGCTGCCCGGGCCAGATGGGGCATTGAGGTACCAAACTTTCTTTGGAGCCACGGGGTCCGAATCCGTCCCCGCAACCACAAAGGTGAAGCCATTTTGATCGCTGAGACCGATCACGCTCGTGATCGATTTAACCACGGTGTTAAGTGTGTCTCCATCGCCGACTCGAATAAGGGAGGAGAACGGGGAAGGAATGTTGCCGTAGTAGCCTTCGAAGGCATTGGTAAAGACGCCGGTGACGGCGGGCTGCCCTGGCACACCGACCTTGGCCAGGAAGGCGATCTTTCCCTTCCCCACGAGGAAGGGATCACTAAAGCTTCGGTAGACAACGCTACTGTGCGAACCGTATACAAAGTAGGCGGGATCTCCGACTCTGGCTCTTTGTCCGAGGGAGCTAAAATTGGTGAGGCTGCCGGAAAAGATGGCGGTGACGTGGGCCGTGCCACTCTTGTATTTGCCGATGAAGGTGATGTTGTAGGCTTCGTCCACGCAGGGGGAGCCAAAGCCCGTCCAAACTGCGCCGCTGGGGACGCCGCTGCCAGTCACGCCGGCGCCGGGGACCGGGTCACCCGTGAAAAAGATGGGGATCGTGGCGGGATCGGCGAGAGCGGGGACGGATGGTAGGAGCGAAAGAATGGCGAAGGCCAGGATGGCGCAGGTGCGCGGGATGGACAGGTGCATAGGAATGAACGGGTGAGCGGGCGGGGCTGGCAAAATTGCGGCGCGGAGCTTACAGAGGCGAACGGGGAAAGGAAAGGCTTTTATCCGGCGCTTTCACGCACGCTTACGCTTCTTTTACACGATGCTATTTTCCAGAAAATTGAGCCGCTCGCCATCGCCCACAGTGCAGGAAGGTGAGCGAAGCTAGTTAGCTAAAGCCCGGAATTCGAATGACGTACGCCTTCTCAGGTTTGCCAAAATTTGCTCCCGCCGACCAAACCATCAAAACCATCACAATCATCAAAACCCATTTATGATGGCAGCCATCAAAACCATCACACCCCCGTAGGGGGTGATGGCTGCCATTTTGATGGTTGAGGAACGCATTCCCACGTGCGAACTCCAGACAATGATTGTTATGGAGCACTTCGCTCTGCTGCGCACAAGGGAACGGCAGCGAAGGCCTTGAGTATCAACGTGGAATCCATCAAAGTAACGGAGCTTCGCGATTTGACCTTTCGAGTCGCGCCGTGCAGCGCTCACTTATCTGAACAATGTCGTTTCTCAGTCTTCTTTTTTACATCTTGGGCGGCATACTGTTCACAGCGGCGTCCGCAGTGGTGGTTTTCCAGTATCCGGATCAATTCTCTTGGCCCATCTGGATCGTGCTGGCCTGCGGCTATGCCGTCGCTCTCAAAATGCTTTGGCTGAAAATCCAGATCTGGTGGTTCGGCCCGCGCCTGATCATCGACGTCACGAAGTACGACCCGCCGCCCGTCTGCCCGGTAAACGGCACCCCCGCGTCGCTCGAACGTTTCATCGAGCATCAGGTCTCGGGTGCGGCCGGGCCGATTCATTTTCACCAAACCCATCGTTTTCCGGTTTTGCTTTCGGACGAGGCCGCTGCTGTTTTTGATCGGGCAAAGATTTTCAAAAAAGTTCCCGGCCTGACCCTGCGCCGCGTTGCGTACGACAAGTTTTACCTCCACTGCAAGAGCGACGCCTATCGGAAAGCGATGTTGGAGGCTAACGCGGAAAGCAAAGCAGTCATTGGACGCTGATAGAGGACGTAGAGCGTTTCAACAAAAGGTGCAGCACTCCCCATTGCTCATCGAATTATCGACACTGAACAGATGCGGAAATACTCGTGTGTCAATAGTGGGAATCGATCCCTTTATTTGGACGAATTTGCTATTTGACTATGATTGGGGGCGCGTACCTGAGCCAAGGAGAAAAGAACACAACTGCGTGGAATACCACTACTGCCAACTCAATCCCGAGTTGGATGAGTCCAACTGCCACAATTTCCAGGAGTCGGTCAGATTCTGTTTTCCTAATAAAAATCCGATACCCCATGTAAACCGGAAAGACCCACAGTGCTGATAGGTAGATCCACGCCCACTCGGCAACGAACTGCCCGCCAACCGTCATTGGCATAGTCCCAAAATCGTGTCGGTATTGCTCGATCCATCTCGGTAGTCCGCCAAGGATCGCGAAGGCTATAATAATATCTGAAAACACGCTTTGCAGGAAGCAACCTAGTGGTAATAACTTGGTTTGAAACGAATTCATGGACATAGTAAGGAGGAGGTGGGGTCGGTTCTAACTATCGACACCGAGCAGATGCGGAAATACTCGTGTGTCAATGGTGGGAATCGCCCCCCTTTATTTATACGTTGTGGCGAACCCGCGCCCATACCCCGGCAGGGGTATTCGGAAAGTAGCCGGGGATAACATCCCCGGTCCACCCACACACGAAGCGCGCACCCCGGCAGGGGTGCTAGATTCCTAATGAATTGAAACAAGTAACGAAATTAAAATGTGCTGATGGCGGTAAAAAGAGAGTGTCCCTAGAATTTAACATTCATCAATTTGTCAAAGCCATGGATAGCCCTATTTTCCTTTCGAACCTCCTTTTTCCTCGCCCACACTATCCCGGCTGTTGCGCGGCGAGCCAGGCGGCGCGGCTTTCGCTCACGATGGCGAGCGCTTCCTCGGCGGTATCGACGCAGCGCGGAATCCGAAAATCCTCGGCGCTCGCCAGTTCGCTGCCTTCGACTAGCATCGCCTGTTGCGCCCAATCCACGAGCCCGGCCCACATTTTGCCGATGAGGATGAGCGGCGTGTTATAGAGATGCCGCACCTGCAGGAGTTGCCACACGAGTGACAGTTCCAGCAGCGAACCGATGCCGCCCGGCGTGACGATGAAGGCATCCGACGCGATCATGAAATGGTGGAGCCGCGAGAAGAAGGTTCGATGCTCGAAAGCCTGCGTGACGAAGGGATTCACGGTCTGCTCGAAGGGTAACTCGATATTGATGCCAATCGAGCGGTGCACGCCTGAAGGGTCCGCCGAGCGCGCGCCTTCGTTCGCGGCCTGCATGAGGCCGGGGCCGCCGCCGGTGAGAATATCGCAACCCATCCCGGTCAGTTCGGCGGCCAGCTTCTTCACACCTTCATAAGCAACGCTGCCGGGCTGCAGCCTTGCGGAGCCGAAGATGGTGACGCGATAATTGGCCCGTGTCGTCCGGCGCAAGCGCGTCAGTTCGTTGACTACATCCCAGAGGCCGCCGACGGCGCGCTCCAGAACTGCGACCGTGGCGTCTTCGTCGCTGAGTTTGACGATGTCGGATTGTCCAAAGGTAGTGGCGGCAGGATTCATGTTTGTCAGAAGCGGTTGAGGTGACTAATGATTTGTTTCAGATGGCGAGCCCCGTGGCGGGCGAGAGATCCCTGGTGAAGCCATCAAGTAACCCGTGTAGAGGCAGCGCTGCTTTTACGGTCATGCGTCAAAGCTCGATCACTTCACCCATTGCCGGTAATCTCGAGGGCAGGTCGAATTTTTGCTGGATAAGCTGGGCCAGGGCGGCGCGCTGATCATCTTCACCGTGGGTCAGGACCACGCGCGGTTTGCTCGGTGCGACCTGGCCGAACCAGTGCAGCAAATCCGTCTGCCCCGCGTGTGCGCTGAAGCCGCCCAGCGTGTGAATTTTTGCTTTCACCGCGACGGGCTCGCCAAAGATTTTCACTAGCTTATGGCCATCCACGAGCTGGCGCCCGAGCGAGCCATTCCCCTGATAGCCGACGATGAGCACGTGCGTGCCCGGCTTCCACAGGTTGGCCTTCAGGTGATGCACGATGCGGCCCGCATTGCACATGCCCGCGCCCGCCAGCACGAGACACGCACCGGTTACGTCGTTGATCGCTTTTGATTCGGCGGCCGTCGCGGTCATTTTCAGCGTTTTTAAGTCTTCGCTCAACGGCCGATCGCTAATGAATTTCGTCATCTCCTCGTCGAAGATGTCCTTGTGCTTCACGTAAATCTTCGTGGCCTCGATCGCCATCGGGCTATCTAGGAAAAGCGGGAACGGCTGCACCTTGCCGGTGCGAAACATCCACGCGAGCAGCGTCAGCATCACTTGCGCGCGGCCCACGGCAAAGGTCGGCACGAGCATCTTCCCGCCGCTTTTCACCGCCTCCTGCACGATCGCGACGAGCTCCTCGACCGTCGTCTTGAAATCGCGGTGATCGCGCCCGCCGTAGGTCGATTCGAGGAAAACGAGGTCCGCTTCCTTGAAGGGCTCATATTCGCGGAGCATCAGCGCACTGCGCGGCCCGAGATCGCCGGAAAAAACCACGCGCTTGGTTTTGCCATCCTCCTCGACAAGTAACTCGATGCTCGCCGAGCCCAGCATATGCCCCGATTCCGCCCAGAGCGCCTTGATCCCTGGCGCCACGTCGAATGGCTTTTGGTACGGGACCGGCCGCAACCGCGTGATGATTTCTTCCGCATCTTCCGGCGTATAAAGCGGTTCCTGCAGCGGCTTGTCCGCACGCATGAGTTTGCGGTTCTTGCGATCATTATCCGCGACTTGCAGCCGCGCCGAATCCCGCAGGATCAGCCCGGTCATATCGAGCGTTGCCGGTGTGCCATAGACCGGCCCCTGGTAACCCATCTTCGCCAGCAGCGGCAGCCGCCCGGTATGGTCGAGATGCGCGTGCGTGAGGAGGACGGCGTCGCATTTGCGATTCGGGGCGAGCGGCGGCCGGTTCAGCGCCTCGGACTTTCTGCCGCCCTGGAAGAGCCCGCAATCGACGAGGATCCGCGCCTGCTTTGTCTGCACGCTATAACAGG
>OUNM010341350.1_pt1 | contig 37203 bp, 36 predicted proteins | sample 1769961 | NCBI WGS metagenome assembly OUNM01 (sample SAMEA3914820, study PRJEB12502) | metagenome | biome: forest; material: soil | place: USA | collected 2012-03-12 | depth 0.3 m | reverse complement strand
GGGCGGTCTTTCGCGTGCGCCACCAATGAACGCCATAGATGGCCGCGCCCACCGTGATCATCGCCACCGAGGCGATCATCAGTTTGAGGAAGGCCCACAACGGGTCCTTGGCGTCGGGGCTCGGCACCATGGAGCCCAGGATGGCGCTGATGACGACGATGAAGCCAAGGATGGTGATCCAGCGCGCCGCTTTCGGCCCGCCGGGTGTCTGCCAATCGAGCCCGACGGCCGGGCGTTTTTGCACGATCCAGTAGGCGGCGAACATCCACAGGTACGGAATGACGAAGGTCAAAACGCCCATCTGAACGACGAAATCGTAGGCGCCGGCCAGGCTTGAGCCCGCGGCACTCAGCGCCATGATGGCGACCACGAACACCGTCTGCAGCCAGATCGCCGTCGTCGGCGCGCCGGTCTTCGGATCGCGCCGGCCTAACGCCGCGGGCAACATGCGATCGACGCCGACCGCGAACGGCAACCTGGCCGCTGCGCCGAACCAGGCGCTGGTCCCGCCCAGCAGCGTCACCGCCATCAACAGCAGCAGTACCGGATAGGCGGGCGACGCCTGAAGCTTGGTCGTTGCCACCTGCAGCGCCTGCGGCAGGCCGCTGAGGCGCGAGGCCAGGTCCTGCGGCACGATCATCAGCATGGCGCCGGTGCCAATCGAATAGGCTAACGCCTGCAATGTGCCGACCGCGATGATCGCCGGGACGATGGCCTTGACCCCGCCCTTGACCTCATTGCGCATCAGGGCGACGCCTTCAAGGCCACCATAGGCGAAGACCATGGTCGACCACAGGATGGCGCCGTTGGCGTCGAGCGCCGGCACGTAGTTGGCGGTGCCGAAATGCGTCGCCGAGCCGTCGCGATGCGCCAGGTAAAAGCCGGTGAAGATGACGAAAAACAGCAGGGCGATGGAGATGGCGGCGCCGACGACCGGCAGCCACGATCCGACGCCAAGCCCGCGCGTATGCATGAAGGCGATGATGATCATCAAAACCGTGGACGCGCCGAACGCCCCCATCGGCTGGGTCATCAACGCGCCGACGGCGGCCGTTGCCGGATAGGCGATCAGCCCTTGTCCCAAAAGATTAACAACGAAGAACAACAGGCTGGCAAAATAGGGAATATTGCATGCCCAATAGAGCCAGCCGCACATGAAGCCGGCAAAATCGCCCTGCGTCTCGCGCGTCCAGGCGTAGATGGCGCCTTCCTCCGGAAAGCGCGCCGACAGCTCCAGCGTGGCAATGACCAGCGGCACCATGAACAGTACCGCGGCGGCGATCCAGATCGGCAGGGCCACAGGCCCTGTCGCCGCCCCGGTCGCCAGCCAGCGAATCGAGAAATTCATCGAGGTGGCGTAAAGGACGATGGTCCAAAAGCCGGTTTTTTTGACTACGGATGGCGCAGTTTTGGCGTCGGTCATCCGTCAGGATTGCGGCCAAAAATGATTATGGTCAAGGGAACCTTTTTGCCGGGGCGAGGCTAGAGGTCGTGGCGATAGACGATAAAGCCGCTGTCACGACCGACCACGTCATAGAGCCGCCGCGCCTGCGCATTGCTGTGATGCGTATGCCAGTAGAGCCTTGAACAGCCATGATCGCGCGCCTTTTCCGCCACCGCTTCGATCAGGGCGCGCCCGGTCCCCTGCCCGCGCGCTTGCGGCGCCGTGAACAGGTCCTGCAGGTAACAGGTGTCGGCAATCGTCGTCGTCGAACGATGGAAGATATAGTGCGCCAGACCGATCAATTGGCCTTCGCTTTCGGCGACCAGACACTGGACCGGTTCCCCCGCGGCAAAGAAACGCGCCCGGGTGATGTCAGTTACGGTGCGCGGCAGGGCGGTTTCGCCTTCGCGGCCATAAAAGGCGTTGTAGCCGTCCCAAAGCGGCAGCCATTGGTCGAAATCGGAGGGCTCAACTGGGCGAATGATCATGCCCCGGTTAAGCGCGCCGGGCCCATCGTCGTCAAGGCTGCACCAAACACATTGCGTGACCCGCTGTTGCATTCGCCAATCGCGCATAAACGTGACGCCAACTGAGATTGACTTAGGGAAACGGCCGCCCTAAAGCCACGCCATGCCGATGATTTCCGATCCCGAAACCAAGTACCGTCCATACGTCCTGGGCGTCGACATGTCCGACCGGACGTGGCCGTCTAAGACCATCACCCGCGCTCCGCGGTGGCTGTCGACCGACTTGCGCGACGGCAATCAGGCCCTGGCCGATCCGATGGACGTCGAGAAGAAGATGATCTTCTTCAACATGCTGCTGAAGATCGGCGTCAAGGAGATCGAGGTCGGCTTTCCATCGGCGTCGCAGACCGAATTCGACTTCGTCCGCAAGCTGATCGAGGAAAACCTGATCCCGGACGACGTCACCATCCAGGTGCTGACCCAGGCGCGCGAAGATCTAATCAAGCGCACCTTTGAGTCGTTGCGTGGCGCCAAGCAGGCGATCGTCCATCTCTATAATGCCACCTCGCCGCTGTTTCGCCGCGTCGTTTTCGACATGGAGCGCGCCGACGTCGTCGCCCTGTCGATCAAGGGCGCTGGCCTGCTGCGCGACGAGGCCGCCAAGCAGCCGGACACGCACTGGGGCTTCGAGTACAGCCCGGAAACCTTCACCGCTACCGAGCCGGAATTCGCGCTTGAGGTTTGCGAAGCGGTGATGAGCGTGCTGAAGCCCACGCCGCAAAATCCGCTGATCCTCAACCTGCCTGCCACCGTCGAAGTCGCCGGCCCCCACGTCTATGCCGACCAGATCGAGTGGTTCTGCCGCCACATCTCGGCACGCGACAGCGTCGTCATCAGCCTGCATCCGCACAATGACCGTGGCACCGGGGCGGCCGCCGCGGAGCTTGGCCTGCTGGCCGGCGCCGACCGCATCGAAGGCTGTTTGTTCGGCAATGGCGAGCGTACCGGCAATGTCGACCTGGTGACGTTGGGCCTGAACCTCTACACCCAGGGCGTGTCGCCCAATCTCGACTTTTCCGACATGCGCGACATCGTGCGCACGGTCGAATATTGCAACAATATCCCGGTCCATCCGCGCCATCCCTATGCCGGCGAACTGGTCTTCACCGCTTTTTCGGGCTCGCACCAGGACGCGATCAAGAAGGGCTTCGCCGCCCACGAAAAGCGCAATGACGGCATCTGGGAGATGCCCTACCTGCCGATCGATCCCGCCGATCTCGGCGAGAGCTACGAAGCCGTCATCCGCGTCAATTCTCAGTCCGGGAAAGGGGGGGTAGCCTGGATTCTTGAGCAAAATCATGGACTCAAGCTGCCACGCCGGTTTCAAATAGACTTTTCGCGCAAGGTCCAGGACGTCACCGACGCCACCGCCAAGGAGGTCTCCTCGGCCGAGCTGTGGAACGTCTTTCAACAGGCCTATCACCTGACGGGCGGGCGCACCTACGATCTCGTCGACTACTCGACCGGGCCGTCGCGCGAAGGCGGCGACCGCTCTTTCGTCGGCCGCATCGTCAAGGACGGCGTTGAAACCTCGCTGACCGGGCGGGGCAACGGTTTAATCTCAAGCACGGTCCAGGCCCTGAACGCCGAATATGGCCTCGGCCTCGAAGTGGTTGACTATGCCGAGCATGCGCTCAATAAAGGAACCGAGAGCCAAGCGGTGGCCTATGTCGAATGCCGCACCGACGACGATCGGCGCGTCTTCGGGGTCGGCATCGATTCCGATGTCGCCACGGCCAGCGTAAAAGCCATTTTGAGCGCCGCCAACGGGTTGTGACATGACGCGACGGGTCTTTGGGACTGCTGCACTGGTGTTCGGCCTCCTCGCCGCCGCCCCGGTTTTCGCCAAGCCCGCCGCCAAAGTCCCCGCGGCCGCGCCGATCGCGCGTTATACCCTGAAGATCGTCCAGACCTATCCTCACGACCCGCAGGCCTTCACCGAAGGCCTGTTCTATGACCGCGGTTTTCTCTACGAAAGCACCGGCCGCAACGGCACCTCGTCGATCCGCAAGGTCGATCTCGACAGCGGCAAGGTCGTGCTGAGCAACGACGTCGATTCGAGCTATTTCGGCGAAGGCATTACCAGTTGGGGCGGCCATATTATCAGCCTGACGTGGCGCAGCCAGATCGGCTTCATCTGGAACGAGGCCGACTTCCAGAAAAAGGCGAGCTTTCAGTATACCGGCGAAGGTTGGGGCATGACCCACAACGCCAAGAACCTGATCATGAGCGACGGCACGCCCAACGTGAAGTTCCTCGATCCCAATTCGCTCAAGGTGACCAGGACGATTGCCGTGACCTATGCCGGCAAGCCGATCGGCAATGTCAACGAGCTGGAATGGGTCGACGGCGAGATCCTGGCCAATGTCTGGATGCAGCCGGTGATCATCCGCATCAATCCGAAGTCGGGCGATATCGACGGCGTCGTCGACCTGTCGGCCCTGCCCGAAGTCGCCAATCCCTCGTCCGACCGCGACGCCGTGGCCAATGGCATTGCCTACGATCCCGACGGCAAGCGCCTGTTCGTCACCGGCAAGCTGTGGTCGCATCTCTATCAGGTCGAACTGGTACCTGCGAACTGAGCTATTTAGGCTCGCCGCTGTCGGTATCACCGTCGTCGCGCTCGCTTTCCGCCGCCTCGATACCATGCCGCGCCGATGGGTCGACGACGGCGCCGAAGCCCAGCAGGACGGACGCCAGGCCGACGCTTTTGCGGATCGAGCGGCGATAGCGGACGACCGCCCAGATCAGGGCGATCCCGAAGACAAGCGCGATAATTTCAGCGATGACTATCGACATCGCCGCCATATCGGGCGCCTTCGCCGTGGCGCAAGTCCCGGCCTTCCGCTATTTTGCGATTGCCCCCTCACAAAAACAGGATTATGGACGCGGCATGATCACCCTCGCTACCGCGTCAACCCTTCGCGCGTCCAATCGAATTTGGACGTCGAAGACCGTGCGCGCTCTGCGCACACTCCGGGTGTGACCAGGCTCTAAGCCGCCCTCGCGCCCCCTCCTCTCCCGGGCGCGAACGAACTCTCTCAAGGCGCCCCTTCTTTTCCAAGGTCCGCCGCCATGTCCTTCGATCCCTTATCCGCCCCGCCTGCCGCCACCGTCTGGTACCGGCATCCGTGGATCGTGCGCTGGGGCGGCTATATTCTGGCGGCCCTTGGCGCCTTTCTGTTTGCCAGCAAGGGCATCTGGATCAAGTTCGCCTATCAGTATCATACGGATGCGTCGTCGCTTTTGACGTTGCGTCTGGCCCTGGCGACGCCGATCTTTATTCTGGGTGGGCTTCTGACGTGGGGACGCGCCAAGGCGTTGGGCACGCCGATACCGTCGGCCGGCGCGCCGCCCTGGCTCTATGTCCGCGCCATGCTGGTCGGCGCGCTCGGCTACTGGGTCGCCTCCTACACCGACTTCGCCAGCCTGGAGACCCTGTCGCCGCAGTTCGAGCGGATGATCCTGTTCACCTACCCGCTCTTCGTCATCGTCTTCGGCGCGGTGTTTTTCGCCCAGGCGCTGCGCTTGAGCGCGCTTTGGACCTTCGCCATCGCCTATGCCGGCCTGGCCTTCGTCTTCGTCACCGATTTGCGCGCCCACGGTAACGGCATTGCTGTGGGTGCTGCGTGGTGCACGGTATCGTCAATTGCGTTTGCGCTTTATCTGCTGCTGGCGCGGCCGCTGATCAAGCGCATGGGACCGTCGATGTTCACCTCGTTCGGCATGACCGGCGCGGCCATTGCCACCTTCGTCCACTTCTTCTGTGTGCATCGGCTGAGCGACTTCCACATGAGCGCGCCTCTATGGGAGCTTGGCATCGGCCTGGCCATCGGCGCCACCGTGCTGCCAAGCTATCTGACCAATTTCGCGCTCAACCTGATTTCATCCCAGGCCAATGCGGTGATCAGCTTCATCAATCCGATCTTCACCCTGATCCTCAGCGCGCTTTTGCTGAAGGAACACATCACCGTGGCCGATGTCGTCGGCACGGTCCTGGTGATCGTCGGCGTCGGGCTCTACACCTTCCTCGACCAGCGTCAGGCATCATCCAAAGGATAAGCGTCCCGCGCGACCGGTGCTGCCTCATAAAGCTCTGCCGCCGTCTGCTTAAGGACCGGATGCACCCAGTCCGGATCGATATCGGTCATCGGCCCCATGACGAATCGCCGCTCATGGGCGCGCGGATGCGGTAAAATAAGGCCATTTTCGTCGATAATCTCGTCGCCATAGGCGATCAGATCAAGATCAAGCGTGCGCGGCCCATTGCGCCGGCCATCGCGCACTCGCCCCGCCTGCGATTCGAGATCGTGCAGCACTTGCAGCACCGCAAAGGGGTCCAAACTGGTCTGGCCACGTAGCAAGGCATTATTATACGAAGGATCTTGCGGATTGGGCCACGCCTTGGACCGCCAAACACGTGAATTTTTGTTCACAAACACGCCACGGGCCTTCAAAGCCTCGATAATATGCGGTAAAGCTTGGCTTTCCGGGGACTGCTCAAGAAAAAGATTTGTGCCGTAGGCGACAAAAACAGTGGTTGGACCGGCGCGCATCTTCTCTTTTCCACCGCACATTCGACGAAAGTTGTAGATGAGTTTTTACCCTACGGACCGTATCGCCCTGTTCATCGACGGCGCCAATTTGTACTCGGCCGCCAAGGCGCTGAACTTCGATATCGATTACCGCAAATTGCTGGACGAATTCAAGAAGCGCGGCGTCCTGATCCGGGCCTATTATTACACCGCGCTGGTCGAAGGTGACGACTATTCGCCGATCCGCCCGCTGGTCGATTGGCTCGATTATAACGGTTTTACCCTGATCACCAAGACGGCCAAGGAATATACGGATTCCCAGGGCCGCAAGCGCTGGCGCGGCGATATGGATATCGAAATCGCCTGCGACATGATGGAAATGGCCGACCACGCCGATCATCTGGTGCTGTTTTCCGGCGACGGCGACTTCCGCCGGCTGCTCGAATCCGTGCAGCGCAAGGGCACGCGCGTCACCGTGGTGTCGACCGTGCGCTCGTCGCCGCCGATGACCTCGGACGAGTTGCGCCGCCAAGCCGATACCTTCGTCGATCTGGCCGACCTGCAAAGCGTCGTCGGCCGTCCGCGCCAGGCCCACGCCAATACCGCGCCGCGCTTCCCCAATGCCGAAGAAGACTACGAAGACGCGGTATAGATCATGCTCGCCGAGCCGATGGGCTTCATCGCCGTCACCGATTTCGACGCCGCCAAGGCGTTCTATGTCGGCGTGCTCGGGCTCGACTTCGTTACCCACGACGGCTTTGCCATGGTGTTGCGCACCGGCGACCTCTATGTCCGCGTGACCGTGCCGCCGCAGTTCACAGCCGCCGACTATACCGTTTTCGGCTGGCGCGTCGCTAATATCGAGACCGCCGTGGCTGAGTTGGCCGCCAAGGGGGTCAGCTTCGAGCGCTATCCCTTCTTCGGCGAGGCGCAGGCGGCGAACGGCGTGTGGGCCGCGCCCGGCGGCGACAAGGTGGCGTGGTTCAAGGATCCGAGCGGCAATGTGTTGTCGCTGTCGCAACATGTCGACGACTAAAATCTGCAAATTCTGTCCGCGGTTGGTCGCCTATCGCGCTGAAAACCACCGGCAAAATCCCGATTGGCACAATGCCCCGGCGCCAGCCTTCGGCGATCCCGAGGCCTGGTTGCTGATCGTCGGCCTGGCGCCCGGGCGCACCGGCGCCAACCGCACCGGGCGCGTCTTCACCGGCGATGCGGCCGGGGGCATGCTGTTTCACACGCTCATACGGACCGGTCTAGCCACGGGCACCTATGCCGATGACGGCTGCGACGATTTGCGGCTTCGTGGCTGCATCGTCGGCAATGCCGTTTTGTGCGCCCCACCCGGCAACCGGCCGCTACCGATCGAGGAGGCGGCGTGCCGGCCCAACCTGACGAGCCTGATCAACAACCTGCCCCGCCTGCGCGTCATCGTCACCTTGGGCGACGTCGCCCGGCGCAACGTGCTGAAAGCGCTAGGTGTTTCCGGCGCGGCAATGAACGCAGGTCACGGCGCCGAGGCCGACATTGCGGGCCTTCATCTGATCAATTCCTACCACTGTTCGCGGCTCAACCTGAATACCGGCCGCCTGACGCCTGACATGTTCGCCGCCATTTTCGAGCGCGCTAAAGAGGTTGCCAGCGTCCCGGCATAGCGCCATTATCCGGCCAGAAACTGGGGACGAGACATGGGCCAGGTACCGCGCCATCCGCTGATCGACCGCGCCTACACTACCCGCCGCGAAGGCGACCGGCGCAGCGCGCTGGCGCTCTATCTCGAGGCCGCGCGCGTGCTTTACGAAGACGGCCGCGGCGATATCGCCGCCGTCGCCTCGGCAGTGCGCCACGCCGGCGACCTTTACGAGGAGCTCGGCGAAAGCGACGAGGCCTGGCGAAAGTACAAGGAAGCCTGGGGTTTCTATCAGACTCTTGATCCAGAACCCGAGCTTGACCTCGCCAATTGTCTGCGGCCGATGGCGCTATGGCAGGAAAAGCATGGCCTGCCGGCCAAGGCGCTGCCTATGTGGCAGGAGGCGCGTGAGTGGTACGAAAAAGCCGCCGTCACCACTGGCCTCGACCTGCAGCCGGCCTTCGACGAGTGTGACAAGCATATCAAGGTTCTGGGCGGCTAAATTTTTGACGCCGTCATGTTTATCCCAAAAGTGGCAAACCACTTTTGGGCATGAGGCTTAGCCCCGGTCGCGCAGCAGACGGGCCTTGTCGCGCTGCCAGTCGCGCTTGGCCTCGGTTTCGCGCTTGTCGTGGACCTTCTTGCCCTTGGCCAGGGCGATCTCGATCTTGACCAGCCCCTTGTCGTTGAAGAACATCTTGGTCGGGACGATGGTCAGGCCTTCGCGCTGCACCGAAATCATCAGCCGATCGATCTCGCGCCGGTGCAGCAGCAGCTTGCGGATGCGCCGCGGCTCGTGATTGAAGCGGTTGGCCTGGGTGTAGATCGGAATGTCGGCATTGATCAGGGCTAGTTCGTTGCCGTTTTCGATGCTGACATAGGATTCGGCAATATTGGCGCGGCCGAGGCGCAACGACTTGACCTCGGTGCCGGTCAGGGCGATGCCGGCCTCGATATTATTCTCGAGGAAATAATCGAAGCGCGCCCGCCGGTTATCGGCGATCACCTTGTAGCTGGATATGATCTCGGCCATCTTTTTGCCCGCGCGGGGTTACGCCTTTTCCAGCACCAGACCGGCGACGTCCATGGCCGCGTCGACCACCGGGCGCACGGACTGCGAACACGGCACGATCGGCAAGCGGACCTCATCCGAGCACAGGCCCAGACGGCTCATAGCGTACTTGGTCGGCGACGGTGACGAATCGGCGAACAGCGCCTTGTGCAGCTTGATAAGCTTGTCCTGGACCTGCCGGGCGGTGTCGAAGGCGCCTTGGGCGGCGGCCTTGTACATAGCGACCATCATCGCCGGGGCGACGTTCGAGGTTACCGAGATCACGCCGTGGCCGCCATGGGCCATATAGCCGATCAGGGTCGGATCGTCGCCCGAGATGAACGAAAAGCCTTCGGCGATATCGACCCGCAGTTGGCTCATCCGGTCCATGGCGCCGGTGGCGTCCTTGATGCCAACGATATTGGGCAGCTTCGACAGGCGGACAATGACCTCGTTGCTCATGTCGACGACGGTGCGGCCCGGCACGTTGTAAAGCAGAGCTGGAATCTCAACATGGTCGTTCAAGGCTTTGAAATGCTGATATAAACCCTCCTGCGACGGCTTGTTGTAATAGGGCGCGACAACGAGGACAGCATCGGCGCCTACGGTCTTGGCGTGATGCGCCAGTTCCAGCATTTCGGCGGTGTTGTTCGAGCCCGCCCCGGCGATCACCTTGACCCGGCCGGCGGCTTTTTCGACGCAGCACTGCACCAGATCGCGGTGCTCTTCCATGCTCAGCGTCGAGGTCTCGCCAGTGGTGCCGACCGGCACCAGGCCGTGCACGCCCGCGGCGATCTGAAACTCGATCAGACGCTCGAAGGCAGCGAAATCGACGCGGCCGTTGGTGAAAGGCGTCACCATCGCGGTGATCACCCCGTGAAACAGAGGCTCGTTCGGCCCAGTGGTCATGGTCTTGAATTCCGTCAACGCAACTGTGTCCCAAATGCTTACGCACGGCACAGAATTTGAAAAATCAGCCTTAAAGTCTCAACGCTTTTGCCGCAACTCTTTATAAACCGAAACGATCTTCTATAGTGAGATTCCTGTTCGCCAAATGGCGTGTGTACGTTTGCGTATCAAGACTTCGGGGCCTTTAATGACCAAGCCGCGCCTTTCCCTCTCCGCCGTGCGCCGTACCGCGCTGTTCCTCGGCGTCAGCCTGATGGCCCTGACCGGCATGGCGCCTGTGTCAGCCCAAACTCAGCTGCCGCAACAAGGGCAGCCAGCGCCGACCGCCGCGCCAGCCCAGGCTGCGCCCACCCCTGCCGCCCCAACCGCCGCCGCACAAGTTTCGCCTCAAACGTCACCTCAGGCCAACGATCCGACGGCCGTCGATACCTCGACCCTGCCGCAGTCGCAGCCCGCGAACTTGCCGCCGCAAGCGGCGACGCCGATCCAGGCCACCGGCCCGCAGCCCTACGAAATCACCGCGCTCAGCGACTCCGATCAGCAGACCCTGGCCAGCGCGCTTCAGGCCGTGCGCCAGCACGCCTTCACCCAGGCCGATTCGATGGCGTCCGGCCTGTCGAACCCGGTGGCGCGCAAGATCGTCACCTGGGCCATCCTGAATAATGACGGCGATATCTACAGTTTCGCCAGCCTCGACGCCGCCCGCCGCGACCTGTGGGGCTGGCCGCGCGAAGCCAAGCGCCAGATCGCCGCCGAAAAGATGATGGCCGCGTCCGGCATGACGCCCCAGCAGATCGTCGACTGGTTCGCCGGCTCGCCGCCGCAAAGCATCGAGGGCGCGACCCAGCTGATTACCGCCTATGGCGCGCTCGGCCGCACCCCGGACGCGCAAGCCCTGGCCAAGCAGTGGTGGCGAACCCAGGTGTTCGACACCACTGCCCAGGACAATTTCTACAGCGCCTTCGGCAAATACCTCAATGCCGATGACAACAAGGCGCGCCTGACCTGCCTGCTGCTCAACCCGCAAAGCGGTACGACGCAGGCGATCCGCGGCATCGAAAACTATGTCGATGGCCCGTCGACTTCGGTCGCCAATGCGGTTTTGGCCATGCGCGCGGGCTCGGCCTCCGGCGACGGCCTCTATTCGCAGGCGGTCCAGGTCGATCCGCACAATCCAGCCCTCGCCTTTGAACGCGCGCGCTACCTGTCGAAAAAGGGCCTGGAAGCGCTGGGCTTCCCAATCCTGGCCGACCTGCCCTCGGCGGCCTTGAGCCCCGACGCCGCCTCGCAGATGTATGCGCTGCGTCTGGCCTATTTCCATGCCGCCCTGAAGGCACGCGACTATCACGCCGCGTACGACGCCATGAACGGCGGCGGCTTCGACGCCGGCGAAAGCAAGGCCGAGGCCGAATTCTTCGCCGGCTGGGTCGCCCTGGTGCGCCTGAACAAGCCCGATCTCGCCATCCCGCACTTCCAGGGTGTGGCCGATGCCGGCACCTCGCCGATCACCCAGGGCCGCGCGCTCTATTGGCTCGGCCGTGCCTATGAGGCGCGCAACGACGCCACGCGCAACGATGCGGCCACGGCGCAGACCTATTACGCCAAGGGCGGCCAGTACATCTACGCCTTCTACGGCCAGATGGCCGCCGAAAAGGCCGGCATCAAGACCATCACGCTCGGCCACGACCCGGTGCCGACCCAGGCCGATCGCGACCGCTTCAACCGCCGCGACCTGGTCAAGGCCGCGCGTATCCTCGGCACCATGGGCGAGACCGATCTCTTCCGTCAGATCGTGCTCAATCTCGACACCGTCCTGCCCAATGCCGAGGAAGAGGCGCTGCTGACCGACATGACGGCGCAATACGACGGCCAGGTCATCGCCATGAAGGTCGCCCGCATGTCGATGCAGCGCGGCTTTTACCTGCCCGACCGCGCCTATCCGGTGCGCGACATCCCCGATGTGCCGGGCCCGGAAAAGGCCTTCGTCCTGGCCATCGGCCGTCAGGAATCGGGCTTCGACGCCTCGGTGCGTTCGCGCGCCAATGCCCGCGGCGTGATGCAGCTGATCCCGTCGACCGCCCGCGCCGTCGCCCGGCGCCTCGGCGTCGGCTACACCGAATCGAGACTGTATGAGGCCAGCTACAACATGTCGCTGGGCGCCTATCACCTCGGCGAACTGGTCGATCATTTCGGCGGCTCCTACATCCTGGCCGCCGCCGGCTACAATGCCGGCCCGTCACGCATGACGCTGTGGATCGACCAGTGCGGCGAACCGCGTGGTCAGAATGCCGACGCTTTGTCGTTCATCGAATGCCATCCGCTGCGCGAAACCCGCGACTACATGATGCGCGTCGTCGAAAACATGCGCATCTATCGCGCCCGGCTGAACGGCGGCACGGCGCCGCTGACGGCTTCGGCCGACGTCACCCGCGGCATTCCGGCGCCGATCAGCACGACGCCGGACCTCGACGACGAAGGCGATGGCTCGACCGCTGTCGCGACCTCGGGCGTCAGCGGCGGTTCGATGAACGGCTCGCCGGTCGGCTATCTCGAACTGCAAAAGCAGGAGGCCGCCGAACAGGCGGCGCAGGCCGCGGCTGCCAAGTTCGCCGCCGACAATCCGCCGCCCCCACCGGCGCCCAAGTGCCACGGCCGTCACTGCAAGACGGCCTCGGCTCACGTGGCAACGTCGAAATCATCGAAAAAGAGCAAGGGCGGTCACGCCGCGGCTTCGGCTACGACAAGCCACAGCAAGAAAAAGAAGCATCGGGCGGACTAAGGCTTCCGCTCCAGCGACGGGTGAGAAAGTAGATACCCCACCACCATTTGGCTTCGCCGAACTTCGTTTCGGCCTTACGGCCTCATGGTCCCCGGCACCGGCCGCCCGGCTCCCCAACACGCGCTTCGCGCTGTGGGGAGGTGCACGCGAAGCGGCTCCACTTTTCTTGCCCCTCCCCGCTTGTCGGGGAGGGGGACCATCGAGCGTAAGCGAAGATGGTGGTGGGGTTTCTTACTTTTGATTCCGCCTTAAACCGGTTGGTAAAGCAGCGGCTGGGTTTCCAGGCGCAGGACGGGCTTGCCGTCCTCGCCGCGCGCCATCTCACCCATCAGGTTGAAAACTTCCTTCAACAGGCTGCGCGTAAAGACATTTTCCGGATTGGCCTTTTTAACCAGCCGCCCCTTGTGCATCAGCAGGACCTCGTCGGCGAACTGGGCCGTCAGGTTGAGGTCGTGCAGGCTGATGATCACCGTCGCCCCGGCCTGGGCGCGCGCCTTCAGCCGCAGCAGGACCTGACGCTGCCACGCCGGATCGAGCGCGATCAAGGGTTCGTCGAGCAGCAGGACATTGGCGGGGGTGCACAGGACGCGGGCCAGCAGGACGCGGGCGCGCTGACCGCCGGACAAGCTGAACACCCCCCGATCGGCGATGTCACCCAGCCCGAGCGCCTTCAGTTCGTTAAATGCCGCTTCGCGCGCCTCGTGCGGCGGCAGATGCTGCGCGCCGAGTGCGGCGACATCGACGCAGCTGAGATCCCAGGCAATGCCGCGCTCCTGCGGCAGATAGGCCATGATCTGGGCGCGCTTCGCCAGGGGCAGCTTGGTAAGATCGGCGCCATCGAGGCGCAGATTGCCGCCGTTCAGCGGCAACAGGGCCGACATGGCCTTGAGCAGGGTCGACTTGCCGGCGCCGTTGGGCCCGACGATGACGTGCAAGCGGCCGGCGCCAAGCGATGCCGAAACGTCGTGGACCACGACCTCGCCGCCCAAGCGGACATCGACCTGATCGAGTTGCAGTTCCATCGGCGTCTCCTAGTCCTGCATCCACGAGCGCGCGCTGCGATAGGCCAACACGGCAAACAACGGCGCCCCGATCAGCGAGGTCAACACACCGACGCGGATATCGCCTGGCAGGATGCGGATAATGCCATCCGCCAACAGCACCATCAGCGCGCCGGTCAGGGCCGACGGCGCCAACAGGCTGTAGGGATCCTTGACGCCGAGCGCGCGGACAAAGTGCGGCGCCGCCAGGCCGACGAAACCTATGACGCCGGCGACCGCGACCGATAGGCCGGCCAGCAGGCTGGAGCCCAGGACGATGATCTGGGTCAGGAGCGTCAGGTTGATGCCCATGGACCGCGCCGTATCATCCCCCAGGGTCAGGAAGCGCAATCCCTTGCCGAGACCCAGGCTCAAGGTGCCGACGATGACGATGGCCAGGCCGCACATGAAGACGTCGGTCCAGTCGCGGCCGTCGACCGCGCCCATCATCCAGCTCATGACGTCGTGCTCGGCGATCGGCGACGGCGCCAGATTGAAGACCAGGGACATCAGGGCGCCGAACAGGCTGGTCAGGCCGACGCCGAGCAGGATCAGGGACTGGCGCTGCGGAAAGCGCGAAATGAAGACCAGCAGGATGCCGGCGACCACGGCCGCGCCGGCCATCGAAGCGCCTTCGAGGACCATGGGCGTCAGGCCGAAACCGAAGGTGATCGCCGCCGCGGCCGCCAGCCCACCGCCGGCCTGGACGCCGAGAATGCCAGGATCAGCCAAGGGATTACGCAGCAGCCCCTGCAGCAGGGCGCCGCTTAAGCCCAGCATGGCGCCGACACAGGCCGCGGTCACGTTGCGCGGGGCGCGGATGCCCCAGACGATCTGGGCGCTCAGCGACGACGGATGCAAAACGGCGTCGAGCCACATCTGTGGCCCAAGCGTAACGTCGCCGATGAACATGAAGGCGATCAGGGTCACCAGGACGGCGCCCGCCAGGGCCAGGATCAAATTGCGTGGCGTCACAGCCATCAGTTCAGGCCTTTCCGGCTCAGGGCCTCAAGATCGTAGGCGGTGTACCAGGCAAAACAGGTGATTATCTGCGACGGCAGGGTGAGATGCGGCCGCTCGGCGATGCGCCGCCGCACCAGGGCGTTGCGGCCCGGGGCGCGCACCGACTGATAGCGGTCGTCGTAATAGCCCAATGCAAAAACGTCGGGCGTTTCGCCAAGCAGCACCTCAGGCGGCAGATAGAAGAAGCCTTTTTCGCTGCTTTCCAGCGTAAACCCAAGCGTTTGCAGCATATAGCCGACCGACGTGTCGGGGCCGGCGCTATAGCCTGAAGGCGTATAGTAGCGCACGCTCTTGCCGACACCGATATGGTCGATGCCGTCGAGCGAGGCTTCCATGGCGCGGGCCTCGGCCTGCGCCTGGCCGTCGGCGCCCAACAGGTGGCCGACGCGCATCAGCTCATCCTTTGCCTGAGGATATGTGTTCACGTCATTGATGTTGATGATGGTAATATGGTTGCGTTGAAGCGCCGCGATAAGTTTGGCGTCGCCACCCCAGGTGCGCAGCACGACGTCGGGCCGCAGCGCCAGGACGCTTTCGACCTGCGGCCGCAGCCGGCGGAAGCTCTTGGCGCGGTCGCGATAGTAGGACTCGTCCAAAGCGGCACGATCCGACAGGGCGGCAATGTCTTCGCCCGGCAGCAAGCCCAGCGCATACTGATCGGCGCAGCCGTCCAGCGACACCACGCGCGTGGCGCACGCCGGCTGTGCCGTCATGACCATAGCGGCCACGGCACCGATCAATCCCAGCAATCGCTTGTCAGCGCTCAAGACTCGCCCCGTTTGCGCCCAACGCGAAACTTTCCCGCCACTCTATTAGGCACCGGTTAACCAAAACTCAAAGCCCCAGAACTCAAGCCACGCATCGCCGGCACGATGGCTCCCTCTACAAGGAGTCCGGACGTATTGGCTATGGCTTCACGGCCATTTGCGGCAACGACTCACAGCTAATCGCTTAAACGATTAAGTCCACGGCCCACAAAGCCCCTTTACGGCAGCCGGTTGAGGTCTTATGGCCGGGATATGATCATTTGCGACACTCCCACCGCTTTGCGCACCCGGGCCTGGGCCGACTATGCGTTGGTCGACAGCGGCAACGGACAAAAGCTCGAGCGCTACGGCAGCTATCTGGTCGTGCGCCCGGAGCCGCAATGCTTCTGGGCGCCGAAATACCCCGCCCTGTGGGACAAGGCCGACGCCGTCTTCGATCCGGCCGTTGACGAAGACGAAGGCCGCTGGACATTCTCCCGTCGTCCACCGGAGTCGTGGACTCTGGGCTGGCAAGACGTCAAGTTCCACGGCCGTTTCACCAATTTCCGCCACCTCGCCTTCTTTCCGGAGCAGGCCGCCAACTGGGCGTGGCAGGCCGAGGCGCTGAAGGTCCGGCCGGGCGCGCGGGTGCTCAACCTGTTCGGCTATACCGGCGTTGCCAGCCTGGTCGCCGCAGCCAATGGCGCCAAGGTGACCCACGTCGACGCCTCGAAAAAGTCGGTGCAATGGGCGCGCGACAATGCGGTGCTGTCGGCACTGGCCGAGGCGCCGGTGCGCTGGATCGTCGAGGACGCGCGCAAATACGTGCAGCGCGAGGTCAAGCGCGGCTCGAAATACGAAGCTGTCATCCTCGATCCGCCGAAATACGGTCGCGGCCCGACCGGCGAAGTCTGGCGCCTGTTCGAGGACCTCCCGGAAATGGTCCACCTGTGCGCGCAGTTGCTGTCCGAGGAAGCCGCCTTCCTGCTGGTCAATGCCTATGCGGCGCGCATTTCGGGGCCGGCTCTGTCGGGCATCCTGGCCGAGGCGCTCGGCCCCAAGCGCGGCGGCATGATCGACTATGGCGAACTGACCCTGGTCGAGGATGCAAAGCCGCCCAAGGGGGCAGCCCCTTCGGCCGTGGTGCCGCGGGAGATCGGCCTCTCCTTCTTTGCGCGCTGGCAGGCCGGGGGCACGGCATGATCAAGTCGATCACCTCGCTGACCAACCAGACGATCAAGGACATCCGTGCCCTGCACATGCGCAAGGAGCGCGAGGCGACCGGCCTGTTCCTGGCCGAAGGGCTGAAGATCATCATCGATGCCCTCGATCAGGGTATTACCCCGCGCATTCTGGTCTTCGGCAAGTTCGGTGATCCGCATCCGCTGCTCGACCGCGCCATCCATGAAACGGTCAAGGCCGGCGGCGACGTTCTGGAAGTCACCCGCGAAATCCTCGAAAAGATTTCGCGCAAGGACAATCCGCAGATGGTCGTCGCCGTCTTCGCCCAGCAGATCCGCACGCTCGACGATATCGATCCTAAGACAAACGACACCTGGGTGGCGCTGGAGCAGGTCCGCGACCCCGGCAATCTCGGCACCATTATCCGCACCGCCGACGCGGCCGGCATCGGCGGGGTCATCCTGATCGGCGATTGCGTCGATCCGTTCAGCGTCGAGACGGTACGCGCCACCATGGGCTCGGTTTTTGCCCTGCCGATCGTCAAATGCACGCGCGAGGCCTTTCTGGCCGACCGGGCGCGCTGGACCGGCTCGGTCGTCGGCACACTGCTGACGGCCCAGCATTCGCATCGCGACGCGCCCTATAGGCGCCCGACCCTGGTGGTCATGGGCACCGAGCAATCAGGACTGACGCCGGAAATCGCCGCCGCCTGCGACCTCAACGTCAAAATTCCGATGCGCGGCCGCGCCGACAGCCTCAACCTGTCGGTGGCCACCGGCATCATGATCTACGCCGCCGCCGGACTGGGATAAGACTGGGATAATGGTAATCAAAAAGATCAAGCTCGACTGGTTCCTGACCGGCATGTTCATGGCCATCGCCCTGGCCGCCATCCTGCCGGCGCCGGGCGCCGAAGGCGGGGTGCTGCATCCGGAACTGCTGACCAAGGCCGGCATTGCCCTGATCTTCTTCCTCAATGGCGCCGTGTTGTCGTTCAAGGCGTTGAAGGACGGCATTTCGCGCTGGCGATTGCACCTGATCATCCAGCTGTCGACCTATCTTTTGTTTCCCATCCTCGGCGGCATTTTCATCGTGCTGTGCGGGCGCTGGCTAAGCCCGGACCTGAAGCTTGGCTTCTTCTATCTCTGCGCCCTGCCCTCGACTGTGTCGTCGTCGGTGGCCATGACCTCGGCGGCGCGCGGCAATGTGCCGGTGGCCGTGTTCAATGCCACGATTTCGAGCCTGATCGGCATCGTCATCACCCCATTGTGGATGAGTCTTTTGCTCAAGACCTCCGGGCAATCACTTGATGTGGTTAAGGTTTTCATCGACCTGTGTATCTGGTTGGTCCTGCCCCTGGTCATCGGCCAGCTGTGCCGGCCGATGATCGGCGCCTTCCTGCACCGCCACAAGAAGTGGACGCAATTCGCCGACCGCGGCACCATCCTGCTGCTGGTCTATACCTCGTTCTGCGACAGCTTCGCCAAGCACATCTGGAGCGGCAACAGCGCGTCGAACCTGATCATCACCATAGCCGCCACGCTGGCTCTGTTCTTCATCGTGCTCGGCCTGATGTGGAAGCTGTGCGATCGCATGGGCATCGCGCCGTCCTTCCGTTCGGCCGTGGTGTTTTGCGGCACCAAGAAGAGCCTGGCGACCGGCGTGCCGATGGCCCACCTGATCTTCGTCGGCCAGCCGGGTTTGGGCCTGATCCTGCTGCCGATCATGCTCTACCATCCGCTGCAACTGCTGATCTGCACGCCGCTGGCCAATCGCTGGGCGCGCGAGAGCGAGACGGTGGACGCTGCGGCTACCCCGGTCGCCGGTAAGGCCTGAAAATTAAACAAAATTCATGTACGGCCCGGTTCATATCCGGTTCATCGCCGCACCCCTAGCGTGAGGACGGGGCGCGATCGTGCGCCTGTTCAGGTATCTTGAGGGGCCTTCCATGAAATCCTTGGCTGTTCTTATCGCCGCCGTCGTCGTGGCGACAAGCCTGTCCGGCTGCATCGTCTATGTCTCGCCGGATCATCACACGCGCTATACGCCGCCCGCCGCCGATGAAAAGCCGGCCCCGGTCGACGAAAAGCCGGCACCCACTGCTCAGTAAAAAAGAGGAAAAACCATGAAAATCTTTGCCATCGCCGCCCTTGTCATCGTCTCGGCCGCCGCGCTTTCCGGCTGCATCATCGTCGACCGCAGCGGCAGTCATTTCGCTTCGACGCGTAACTGATTGAACCCCTAGATTGAACCATGGCGCCGCCTCCCCGGCATTAAGCGGTGGAGGCGGCCGATCGGGACGCCTTCGTACAGGAGGAAATCCCATGAAAAAACTGTCCACGCCTTTCGCTCTCGCCGCTGTTTTGACCGTCGCTGCCCTGGTGCTGAGCGCCTGCGGTCATGGCCACGGGATGTACTAGCCTCAGACGGTAAGGAACCGCAGAGACTCTGACCAAGGCCTCATAAAACCCTTGTAAAATCAGCGTTTCGTTCATTTACGCGTCAGGCGGCGAGCCGTAAGCTTTGGACCTGTTCACCTATTGAAGGAGAGTCCACCGTGAAAAAGCTCATCGGGATCGTCGCCACCGCCGTTCTGACCGCCGCCCTGTCGGCCTGCGTCATGGTACCCGTCTAGAACAAGCCTAGTCGACGTTTGAATAGGCATAGGGTCCACCCCGGTCCAAGGCGCGGCGGTAAGCCGGACGGGTGTGGATGGCGTCGAGCCACGCCTTGATGTGCGGCTTGTCGCCGGCGCCGCCGCGCAGGGCGGCGGTTTCCATCGGAAAGCTCATCATGATGTCGGCGGCGGTGAAGTCCGGGCCGGCGAGCCAGGGCGTTTTCGTCAGGGTGTCTTCCCACAATTGCTGATGCGCGGCGAGGTTCGGCTTGACCAGGGTGTCGTCGAGGGTGCGCGCGATTTTGGCGGCGATCGGGCGCACCAGGAAGGGCGCGCGTTTGGTGATGTTGCCGGTGATCAGGCGCAGCAGGAGCGGCGTCATGAAGGTGCCTTCGGCCGCATACATCCAGTAGGTGTAGTCGAGGCGGGCGTCGCTGTCGGCGGGGGGGATCAGGCGGTCTTTGCCATAGCGGGTGAAGATATAGTCCATGATGGCGCCGGTTTCGGCGATCGGGTGGTTCGGCCGGGCGTCGTCGACGATGACGGGGGACTTGCCGAGGGGGTGGATTTTCTTGAGCTCGGGCGGGGCCAGGAGGTTGGGCTGGCGTTTGTAGGATTTGATCTCGTAGGGGAGACCGAGCTCTTCGAGGAGCCAGAGCACGCGTTGCGAGCGGGAATTGTCGAGGTGGTGGACGGTGATCATGGGACCCTGGCTCTGATAGGTAACGGGGTGTGGGGTCCGTGACCCCACATCTTTTCTATCTTCCTTTTTCGTCATCCGCCCCCAAAAAGGGGCGGTGACGGAAAAGGAAAAAGGGAAGGCTTGGGGCCACAGACCCCACACCCCGTCATTTATACGGCGTCAAGTCCCCCGTGGTTTCGCCCGCGTCGTCGGATCCGCCTCTCTGGGATTTTCCGGCCACACGTGCCTCGGATACCGCCCCTTCATCTCGGTGCGCACCTCGCGCCACGACCCGTCCCAGAACGCCGGCAAATCCTTGGTGATCTGGATCGGCCGATGCGCCGGCGACGCCAGCGCCAAGGTCACCGGCGTCCGATTGGGGCCGACCACCGGATGCACGGTCGTCCCATACAGTTCCTGCACCCGCACCTCAACCCGCGGCCCACCCTCGGCGCCATAATCGATGCGCATGTTCGACCCCGTCGGCATGCGCAACGTCTCCGGCGCCAGTTTCTCCAGCGCCCGCTGCTGCTCACCCGTCAAAATTGCCCGCAACGCGTCGTGCACCTCGCCCTTGCCCAACCCCAGCATCGACTTGCCCGCCGCATAGGGCCCAAGCCAGGCCTCCAGCGTCGCCAACAGCGCCTCGTCCGACAGGTCTGGCCACGTCCCGTCCTGACCGCGCACAAAGGCCACGCGTTCCCGCAAACCCTGCGACGCCTCCGACAGGTTCAAGGCTTTCAAGCCCTTGGCCTGAATCTCCTCAGCCTCCGCATGAAGCAGCAGTTCCGCCGGCACCTTGTCCAGCGGCTTTGCCGACAATACCACCGCCCCCAATCGCACCTGCTCGAACGCCCGGAAGCGGCCATTGTTGCGCTCAAGCACAGCCCCGCGCTCCAGCCGATCACCGAACAGGCTGATAATCTCGGCCTCACTCAATGGCGCCGCCAGCAGGATGCGGTCGCGGTTCGAGCCGCCGCCCAGATCGCCAACCGCCAGAAACTCGGCCCGCGCCAGGGCATCGTGCGCGTCGACATAGACGCCGCGGCCATTGGCCATGACGAACTCGCCCGGTTTCCCCCGCGCCTTCGCCACGCGTTCCGGGAAACATTCGGCCAGTAGATGATGGGCGAAGACCTTGCCGCCAGCCGACTTGCCCGACGTCTTGACCAGGGCAGCCGCCTGACGCGCCCAGCCATCCGCCAGGGCCCGTGCTTGAGCGACTTTCGGCGATTTGTCGCGCCCCAGCCCCTCCAACCGCGTATCGAGATCGGCCGACTTACCGCCCAGCCCGTTCTCCGACAGCAACATGGCCAGTTGCGCGCCCTGACCCGCCGCCCCCGCCTCCGCTGCCTTCAACAGCATGTGCGCCAGGCGCGGCGCCATCGGCAACTGCGCCATCATGCGCCCGTGCGCCGTCAGATCGCCATGGCCGTCGAGCGCGCCGAGCGCCTTCAGCAGCTTGCCCGCCTCCTCCATCGCCGGTTTCGGCGGATGATCGAGCAGGGCCAGGCCCTCGGTCGATTTCGCGCCCCATAGCCGCAGGCTGAGCACCAGTTGCGACAGGTCGGTTTCCAGGATTTCCGGCCGCGCGAACGGGATCAACGAGCGGTCCTGCTCGGCATCCCACAACCGGTAAGCGTCACCGGCCTGCGTCCGGCCGGCGCGGCCGCGGCGCTGATCGGCCGAGGCCTTCGACGCGCGCTCGGTGACCATGCGCACCACGCCGCGCGCTGGATCGAAGCGGGCCAGCCTTGCCTGCCCGCTGTCGATGACCATGCTGACCTTGTCGAGCGTCAGCGAGGTTTCGGCAATCGCGGTGGCCAGCACGATCTTGGGATGACCTGATGCGTTCTTGCTCAAAACCCGCGCCTGATCGCGAAAATCCATGGCGCCGTAGAGCTTGTGCACTTCGATCGCCGGATCGATGCCGATCTCCTCGACGCGCTGGGCGACGCGGTGGATTTCGCCCTGGCCCGGCAGGAAGACCAGCATGGTTTCGGCGCGCTCGGGTGCCAACTTGCCGCTCAGCCGCGCCACGTGGCGGGCGACGTCGGTCTCCATCGGCAGGGCCTGATCGCGGCCAAGATAGTGGGTATCGATCGGGAATGTCCGCCCCAGACTCTGAAACGCTTTCGCGCCCGGCAGCACACCCAGCACGCGCTCGCCGTCGAGCGTCGCCGACATCACCAAAAGCCTCAGATCGTCGCGCAACACGCCTTGAGCATCGCGGGCAAAGGCCAGGCCGAGATCGGCATCGAGGCTGCGTTCGTGAAATTCGTCGAAAATGACGCAACCGATGCCCTCCAGCGACGGATCTTCGAGGATGCGGCGCGAGAAAATGCCTTCGGTGACAACATGGATGCGGGTTTTGGGACCAATCTTGCTCTCGCCGCGGACCCGGAAACCGACGGTCTGGCCGACGCTTTCGCCGAGCGTCTCCGCCATGCGCGCCGCCGCCGCCCGCGCCGCCAGCCGCCGGGGCTCGAGCAGGACGATCGACTGCCCGGCCAGCCACGGCTCGTCGAGCAGGGCCAGCGGCACGCCGGTGGTCTTGCCCGCACCGGGCGGCGCGATGATCACGGCGGTGGTTTCCGCGGCCAGCCACGCCTTCAACGGCGCATAGATTTCCTCAACAGGAAGCATAGCTATGCGGCGTCATAATACCTAGAGCCTGAACAATTCTCGAAGTCTGACGGCAGCGTCAATTTTATTAACAGGTTTTTCATCCCGATACGACCACTACTAATAGATGCCGGGCGGACCTCAGACCACAATAGATGCGGAATTTTTGCGCGCGATTAAGTTAGCAGTTGACATGCGCGAGTGCTAAAGCACTTGCGCAGAGAAAACGAATCACATGCAATGTGAGGGAGGCGTTCCAGCGCCTCCCTCGCCCGCCTTGTTTACTGGTGAAGCAGCAAGGCCGGGTGCTCGCGACGAGCAACCCTTTCGGTAACGATTCCGGGGGGTATGTCAAGCTTCACCGAGAAGGACTGATGCGATGAGCAAAGCTCCGCTTGGTACAACTGCGCATACCGGTCAGACTTGCCCGGAGTCTGGGATTTGGAAAGTTGTGGGCAACCCGTCCACAACTGCCCCAATCGCTAAAGGTAATACTATGCCGCCGTATGGCGGTAAGGCGGTCACCTGGCAACTGGTCCAGTATGCTTAACGTCTACGGGCTTAGGTGACATCACCTAAGCCCGTATTCACCTCTAAATAAAAAAGGCGCCGGATGATCCGGCGCCTTTCATCTTATCAGTTGGTGCTGCCCGGAGGCGGCGGCAATTCGTCCTCGTGGATATCGGCGATGCCCTTGCGGACGTTCGAATTCCAGAAGCCGAAGAGGAAGTAGAACACCAGGCCGATGGCGGCCCAGAGGAAGAAGACGAACCATGACGTCTTGTCCAGGCTGAAGAACAGCAGCAGGCACCCGGCGATCGACAAAGGCGCGACAAGCCAGATCAGCGGCGTCCTGAACGGACGCGCGCGGCCCTTGTCGGTAACGCGCAGGATCATCACCCCCGCCGACGCGGCGGCAAAGGCGAACAACGTACCGGCATTGGAGTAGTCGGCCAAGGAGCCGACCGGTAGGAAGGCCGCCGCCACGGCGACGAAGATGCCGGTGATGATGGTGATCACCCACGGCGTCTTGAACTTGGAATGGACGGCGCTGAGGCTGCGCGGCAGCAGGCCGTCGCGCGCCATGACGAAGAAGACGCGCGTCTGACCATACATCATCAGCAGGACGACCGACGGCAGGGCGATGGTCGCGGCGATGCCGAGGATGTTGCCGAAGATCGGGTTGGGGCCGACTTCGCGCAGGACGTAGGCCAGAGCTTCCTTGGAGCAGACCAGAGGCGCGTGGCCGGCGGCGCAGGCGGCGCTGCCGTACAGTTCCGTCGAGCCATCGGCGAAATACTTGCCGGTGGCCGGATCCATCAACGGCTGAGCGCCGAACGAGCCGACGACGCCACCGGCGACCAGCAGGTAGAAAACGGTACAGATGGCCAGAGAGGCGATCAGGCCGATCGGCACGTTGCGTTGCGGATTCTTGGTTTCTTCGGCGGCGGTCGAGACGGCGTCGAAGCCGACATAGGCGAAGAAGATCGAGGCCGCGGCCCCCAGAACGCCGGTGCCGGTGCCGTCGAGCGGGTTGCCCCAGCCGCGCGGCGTGAACGGATGGAAGTTGCTCATGTGGCCGGTGGCCAGCGGCAGGGCGATGACGATGAACAGGGTCAGGGCCGCGATCTTGATCGCCACCAGGACGGCGTTGAAGGTGGCGCTTTCCTTGGTGCCGATGACCAGCAAGGTGGTGACGAAAACGCTGATCAGCACGGCCGGCAGGTTGACGATGCCGCCGACTTCGCCGCCCTTGATGAAGCCGAGGGCGATCGGCGGCCCGACGGTTAGGGCGTGTGGTAGATGTATGCCCACATTATCGAGCAAGCCGACAATATGGCCGGACCACCCAACCGCCACGGCAGAGGCCCCAAGGGCGTATTCCAGAATAAGCGCCCAGCCGACCAGCCAGGCCATCAGTTCGCCCATCACGGCGTAGGAATAGGTATAGGCCGAACCGGCCACGGGAACCATCGACGCCAGTTCCGAATAGCACAGGGCGGCGACGGCGCAGACCAGGCCGGCGATGATGAAGGAGACCATCATGCCCGGGCCGGCCTTTTGCGCGGCGGCCGCCGTCAGCACGAAAATCCCGGTGCCGATAACCGCGCCGATGCCCAGCAGGGTTAATTGTATCGGCCCCAATGATCGGTGCAGCGATTTCTTTTCCGCTGTCGCAAGAATTGCGTCCAGTGGCTTGATCCGCAAGAAACTCATGTTTCTCTCTTCGTTTTATGATTATGCCACAAGGGTCTTGTTGCCCCCCTTAGGCGCCTGGTATCGAGCCTATTACGTAAAAGTAAAATCTGCAATTACCTTTGCGACGGTTAACCTTGCTTCCCAAACCGTCCGGCCCCATATCACACCGAATATGTGCTTGGAGCAAGCTGTGGCCGATACCTCACCCGACACCCCTATTGGCGTGATGATCGCGCCGGTCACGCCGCTGGAGCAGAATTGCACCGTCGTCTGGTGCACGAAAACCAACAAGGCGGCGATCATCGATCCGGGCGGCGATGTCGAGCCGGTCCTGGCCGAGATCAAGCGCCGCGGCCTGACGCTGGAGAAGATCTGGGTGACCCACGGCCACGCCGACCACGCCGGCGGCACGCAGCAACTGCGCGAACTGACGGGCGCCCCGGTCGAGGGCCCTCACCGCGACGACCAGTTCTGGATCGACCGCATCCCGGAAGACGCCCAACGCTGGGGCGTCATGGATGCGCAGAGCTTTGTCCCCGACCGCTGGCTCGACGACGGCGACACGGTGACCTTGGGCGAAACGCAGTGGCAGGTCATTCACGCGCCGGGGCATACGCCGGGTCACGTCATCTTCTATCATCCGCAAAGCCAGTTCGCTCAGGTCGGCGACGTGCTGTTCGCCGGCTCGATCGGCCGCACCGACTTTCCGCGCGGCAATCATGCCGACCTGATCAACGCCATCACCACCAAGCTGTGGCCTTTGGGGGATGTCCGCTTCGTGCCGGGGCATGGGCCGATGTCGAGCTTCAACCGCGAACGCGCCAGCAACCCCTTCGTCGGCGATCGCGTCGTCGATCGTAGCGTGGGCAATCGGCAGGGACCAGGATAGGGCCCTAAGAAAGGCCCCCACCACCAAACTCGCTGTCGCTCGTTCGGTCCCCGCCCCACAAGTGGGGCGGTAAAAAAAGAGAAGCGAATTCGCGCTTTCTCGTGTCGACACGGTACCGAAGCGATATTCGTCGCAGCAGTGGCTTTTCATTCCCCTTTTTACCGCCCCACTTGTGGGGCGGGGGACCATTTCGCCCTGGAGGGCGAAATGGTGGTGGGGGCCTTCTCGACGAAGCCACTTGCCCCAATCGTCGCGGAATGGCCTTATGCTGACGGGCACAGGCGGAGGCGGGCATGGCGAAGGACAGTGACATTGCACCGCGCCTCACGCCCGTCCAGATCGGCGCTCTCGTCGCCGGCAATGCCCTCGAATTCTACGATTTCCTGGTCTATTCGTTCTTCGCCATCTCGATCGGCCGAACCTTCTTCCCCTCAAACCACCCCGAATCGAGCCTGCTGCTGGCGCTCGCCACCTTCGGCGCCGGCTTTCTGACGCGTCCGGTCGGCAGCATCGTCATCGGCCTGATCGCCAACCGCGCCGGACGCAAGCCGGCGATGATGCTGGCCTTCGCCCTTATGGGCGTGTCAATCCTCGGCCTTGCCTGCACGCCCTCCTATGCCCGGATCGGCATCGCCGCGCCCTTGCTGGCCATCCTGTGGCGCCTGATCCAGGGCTTTGCGCTGGGCGGCGAGGTCGGGCCGGCCACCGCCCTGCTCGCGGAAGCGACGACACCACAGCGTCGCGGCCTGTTCTGCGCCTTTCAGATATCGACTCAGCAAATCGCCATAACCTGCGTCGGAATCATCGGTTTTTGCCTGTCAGGTACGATCAGTTCTCAAGCGCTCGATAGCTGGGGCTGGCGCGTCGCCCTAATGGCCGGGATCATCGTCGTACCGGTCGGGCTGATCGTGCGCGCGACCTTGCCCGAGACCCTGCACCAGCCCGACAGCATTGCCCAGGCCGCGCCGGAGACCGTCAGAACCTTAAGCCTCTGGCGCCTCGTTGCCCTCACCTTCGTCATTCTGGCCAGCACGACGGTCGGCACCTACGTGCTCAACACCCTGACCACCTACGCCGTCGCCACGCTGAAAATGCCGGCGCAGACCGGCTTTGCGGCGACCCTTGTGCGTGGCGCGGCCGGCGCCGCCTTCGCCCTGGCCGCTGGCGGGTGGAGCGACCGCGTCGGCCGCCGCCTGCCGATGATCGCCGCCACCCTGCTCTCCACCGTCCTCACCCTGCCCCTTTTCATGCTGATCGTGGCGACGCGATCGAGCGCCGCCCTGTTGACCACTTCGGCCCTGCTCGGCGCCTGCGTCGCCATCGCCAGCGCGCCGATCATCACGGTGATGGCCGAAGCCCTGCCCGCGCGCATCCGTGCTGGAACCACCGGCATGACCTATGCCTTCGCCATTTCGGTGTTCGGTGGCTCGACGCCGTTCGTCGTCACCTGGCTGACCGGGATAACGCACAATCCGCTGACACCGGCCTGGTATCTGGTGGTGGCCTCCGCCGCGGGCCTTATCGCCCTGCTGATCTTGCCGGAAACGGCGCCTTTAGAGCGCACCAGCCGTGATCAGCAATGACGCCGGCCGTTTGGTCTCCGGATGCAGCGGTTCTTCGACGCGCATAAGGCGCCAGCTTTCCGACACCGCGTTGAGCCACGACGCCGTCGTGCGGAAATACCACGGCATCGGCGTCCAGCCACCGTCGCCAAATCCCGTGAAATCCTCGCGCCGCCAGCCATCGACATAATCGCCCGGGACATTGCCAGGATGCAAGGTCTGGATCACCAGATGCCGCCCGATGCGTGCCAGGGCGCCCAGCAGCGGGCAAAGATTGTCATCCAGCAGCGCGAAATTGGCGACCACGACGTCGAAACCGCCGAGCGCCATCGGATCGTCGATCAGCGCCTCATAGCCCAAGACCTTGAACGTGCCGCCACCGGCCGCCTGCGCCGCCTTGATCAGCTCCGGCGACACATCGACACCGACCGCCTCATCCACCGATGGCGCCAAAGCCCGCGCCAGCCAGCCTTCGCCGCAGCCGAGGTCGAGCACGCGTCGCGGCTTTAATGCCAGTAAGGCCCCAACCACGGCGGCATCGGTGACCAGCCGCCGCGAGGCGATGCGGCCAGAGCGCACGGCGTCGCTCCAGCGCGCGGCATTGTCGTGCCACGACGCGACGACGTCTGCATTGGGATTTTCAGACATCAGCCCTTGAGGATCGGCGCCAGCTTCTGCGCCGCCATCAGGTCGCCCTGGACCTTCATCTTGCCGGTCATGAAGGCCATCATCGGGTCGAGCGAGCCGTTTTCCAGCGCCATCAGGTCGGCAATCGAGATCTGCACCGTGGCGTCGGCAGCGCCGTCGTCATTGCTGACGCTGTTCGGCACATTAGCGCCATCGATCAGGATGATGCCGTCGCTGCCGAAGTCGAGCTTGACGATCTTCCCCAGGCCGGAATTGTCGCCGATCTTTTGGGCGATTTTTTGCGTGATGGTGGGAAGATCGGACATGGCGTCGCTCCTGATTTGGGGTATGGGGACCTTACTCAAGTTTTCGCGCGCGGCAAGATAGTCGTTGGGTCAAGTGGAGCCGTTTTTTTGAAACCTTACGACGTCATCGTTATCGGCGCCGGTGCCGCCGGTCTGATGTGCGGCATCGAAGCCGCCCGCCGGTCCTTGCGCGTCGCCGTTCTCGACCATGCCAGGGCACCGGCGGAGAAGATCCGCATTTCCGGCGGCGGCAAGTGCAACTTCACCCATCTGAAGGCGACGCCGAAGAACTATCTGTCGCACAATCCGCGTTTTTGCATCTCGGCGCTGAAACGCTACACGCCGTGGGACTTTCTCGATCGCGTGGTCAAGCGCGGTATTCCCTATTACGAAAAGACCGAAGGCCAGTTGTTCTGCGAAACGTCGGCGCAGGATATTATCGACATGTTGCTCGACGATCTGAAGGACGCCGGCGGCGAGTTGTGGCTGAACACACGCGTCGATGCCGTGCACAAGGACGACGATTTCGTGTTGACGACGGCGGAGGGGGCGATCACCTGCCGCAAGCTGGTCGTGGCCTGCGGCGGGCTGTCGATCCCCAAGATGGGCGCGACGGGCTTCGCCTACGATATCGCCCGTCAGTTTGGCCATGCCATCATCGAGCCGCGCGCCGCGCTCGTGCCATTCACGTTGGGCGGCGACAAGCTGGCGGCGATCGAAGGCCTGTCGGGCGTATCGCTGAGCGCCGACATCGCCTGCAATGGCACGCGGTTCAGTGACGGCTTCCTGTTCACCCACCGCGGCCTGTCGGGCCCATCCTGCTTGCAAATCAGCAGCTATTGGCGGCCGGGGCAGACGCTCGACATCAACCTGCTGCCCGGCACCGACCTTCAGGCCGAGCTGATCGCGCGCAAGAAAAGCCGGCCAAAACAAACGCTTGCCGTGGCTTTGGGCGAGCTTTTGCCGCGCCGGCTGAGCGACCGTTTGATCACGCAAAATCACTTGCCGGCTGAAAGCCGTTTGGCCGACTTGCCGAATGCAAGCCTGAAAATACTCGCCGACGTCGTCAATCGCTGGTCCCTGATCCCCGACGGTACCGAAGGCTTCCGCACCGCCGAGGTCACGCTGGGCGGCGTCGATACGCAGCAGCTGTCATCGCAGACGATGGAGAGCCAGCTTTGCCCCGGCCTCTACTTCATCGGCGAATGCGTCGACGTTACCGGCTGGCTCGGCGGCTATAATTTCCAATGGGCGTGGTCGTCGGGCTGGGCCTGCGGGCAAGCCGTATAGCGGCAGCACAACAACCGCGACGGGAAGCCAATCGCAATGCGTGTAATTGAACACAACACCGCTTGAATGATCGAAATCCGTTTCGATACAATCAGGCTCGGGCAATTTGGGGGAATCATCATGCCGACATCGCTTCATTTTATCGTTGGGCTTCGTTTTATCGCTGGTTTGAGCTTGGCCGCCGCCGTCGGCTTACCTGCCTTGGCCGTTGCCAGACCCGTCACCCTGGTGCCGTGCCGGACGCACGACGAGGCCCAAGAAAAGAGCGATTTCGACGCCATGCGGCCGCGCCCGCGCTTCGGTTCACCCGAAGCCGTTCAGCAACTGCCGGCTTTGGAAGCCGCCCTGGCCCACGCCCCGGACGTGCCGTCGCAGCCGGAAATCTGCGGCGCCGAAATCCATGTCTATGGCAGCTATCTGGTCAAGGCCGCGGACGAGATCATGGCGGTTCAGCAATACCTCAAGGACCACCCTGAACTGGGCGCCAAGACCGTCGTCGACAAGGGGGAATTGCCTTACGCCTCGCTGGCCACCTTCATCGGCCTCGTCAAGTCGGAACAAAAAGATTATGCCGGCGCATTGGCCGCCGCCGACAAGGGCCTGCTCAACGACCCCGAAAACCCAACCCTCACCGATATCAAGGCCGAGAGCCTGTATCAGCTTGACCGCAATGACGAGGCGCTGAAAACGGTCGATGCTTACCTCACGGCCTATGGCGACGATCCGGAGTTGGAAAACACGCCGCACACCACCCTGCTCGGCACCAAGTCGCGCATCCTGAAGAAGCTCGGCCGCGACGCCGACGCGGCGGCCGTCGACAAGGAGGTCGACGCCTATCGCCACGCCCGGCCGGCCAAGTCGTAAGCTTCAGGGATAAAACACGTCCGTCGGTTCGTTACCGTCATCGCGGAAGACGTCAGGCAGTTGCACAGGCTCTTGGCGCGCGCCGCCGTGCTGGGCGCGGAAGGCCGATGACGCCTCATAGGCCTGTCTGCGCAGCCGCATGATCTGGCCAAGCGGCCGGTGCGCCTCGATGCCGTGCCACGGCGAAAACGACATGGCGTCATCAACCGCCGCCGAGCGCGCTTCCGACCACGCTGCCTGTGGCCGAACGTGCAGCCGGGCGACAGTAACGTAGGGGCTTTGGTCCTCGGGCCAGACCTTCGACGCGTCCTCGATCGGCATGGTATCGAGATCGCTGCACAGCTGCACGCGCAGTTCCCAAACACCGTCATTCAGTGCGAAATAGTCGTGCATGGCGTCGCGGATGGCGAAGGCATTCTGACTGTCGTCGATGGGCGCGCCCTTAAGGTCGCTGAGGTTATCCGAGCCCGGCGCCAGGCTTAGCTTGGCGATGTAATCGCCATAGCGCACCGGCACCTGAGTGAAATAGGTTTCGCCCAGCGGATGGGTCTTGGGCTCACCCCCCATGCTGCGTACCGCGGCATTGGTCGAACCGAAGGCCTCGAAGGCTTTTTCGGTCGCTTGCATGACATTGGAGACCGCGACCTTGACGCCCTCCATGCGGTCGGTGGTGCCGGCCAGCAGTTTGAGATTGGCAGCGAACGGCTTGCCATTGGAGGTGGCAAAGGCCGGGCCGTTGACCATGACGAAGTCCTGGGTGGCGCCTTCGGAGCCCGGCAGGCGTGCGCCATCAACGCCGATGATCTTGATTGCCAGGCCGCGCGGGGTCGAGACGGCGTCGGGCAGGATATCGCCGGGCGTCGTCGAAAAGCGCATGATCACCGGATAACGCGCCTCATGGGCAAAAATCCCTTGCGCCAGGGGTTCATGCAGGCCCGGCAGCACCTGCAACTCGCCGCTTAACAAGGCGTGGCTCTTGGCGTGGACGCCGCGCATGGCGTGGTGGCCGTCGGCATAGGTCTTTTGGGCGATACCGATGATGGTGTCGGTCAACTCCTGGCTGAGATCGGCTTCATAGGGCTCGATCTTTTCGACCTCGGGGCTGTAGGCGACGGGCGACGGGATGAGGGCGGCGGGCGAAGTGGTGTCGGGCATGGGCATCTCCTCGGCGAGGGATGGCCCGCCATCTTCATGGGCTAGGCCTATGCACCTAAGCGAACCATCCCTCCCCGCGCGCCGATTGTCAGGATGGCGTAAAGCCTCAGCCGCCGGCCATTTCCTTGGCCTTGGCGACGGCGAATTCGCGGGCCTGGGTTGCCGTGACCATGGGCGGGATCAGCATGACGTCAGGGTCGATCAGAACGTCGAGAACGAATGGCACCGGCGACGCCATGCCCTGGCGGATGGCTTCGGGCAATTGCGCCGGATCCTCTATGCGCAAACCGTCGCCACCGCACAACCGGGCAAAGGCGGCGAAATCGGGATTATGCAGGTCGGTCTCGTAATTGGGCATGCCCTTGACCTCCTGTTCGAGCTGGATCAGGCCGAGTTTGCGGTTATTGAACACCACGATCAGCATCGGCAGCTTGTATTTCACCGCCGTCGAAAAATCGGTCATCAGCATCGAAAAGCCGCCGTCACCGGTCAGCACCACGACCTGGCGCTCGGGCATGGCCAGCTTGGCGCCGATCGCCGCGCCTTGCGAAAACGCCATGGTCGCCAGCAGGCCCGAGACGGTGAACTTCTGCCCCGGCCGCACGTCGAGATAACGCGCAACCCAGCCGGTGACTTCGCCGGTGTCGCAGCAGAAGACGGCAGTGTCGTCGGCCGCTTCACCGACCAGATGGGCCAGCCGCGCCGGATGGATCGGTGCGGTGGCCTTGGCGACGTCACGCGCCATCTCCTCACGCCACTGCGCCTTGTGCTTTTGCACGTCTTCGAGGAAGGCCGACCGGGTCTTCGCCTTGACGGCCGGGATCAGCCGGTCGAGCACAGCGCCGGTATCGCCGACGATGCCACAATCCACCGGGGTGCGCTTGCCGATCTGGCGCGCCTCGAGGTCGACCTGCACCACCTTGGCCTTTTTCGGCAGATATTCGCTGTAGGGAAAGGCCGTGCCCAGCATGATCAGGGTGTCGCAATGCTGAAAGGCATGGACCGACGGCTTGATACCGAGATTGCCGATGCCGCCGATCGATAGCGGATGCTGTTCCGGGAACAAGTCCTTGGCGCGCAGGGCGTGGATCACCGGGGCTTGCAGCTTTTCCGCCAGGGCCAGCACCTTGTCCTGCGCCCCGGTACAGCCAATGCCGGCCAGGATGGCGATCTTGGTACCCTTGTCGATCAGGGCCGCGGCAGCGTCGATGTCGCGATCCTGCATCGGCACGATGCGCTGATCGGGGACGCGGACGTGCCATTTGTCGTGGCCGGGCACGGCCTTGGTCGCCATGTCGAGCGGGATATTGATGTGGGCAACGCCGCGCTTTTCCAGCGCCGCCTGGATCGCCTGCACGGCGATATAGGCGAAGTGTTCGGGGCTGGTGACGACCTGATTATAGACGGTGACGTCCTCGAACAGGGCGTGCAGGTCGATTTCCTGCTGGAAATCGCTGCCGATCATCTTGGTTTCGACCTGGCCGGTGATCGCCAGGATCGGCGCGCGGTCGGACTTGGCGTCATAAAGCGCATTGAGCAGATGGATGGCGCCGGGGCCCGAGGTACCGCAGCAGACGCCGAGCTTTCCGGTCAGCTTGGCCTGGCCGACGGCGGCGAACCCGCCCGATTCCTCGTGATTGACGTGAATGAAGCGGACGTGGTCCTGACGGCGGATGGCGTCGGTCAGGGCATTGATCGAGTCGCCCGGCACGCCGAAAATCTGGTCTACACCCGCTTCGGCGACCAGCCGCACCAGGACATCGCATACGTCGGCCATCGAAACCTCCATTGTTGGGAAAGGAGGCAAGCATGGGCGGCGTCGGATAAAAATTCGAGTTGAATTGGGCGTTTGGATTGGTCATCTGAACGGTTTACGGAGGCTGACATGAAAACCGAGGACGTGGCGCGCTATTGGGAAGGCAATGCCGAGGCCTGGACGCGTCAGGCGCGCGCCGGCTACGACGTTTATCGCGACGCGCTGAATACGCCGGCGTTTTTAGACATGCTGCCTCCGATTTCGGGGCTGGCCGGCATCGATCTCGGCTGCGGCGAAGGCGGCAATACCCGAAAGCTGGCAGAGCGCGGTGCGCGCATGACCGGCATCGACGTGGCGCCGACCTTTATCCGCCACGCAACGGAAGCCGAAGCGGCGCAACCGCTCGGCGTCACCTATTTGCTGGCCGACGCCCATGCGTTGCCGTTCGGCGACGGCGCCTTCGATTTCGCCACCGCCTTCATGTCGCTGATGGATATGCCGGAGCCCGAAAAGGCGATCAAGGAAGCTGGCCGCATCATCGCGCCGGGCGGTTTTCTGCAGTTTTCCATCCTGCACCCGTGTTTCGTGCCGCCCTATCGCAAGACGATCCGCCGCATGGACGGCTCGACGCGGGCGATCGAGGTCGGCGACTATTTCAATGAGACCTACGGCCATATCGACCGCTGGCATTTCAGCGCCCTGCCCCATGCGGAGCGCGCCACGGTGGCGGCGTTCGAAGTGCCGCGCTTTCACCGTACGCTTACGACCTGGGTCGACATGATCGGTGCCTCAGGCCTCATGGTTGAGAAACTAGGCGAGCCCTATGCCTCTGAGGAAGTCGCTAAGGCCGAACCGATCGTCGAGGACACCCGCGTGACGCCGATCTTCCTGCACGTGCGGGCCCGCAAACTCAAAGATTTCCGGGATTAGGCGGTGGCTTTGGACAGTAAGTAAGAAACCCCACCACCATCTTCGCTTACGCTCGATGGTCCCCCTCCCCGACAAGCGGGGAGGTGCAAGATAAAGTGGAGCCGCTCCGCTTGCACCTCCCCACAGCGCGTAGCGCGCGTTGGGGAGGGGGACCGCGAGCCTGCGCAAGCAGGCGAAGTGGTGGTGGGGTTTCTTACTTACTGTCCAAAGCCGCAAACCTGGATCGGAAGAAGGCTTTCGGTTTAATTTATTCCATCGACGTGGCGGAGGATGCCGCCGACGACGCGCCGCCCGTGAACACGCCCTGGACCGTCAGAGTCGCCGCCAGCCGTTCGCAGGCGACACGCGAGCCGAGATCGCCGCTTTTTGCTGCCTGGCAATAGAGCGTCTTGGCCTTGGCCGGATCCTTATCGATACCCTTGCCGGCTTCGAGCATGCCCGCCAAAGCCGCTTGCGATGACCAGTCGCCGCGGTCGGCGCCCATCTGGAAATATTCGGCGGCCTTGGCGTCGTCCTGCGATACGCCCTGCCCTTTCTGATACATGACGCCGAGATTATAGGCGGCATTGCGTTGCCACTTGGCCGACTTTGAATAGAGATCGGCGGCCTTGCCATCATCACGCGCCACGCCCTGGCCGGTCTGGTAGAGATAGCCGAGGCGGAACTGGGCGACGTGATTGCAGTGGTTGGCGGCTTGCTGGTAATAGCGCGCCGCCTGGGCGTAGTCCTGCGGCACCATCTTGCCGTCATAATAGATGCCGCCCAGCGTCGCTTCGGCCGAGGGTTCGTCCTTGGCGGCGGCCTGTTGATAGAGTTCGATAGCGCGCGTCGTGTCGCGCGGCACAGCGGTGCCGGTCATGTCGAGATCGGCCAGATCGACCATGGCGCGGCGATCGCCCTGATCGGCGGCCTTGGCGTACCACACGGTCGCCTGAGTGCCGTCCTGATCGGCATAGCGGCCGTGTTCGTAATATTGGCCAAGCTGGTATTCGGCGTCGACGTCGCCAGCCTTGGCCGCCTTGGTCATCCACGCCAGGGCCGAAACGTCGTCACCGTCGACGCCATCGGGCACGACGCCGTGGTCGATCAGCATGCCGATCGCCGTCTGCGCCTTGACGAAGCCGGCATTGGCCGACTTGACCATCAGCCCCTCGGCGTCCTTGTCGCTCATCGCCAGGACGACGGGCGCGAACCGGCTAAGCGCCGGATCGGCCGCCGGGGTCGCGGCGGTGCACCCCTCGCCCTCGACCTCGCGGCTCATGCCGTTGTCCATCGACAGGATGCGCTTCAGCTTGGGATAGGCGGCATAGTATTGCACCGCCGGGTCGTTCATTGGATCGGGAAGATGCGAGGCGCGCTGGGCGCCGGCCGGATCGTCCTTGGCCATGTAGGCGATGGCCATGTCGGCGGTCTTGTCGCCGGTCTGGGCCAGAGGCAGGCGGTCGCAGCCCGCCATGACAACGCACATCGCGGCTGTGAGCGCCAGTTTCGTCCGGATCTTGGTCATGCCCGCCTCCCCTTCGCCGCAGCATAACGCGACGTCAGCGAGGCGGCAAGTTACGGTTAAGAGAGCGTGGCGGCTTCGCGGCCCGACAGGCCGGCCGGAATGGGGCCAAAGCGATTGTCGCGCGATTGCCCCGGGATGACCAGAAGCAGCAGCTTGAACAGGCCAAAACCCACCACCGTCACAAGCATGACCATCAGCGGGCCGCCAAAGGCGATGGCGCGCATATCGCCATCCGGGCCATTGGCCGGTTCGGTCAGGACGGCAAAAAACAGGAAGGCCACGCCCAGTGCTGGAAAAACCAGGGGCGCCAGGATGAAAAAACCGCTCCAGCCCATGTCGTGCAGGCGTTTTATGGCCATACACGTGCCGGGATAGAGGAAGATCGCCGGGCCCAGCAGAAACCGCGCGGCGAGCATACCGCCCAATGGCAATGACCGCATAAACGGCATGAGCAGCACGCTCGCCACCATAGCGAGGACATAGGTGGCGATGACAAAGCCAAGATAGGTCAGCCGGTTGATCCGGCCGAACGGCGACAAACAGCTCAAGATATCGATCGGCTTCATGCGGTCCCCCTCGTCACGACGGTTGGTGGTAGCAGCCGAAGGTTGAAACCTGGCTAAAGCTTTTCGTTTACAAGCGTTTGACGCAACAAAAAGGCCGCCGGTTGCCCGGCGGCCCAATCGTTTTTGCAGAGACGAAGCTTACTCGCCGGCGTCGACAGGCGCTTCGAGCAGGACTTCGGTCGGCAGCGGCTCCATCGCTTCTTCGCGCTGATGCGACAATTGCTCGTCGCGCTTCAGGGCGATGCGTTGCAGCGAGCGCAGGTAGGCGCCGGTGCCGGCCGGGATCAGTCGGCCGACGATGACGTTTTCCTTCAGGCCGTCGAGCGTATCGATCTTGCCCTGGACCGAAGCTTCGGTCAGGACGCGGGTCGTTTCCTGGAACGACGCCGCCGAGATGAACGACTTGGTTTGCAGCGACGCCTTGGTGATGCCCAACAGAACCGGTTGGGTGATCGTCGGACGGCCGCCACGCTTTTCAGCCTTGGCATCTTCAAGATCGACTTCGGTCTTGTCGAGATGGTCGCCCTTGATCAGGCCGGTGTCGCCGGCGTCGAGGATTTCGACCTTCTGCAGCATCTGGCGCACGATGACTTCGATGTGCTTGTCGTTGATCGGCACGCCTTGCAGGCGATAGACTTCCTGGATCTCGTTGACCAGATATTCAGCCAGCGCCTCGACGCCCTGGATGCGCAGGATATCGTGCGGATCCGGGTTGCCGTCGATGATGTAGTCGCCCTTCTGGATGATATCGCCGTCGTGGACG
>OUNM011091726.1_pt1 | contig 37244 bp, 27 predicted proteins | sample 1769961 | NCBI WGS metagenome assembly OUNM01 (sample SAMEA3914820, study PRJEB12502) | metagenome | biome: forest; material: soil | place: USA | collected 2012-03-12 | depth 0.3 m | reverse complement strand
TGTCGGCACACCGGAATTTCCCGTTCCTGCGCACGGCTTTCAATGGCACCCTACACGCCAGCCTATCGTCACCGATTTTTGGAAGACAGATACACCGCCGCCCGCGGGATCTCTTTTCACCTCCGTGGCTAATTGGAACACCAGCGGGCTCAAAGACATCGAATGGCGCGGCGAGAAATATCTCTGGAGCAAATCGCTCGAGTTTTTGAAATTCGCCGAGGCTCCCGTCCGCTCGGGCGAACCGTTTGAGCTCGCGACTAACCTTCGTGACGCAGAGATTATCGAGAAACTCAAAAGTCTAAACTGGAAACTCACCTCGCCCGAAGCGCTCAGCATCGATATCGATCTCTATCGTTCCTATTTGCAAAACTCCAAGGGCGAATTCACCGCGGCCAAAGACCAGTACGTACGCCTCAACACCGCCTGGTTTTCCGACCGCTCCGCTTGTTACTTGGCAGCGGGCCGCCCCGTCATCACCCAGGAAACCGATTTCACTCGCTACTATGGCGGCCGGCAAGGCCTTTTTGCCTTTCGCACGCTCGACGAAATCGTCGAAACCGTCCGCGAAATCAATGCTGACTACGCCGCACACTCCAAAGCCGCCCGCGAAATCGCCTTGGAGTACTTCGAAGCGACAAAAGTCCTGCGCGATTTGCTAGCCAAAGCCGGAGTCTGACCGGAGGGGCGCTTTGTAAGCGCCCGGCGAGACGTGTGACAACATCAACTGCGCCTGTCGGTTGACTTTGGAGACTTGCGCTGGCCGGTTAACAACTGCCCCTCGGAGTTATCCGCGATAGGTTCGCAATCTATCCTCCACAGCCCGCACTCTTTCATCCACACTTCCGCTTACCAGCATCCACGGCTGGTCCCCTCTCTGGAGTTGCATCAAATACCAGGCATGCTGCCTGTCTCGAAATCCGGCTTCGCGCCTCGTTCCATCTTGCACAAAAGGAAAATCAGGCGCACAGAGCACCGCCAAATCGTATCTACGCCGAGCCAGCACCTCCAATTTCGGATGAATCTGGCCAAACATTTCATCGCTATAAAAAAGTGTCGTCAGCGGAGAGGTATCGGAAAAGAGATAGCGATGCGCGCCACCCGCGGCGGCTTCTTCCAATTCCACATGCCGCTCCGCGATGTGCAAGAGATCCGAAAACTGTAACACCCCTCCTTGCCGCTCCCAAAGCTCCCGTCCGTATTCCTCCACGTGCAGCGTCTGATAATGTCGCGCCAGCGCCGCGGCTAGCGTGCTCTTGCCGGACGATTCCCCACCCAAAATGCACACGCGATTCACAAATGAGCCGTACACCTCAGGCGACAACCATTGCCGGCAGGCATGCACGTCCGCGCGAATCGCCGTAGCGGAAATGGGAATCAGCTTCCGCTCCATGTCCACAGACACGTGTACCACGTCGCCACTCCACCTGTGCCGCTCGCGAAAAAAAGTGGTTAACTCCGCAGCGAAGCCGCCGCCGTAGCTTTCGCTTGTAAAGACTGCATCGACCGTGCAGCCAAATCGCTCGAGGCAGATTTGCCCCACGAATGACCGATGGACGCTATCAGCCGCATCATTGGATGGAACGTCGTCGCACTCCAGGACCAGCGAGCGCACTTCGGGAAAAAGCGCTTTTAGCCATCGCACCCGCCGCTTCGGATTGCAACCGGACCATTCCGGATTGCTATAACTAAGCACCAGCACTTCGTCGCACCGTTCCATTGCACTTCGGATCACCCACTCGTGCCCGCGATGCAGCGGCGCAAATTTTCCCACGACCAGCCCACGGCTAAAACGCCCGTTCATTTTGCCGCAGCGAGGCGCTGCCATCGTAAAAGTGATATCAACGCATTGACCCAATACGCTGCATAAAGCGCCGCGGTCACATGGAGTCCGCGCACGGCATAGAGGGGCGTCGCGATGCTATTGACGAGCAGCCAGAACCACCAGTTTTCCACGCGCCGCCCCATCAGTAAGAACTGAGCGAGCACGCTAAATGACAGCACCACTGAGTCCAAAAACGGCGCGTAGGCATTCGTAAATCGATGCAGCAAGTAACCATAGCTGGCGGCAACAATCCCTCCCCCGAAAAAGAACGCCACCATGGTCAGCGGCTTTGAGTATCGCACAGGCAGTTCGGTCTCCTGCAGCCCACGCCGCCAGTGAATCCATCCGAGGATGCTCGTAATAATAAAAAAGATCTGCAAGGTCACATCCGCATACAAGCGAGCCTCGAAAAACACATAACCAAAGGCCACACAGCCGAAAATTCCCGTCCACCATGTATGCACGCTATTTCTGCCAGCGAGAAAAATTGACCCCGTGTTTAAAACATTTGCCGTAATCTCTGCCGGTGACATCATTGCGGTGCAACCCCCCGGAATTCCGAAGTGTACTGGATCACTTTTCCCTCAAAATGGCACACGTGCTGGAAATCCAACAATTGAGTCGAACCAAACAATTCAAGTAACGCAGTGCGCACCCCGCGTGCATCTGGCAGCGGACCGCATACTTTCAATTCCAATCGTCCATCTGCACTTTGATGCAGCGTGTACTGCGAGATCGCAAACGCTCGAAGCGCGTGCGTGATTTCGATATTATTCACCCACCCGCCAGTCGTCGTGCGATATCGAACCGGTGGCCGCCCTTCTAAGTCAATCAGCACCGGTTCCGGCCCATTCAAATGAAGGGCCGCAAAATCCCCCGTCCGATAGCGCAATAAAGGCAGGCAAAAGTTGAATCCACCGGTCAGCGTCACCTCACCGCACTCGCCCAGAGGCAGCGGTTTTCCTGCTTCATTAAGAATCTCCACACACATCCGATGCTGCAACAATACGTGCCCACCCGCCACCGGATCGGCAACGGCAATGGGTCCCGCTTCGTTCATCGAATACAGGTCCAGCACCGCACAACCAAAACGCTCTTCCAAATGTGCGCGCAGCCCCGGAAGCAGCGCCATCGAAGTGCAAAGTAACGCGCGGGGACGGTGCTGCACCGGCAATTGCGCCAGTTCCGCAAAGGAAATCGGATCACCCGCAATGACTTCGGGCGCCATCGCATCGACATAGGCCGCGCGATCATCCGGATCGCACCAATCGCCTGGATGCAGATTGATCTTTACCACCCCCGATTCATCCATGCTCGGAGTTACAGAGACATAGGTAAAACATTTCCGTTGCCAGCCGATCAACATCACTCCTACCTGACCACGCCCATGACGCAGAGTGATGCCAAACCGCCGCAACGCACGCTTGTGAAAAGCTAAATAGCTGGCTGCTACGATGGGATGAGAAGCAAGTAACAGCGGATGCCCGGTAGTCCCGCTCGTGCGAAAATTGATCAATCGCTCGACGGGCGCGGAATCCGGGACAAACTGTGCGATATCCCGGCTCAGATCCGCACGGCTCACAGTAGGCAGTGCGAAAAGGTCTGCCGTTGGCGATCCATAGCGCCGATAGGCTGGCACCTCCTCCACGCATTGCGCAATAAATTCGCCCAACCACGCCGGCGCTTCACCCGGCTTCCAGCCTACGTGTGCCTCTTGCACTTCCTTTTCAAACAAACAAACCCGCTCAAGATCCTCGGCAAATAACCGATGCCCGCTTTGACTGCGAAAGATCGGCGCATGCGGATGTTCGCGCAAAAACTGCAGCATTTTCCGTCCTTCCTTCGAGAGTCCGGGATACCGGTCCTCATCCGTGGGTTGAATTTTGCTTACTCCCGTGTCCATTTGTCGGCGGATTCTTCGGCCGCCTTTTTAGCCAGCGCTTCCCGGATTTTTCGGGCGCGCTCCTCCGTCACACGGGATGCCAGCATGACCCGCGTGCGCTCCGTGGAGCTGATACTTGTTAACCGATCCTGCGCCTGCGCCTTGCTTTCACCCGCAGGGCGGCAACCCACCCGTGCCAAGGCCAGCCTGGCCAGTTCCTCGCGGCGATCGGCATCCCGAACATATTTCATGGCCGATGTTTGTAGTGCCAGCATCGTCGCGTTTGCACCCACGAGCTCGATCAGGCTCCCTTTTGCCACCCCAGCCTGCCGAAAACAATCGTCCGCCAAAAGCCAGCACATAAGCAATACCAGCGCCAGACGGTTGCGGTCGGCAGCGTCGTTGGTTCCCCAAAAGGGCCGCAACTCATCGTCGCTCATGCGACAATGTAAAAGCTCCGCCAAATCGGCAACCACCGCAGCCACATGAATTTTGCCCGAACCACCTACGCACGGTTCGGCGAGAAAATCCTCCGGCGTTTCCGAAGGAAGCGTGAGCCGGCTTTTCGAATCTCCCAGGACAAAGGTCGCCGGCGGCGTGTCGTTATACTCGATGTCGTAGTGCGGGCTGATGATCGCCCTATTGACGATCCAGAAATAAGCCTGCCGCAGTTTCTCATCAAACGGGACGGCGTTTGAGTCCGCTGGCTCAGCCGCTTCGCTCACCGGACCCCGGTAAAGATCCGCGACATCAAACTTCCGCGCGATGGGCGCGGGGTGAGGATTGGTGGGGGCTTGGGAAAGCCGTTGGAAAAGATCGAGCAAGGCCATCGCGCCTTAAAATAGCGCAGATTAGCAGGCATGCGGCGAGCTTTTCTTGCGCGCCGCCCTTCGCTAATCGGACCATTCGAACCTAGCTAATATCTCTATCCACCCCAGCGCCCGGATTATCTCGTCACGCGGTTGGCAGCATCTTCGATTTCCAAAAGTTTTTCAATCGCTCGCGCCAGCGCATCCATGTCGATGGGTTTGGTGAGATGGGCAGAGAATCCTGCGGCCAGGGAGCGCGCGATATCATCATCCATGCCGTATCCGCTCAGCGCCACGCCGATCAGATCCGGTTGAGATTTCCGCAACTCAGCAAAAAGCGCGCAACCGTCTCCGTCGGGCAGCCCCAGGTCCGAAATCACCAGATCGGGCTTGCCTCTTTGAAGTTGGGAGCGCGCCTCCTCAGCGGTGCTTGCCGCAATTACGTCAAAATTCCTGCGCTTCAGGAGAGCCTGCATTGTCGTACGCGTCGGCGCGTGATCTTCGATCAGTAAAATGCAGCGCCTCTTGGACGTAAAAGCTGTCGGCACAGCATGCCCATCTCGTGCAACCGGCAACCGCTGCCGATTCGAGAGTTCATCCTCAATCCCGCGCACTTTCACGCCCTTCACTCCTTCGGCAAGCGGCAAATCGATTTCAAATGTCGAGCCTTTGCCTGGCCCCTCGCTTTTCGCCCGAATCGAGCCTCCCATATTTTCCAAAAGCCGCCGCGAAATTGCCAGCCCGAGCCCCAGTCCACCGCGTCGATGTTCCGCTTGCGAAAACGCGTCGAAAATTCGCTCATGATCGCCGTCAGCCAGCCCTATTCCGCTATCCGTCACCCGAATCGCCAATTTATGCCCAGAGCCGCGCACGCTGGATTCGATCGCTATACTTCCACCTACGGGCGTGAATTTCACCGCATTCTTCAACACGTTCCAAAAGACTTGCTGCAGCCGCACGCTATCGCCAATCACAATCGTTTCCTTTGCCCGCAAACGCTGCGTAAAATGCAATTCCTTTGCTTTGATCTCCGGCGAAACGATGGTTACGACCTCCTGCAAGACCAGATGGACATCCGTCGGCTTCATTTCGAGGGTTAACTTTCCGCGGGCGATTCGCGTGAGATCGAGGAGATCGTCGATCAACCTCGCTTCCAGCTTCACATTGTTGCGGATCGTGCGGAAAATACTGCGCACGTTCTCCGTCAACGTCTCATCTTCCGCCCCTTCGCTGGCAAGTAACAGCACTGGATTGAGCGGCGTGCGCAACTCGTGAGAAAGCGCTGCCAGGAAATCATCCTTCGCCCTCGAAGCGGCTAGCGCGTCATTGCGGGCCGTGGTCGCCTCTCGATATAACTGTGTCCGTTCATCTTCGTTATTTTTCCGCTCGAGGAAATGCGCGACGACATTTGCGCATTGCCCGAGCTCTTGCATGATCCGCCGGTCGATCCGGTGCTGTGACCAGACGGCCATCACTCCGAGCAAGTGATCCTGAAATAAGAGGGGAAACCCCGCAAACGCCACCACTCCTTCGCGCTTCGCCGCCGCCAGGCCGTCGCGAAATTCCGCACTGGCTTCCTCCAGATCGGCCAATACCGCTTTATGGCTATCCGCAATTCTTCCAATCAATCCGGCGCCTATTTCCACGCGGCCATCGCTGTCGTCAAAATGCGCACCACTTCCCGCACTCGCCTGCAACTTCAAATTTCCGCCATCGTTATGATGGGTCCAAATTTTTACGGAACAATTTTCGAACTGCCGTACGACAACCTCGGCGATTTTTTGCAAGAGCGGCTTTACCTCACCGCTGCGCGCCACTTCCACTGCGACCGCCGCGCGCATGGTAGATAGCCGCGCCTCAGCCTCCGTGGCCAGCGTAGAAAGCTTGTGCCCGGTGATCTCGCGCGCCGTAGCGAGTAATCGCTCAGGCCGCTCGTCTTCGCCAAGAATCGGCAGGATAACGACATCCCACCATTTGTGCGAGCCATCGCTACTTTGATTCGCCGCCTCGAAACGCGCCGCCTCGCCAGTGAGCGCCGCGCGATACGCGGCCTCCGCTTTCGCCCGATCCTCTCCTTTCCAAAAGCCGGGCCAAAACGTGGAGGCAATCTCTGCTTCGGTGTTGCCCATAAGTTCCTTCCCCCGCGGCGTCATGAAAACCACGCGACCAGCCAGGTCGAGCACCGTGATACAATCCGGGCTGCTTTCGAGAATGCGTTTGTTAAATTCCTCGCTCTCGTGCAGCGAAGTCTCCGCCTTTTTGCGAGCGGTGATGTCTGTATTCACTTCGAGGATCGCACGCACTTTGCCCTGAGCGTCGTGATGCATAACCCACTGACTCGCTACACAAATCGCCTGCCCATCTTTTCGACGATGCCACACCTCCCCTTCCCAATGCCCATGGCGATGCAGGTCCGCCACGATTTTCTCCAGCGGTTCAGGAAATTGCGCGCTCAGCACGAGATGCGCGATCTGGCCGATGGCCTCTTCCTTGGAAAATCCGTAGAGGCGCTCCGTGCCGCGGTTCCAGAAAATGATCCGGTCCCTCGGCGAACGCGCCAGAGCCGGGGCCATATCAAGTAACTCGGCTTGCTCCCGCAGCCGCTGCTCGCTTTCCGCCAGCTCCGTATTGCGCGTAGCGAGTTCTTCATTGAGCGTGGTCAGCTCCTCATTAGCCGATTCCAGCTCTTCATTCGAAGTCTCCAGTTCCTCATTGAGACTCTGCAATTCCTCATTGGCCGATTGCACTTCTTCGTTCGACGCCTGCAATTCCTCCACCGAAGTTTCATGCTCTTCCCGCAGGACATCGAGTTGCTCGCGCGTTTCGGCAAATTCGCGGCGCATCTCCGTGATCCGGCGTGCCTCTTCGCGCGAAGGCTTGCCGGGGCCTTTCATCCCGGGCGCCGCCTTTTCTTTGGTTACTTTAGCCGCGCTTTCGGTTTTCTCAAAAGTAACGAGAAAACAGGACGTCTTGAGATTCCTCAGCGGTGCGACTTCAATGGTCACATAACCACGCCGGCCGTCCACCCGCACCTCTTTTTCCCGCACAGCCCGGCTTTCCTTACGCGCTCGCGTGAGTGCCCTTTGTAATACCAGCGAAAGCCCGCCTCGCGCCATTTTCAGCAGATGGAGCGTCGCTTTCCCGGCGGGCAATTCCAGATACTTCCGTAAGTCGCCCCGAAATTGCAGCACGTCGCCACTTTCGTTTACCAGCACGCTCGGCGGAGCGTATCTCGAGAGCATCAGCCGATCCGCTTCGCGAAATGCATCGTTCACCGAAAATTCCGCCGGTCGCGTCACCGGCGCGCCAGTGGTCACCGGCCGTGCCGATGGCACCTGGGTATTGCGATCCAGATGCAGCCAGCTCGAACCCGGCTTTCGCCGGTAAATCTTCTGCGCTTTTTCCTGCGACTCGAAAAGATGGTTAAACTGCCCAACCGATTCCGAAGCCCCGAGCACGAGGCAGCCGCCCGTCTTCAGCGCATAGTGAAAGGAAGGAATGATCTTTTGCTGGAGCGCCGGCTCCAGGTAGATGAGCATATTGCGGCAGCTGATCAGGTCCACGCGCGTGAACGGCGGATCGGTGAGCAGATTCTGCTGGGCAAAGACCACCATATCGCGGATTTCCTTCCGCACCCGCCAGGCATCATTTTCCTTCTGAAAAAAGCGAACCAACCGCTTCTCCGTTACCTGGGTTACTTGCGATTTGTTATATAGCCCGGCTCGTGCCTGCTCGAGCACGGCTGCATTGACGTCCGTGGCAAAAATTTGCACCGATCTAGGCAGATTGCTCCGCTCGGCAAACTCGACGTAAGCCATGGCTAACGAATAGGCTTCCTGCCCGGTGGAACAACCCGCGATCCACATTCGCAGGGTATCGCCATTGCCCTGGTTTTTCACCAACTCAGGAAATACCTTCTTTTTCAGCACCTCGAAGACATTGCCATTCCGAAAAAAGCTCGTCACTCCGATGAGCAAATCTTGATAGAGCGCCTCGATCTCTCCCGGATTCTCTCTAAGCAATCGCAGATAGCCTTCCAAATCTTTGATCTTATGCAGCATCAGCCGCCGCGTGAGACGCCGCCGCATGGTGGAAGGGCGGTAGAGGCTGAAATCCAACCCCATCTTGCTGCGCAGCAGCAGGAAAATCTTGCGCAGATTCAAATCTTCCGGCGCCGCGGGCCAGTTAGCAAATTGCTTCGAGTTGAGCGGAGCGCGAGGCTTGGGCCGGCCCAGCGTACCGCGGCGATTCCGTGCATTGGCCGCCGCACGGCTGCGGGTCGCGCCCGGCTCGCTCAGCAGTCGCGCAATTTCCGATGCAATCCGCGCCGGCGGCAGCACAAAATCCACGCATCCCATGCCTACGGCACTTCGCGGCATGCTATCGTATTTCGAAGTCGCCGTATCCTGCGCAAAAGTGATTCCGCCCGCCGCCTTGATCGCCTTCAGCCCCTTCGCTCCATCCGATCCCGCCCCAGACAGAATCACCCCGATGGCCTTTTCCTTTTGATCCTGCGCCAGCGATTGCAGGAAATGATCGATGGAGCGCGCCGGCCCATTTGATTTCCGCGGCGTCAACTTCAAAACACCCCCACGGATGTCGAGGTCTGTATTCGGCGGGATGACATAGATATGATTCGCCTCAACCGCCGTCCCATCGACGATTTCCCTTACCGGCAACGTCGTCGCCCTTCCGAGCAGTTCGGAAAGCAAACTGCGATGGGTAGGGTCCAGATGCTGGACCAGCACGTACGCCGCCCCCGGTTGAGCACGGAGACTGCGCAATAATTCGGTGAATGCCTCCAATCCCCCCGCCGAAGCACCGATCCCTACAATCCGCAGGGACGGCGCCTCGGTTTTGGTTCCGGAGGCCTGTTTTTTCTTGTTTGGGGTGTGAACTTTCACACTTCAAAATCGTGGCAACCCGGCTTTCTGGTTTTCCGCAAGAAATAAACGGGTTTTTAAACAACCTCAAAAGTCATGGAAGCAGCCTCAGCGGCTCGGTAGTACCGGTTCTCTGCGAAAACAGGATAGGGCCTGAGCAGTAAGGGAATGCCCACTTTCAGCATTTCTTATCACACAACCTCTCGCGCACTGTTCCCAGTGCTCTTCCCGGAAATCCAGACATCGAAAATGCGCGGAGATCCGTACTCCCCCAACGGCTCCTGGAGATGGCTCAACTGTCCGCCCTGCAGTTATCCGCGGATCAAGTAACGGTAATCAGCTTCAGGACCGAAGTGGCCGGATCGGGCGTGAACCCGCCGGTCTTGACGATCACGAGGCCATCTATGGCGATGTCGTCTGCATCCGTGCCGCTGTCTTTCAATTGGAAATCTGTGACGACCTGGAGCTTGTCGATAAATTAGATATCGATGATCCAATTTCGGGTGACGCCCTTCGCTTCGGTATCACCGGCCAAATCGGGAGTGGCTCGTTCTCTGTCGCTATAGAATACAATCGTTCGGAAATCATTGTGCTTCCAAATCGCAATGCACTGACGGCATATCCCGGCTTCTGGGAAGTGCCTCTTAAAGACAATACATTCAAATCGATGTTCCACTATCGACCGCCTGGATCGTTAACGTTAGTTGAATACGTCCGAAACCGCCGCCAGCAAATACCCATGCTCGGCCTTCCAGTTGGCACAAACCATAATGAAGCGGGATAGGGATGGCAGCGGCGCATTAAGGCGCCGCTGCTTTTGCTTTTGGCGCAAGTAACTGTGCTTTCACACTCGCGGGCAATGGCGCGCTCGTGAGCCAGGTGCGAGCTGATTCCGGATCATTTATCAGCCATGTACGCGCCAGCGTTTCATAGGTCGATTCTCGCGATTTCGGATCGCTGATTTGCGCGACCCACTGCGCCATCCCCTCAAAGCGCTTCTGCATACCAGAATCTGGAATGTCCTCGCTCAAATCCTTTATGACGGCTTGCACCGCCCCGTCCTTGGTTGCTGCGGGAAGCGAGCTTAGCCATTGCCAGGTTTGATCCGGGTCTCGCTTTGCCCAATTTGCCGCGATTTCGTTAACATACCCTTGATTGTTTGGCTGCGCCGCCGCCCAAGTTGCGAGCGTCTTCCGATCACTAATGTTATCATACTCCAGTGAATCAGGACCAATCGGATCATTCCCGGCCTTGTTCACTTTTGCCACTTCATCCAAAGCGCCGAGCAAATCATCGCCCGACAAGTTACTGATCAATTCCACCAGCATCACATTTTTCGCGTGATCATCGGTTTGCCCTCTTACCCAGGCCAGGGCCGCCTCCGGATCATGCTCCGCCATATGGCCCGCGCACTCGCCGATGGCTCGATCACGCTCCATGCCTTCCGGCAGCAATTCGCAGAGTTGGAGAATCACATTCGGATCGCTTTGATCTCCCGATTCAAAGCTTAACACTCTCGCCGCTAATGCCTGCCTTTTCTCATCATCGGGCAATCGCCCCAGCCAGTCCACGGCTGCTCCCGGGTCGCTTTTCATCCATTGGTGAACAGCGTCATTGATGGCGGTGTTGGAAAACTCAACCTTCACATTTTGCAGATCCCTATTTCCCATGAGGAGCGAGTAAGCCCAATTCGTCGCCGCCACGGGATCAGACACCGCCCACCGTGCCGCTATCAAGGAAAGCGCATCATCGCGAAGGGTGCCCCCAGGCAATTGCGACGCGACCTGTCCGGCATCCCGCGGATCGCGCTGCACCCATTCCCCGAAAATTCTGTCCACGAGCGGCATCGCCGTGCCCCAATGCATTTGCAACGATTTTGCTCTCTCCAGCGCACCGCGCGGATCGTGCGTTGCTTGTTCCGCGATCAAAATTTTCGTCAAAGAGTTCTTTTGCACTCCGCTCGCTAACTGTGAGACCCACGCTTCCGCAGCGGGCAGATCACTCTCTGCCCAGGCGCTCAGCGCAGCCTCCATTCCTCGCCTGCTCTCCGCCGGATTATCCAGGCCTTGAGCATACTTCAGCGCCGCTACAGGATCGAGCTCGCCCCAGCGCTCAAAGAGCTGCGCCAGCAATCCCTTGCGATTCGGGAGATGCGCTTTTTCTAGCGCGGCCAGAGCGATTTGAATTTGCTTGGCATCCAGCTCCTCGACGATGTCGCCGATTCGCTCAGCTTGATTACCATCCGATCCCGCACGAAGGGCCTCGTGCACTCGCGTAAGAATGGCACTTTTCTCCTGTTCGTCACGGTCAGCGGCCACATGACCACGCTTCGATTCATTGGGTGAAGAAGTCCCCGCCTTTTCCTGGCTCAATGGATTTCCGGGAATCCGGTGCAAACTCCATCCCAGGCCTCCTCCGAGGAAGAAGCACACAAGTAACGCTACAGTGAAACCTTGCTTGTTCCATTCGAGTCTCGCGCCCATGTTACTTTCCCTTCACTCCCAGCAGTTTCTCCTTCATTTCCCCGGGAATCGGCGCATCACCAATCCATGCCCGAGCAGCCGCCGGCTCGCTTTGCAACCACTCCTGCGCTAATTTCTCGTACGTGGAATTTCGCAACCCATCATCATCGATCCCGGCAATCCAGTCCGCCGCTTTGGATCTCTGTCCGTCCGATTCCAGCATTCCCTGTATTTTTAAAAAAGCCTGATCTCTTTGCGGACCCGCCGGCATGCTATCAACCCACTGAAAGGCACTGTCGGAATCCCGGTCCGCCCAGACGCATGCCACCGGGGTGAGGTATTTTAGATTATATGGCTGCGTGGAAACCCATCCCGCTGCCGCGACCGGATCCTGCCGCGCCCAATTCGGAAGGGCGATGCGCACGCCCAGTTCCTGCCTTGGGCCCTCGATACTCAAGGCCAACCGGATCGCGCTCTCCGGATCGCGCGGAGCAAGCTCCTGGACCAGCGCCGGCGTCACCGCTGCGCGCATATGGCCATCTAAGTGCTGCGCCCAGTCCAATGCTCCCGAAAAGTCATCAACGGCCCAGCTGCGCACAACATCGACGACCGCACTATCCAGCGCCTTTCCCGCGGGAAGCATCTGGGCAAACTCCAAAGCAAGCTTCGGATCCTCAAGTAACCCCTGGTTGCAATAGCTTGCCAGTAAAGTGCGCTTGGCCTCGTCATCAGGCTGTTGCTGAATCCAGCGCTTCGCCGCGCTCGGATCTGCACCCATCCACGCATTAAAAATAGTAGCAAGATCCTGGCTATTTCCTTTCTGCCCCACCAAGGCAACATATTCCGGAGACTGCGCATAAACTAGCGCGTTCTCTGGGTTCAGCTCTACCCAGCTTCTGAAAATCGCAGTAAAAGCCGTGCCGCGCGCAGAGCTTCCCGGCAATTTTGCGGCAAACGTTGCGGCATCGAGCGGATTGCTCGCTGCCCAGTTTCCAAAAAGTCCGTACATCGATCCTATATCGTCCGTCGCGGAATACTTCTGCAGCAAGGCGAAGGCGCCATGAGGATCTTTCAGCGCAACTCCTTCCACTAGCCCCTCCAGTGCGCTTTGTCTCAGCGCTCCTTTCGCCATGCCTTGCAGGTAAGCATCAGCCGACTTCAAATCCTTCTTGCCCCATGCGCTCATGATTCGCTCTACATCGCTTCTTTTGGCCGCTGCGTACTCCAGGGCCGCCTTCGGATCCAGTTCTCCCCAGCGCGCGAGGAGTTGCCAGACGATCTCATGGTTATCAAAGCTGTGCACCTTCTGCATCTGCTCGAGGGCCTGGTGAATCTCTTCTCCGCTCAAGCCATCGGCAATTTTCGCGATCTCGCGATTTCGTTTATACCTGTTGCTTGTGTGCAGGACATGATCCAGCCGCTCCTCAAAACTTTGGGTGTTTACTTGATTCCGGGTTTCCAAACGGGGCCCCGCGGTAGAAGAGTCCGCCTCGACGCTGGCCAGCGCTTCCCCGCGAACTCCCCGCTGCTCCAGCGAAGCTGAGTCGCGCTTGAAGCAACCACCGAGCCATCCAAAGACAGCGCCCGCGAGGAAAACTGCGGGCAAGGAAACGACGAACGGGGGCTGTTTCAAGCGCCCCAATGCTCACATTCCAAATCCCCCGTGTCCAGCGTAGAACACCGCTGGGCTTACACCGATCCGACCGAATCCGAAGCCGGCTTTGCCGCTTGCCAGCGATGAAGATCCGGACTGCGGAGGTATTGAAGAAAAGCGTTCAGCGTCGTGAAATTGAGGAACACGAAACCGGCGGGAAAAGAAAAAAGCCGCCCCGTCAATCTCGGACAAAAAATGCCCAGCAAAGCGCAGGTATACAGCGCATTGTGGCCGATCCAAAGAATGCGATAGAAAAGGGAAGCGACGAGAAAACCGTTGGCCACGAAAGCAAGTAACAACCAAAGCGGCGCCACGAGACGGAGATACTTGTGAGAAATCAACTGCCACCAGAGGCGGGAATGCCACGGCAGCAGCCAGCGTGGATAACGAAACAGCATCTGGAAATTCCCCGCCAGCGTGCGGCGTTTGCGGAGCCGTTCCGCGGCGGGCTCGAGCGGCTGCGGATCGATGGCGATGGCCGCCGGATCATGCAAGACGCGCCTTCCTTGCAAAGCGATCTGCATCGGTATCACCACATCGTCCAGCACGGTATCTTCCGGAATCGGGACATAACAGGCGCGCCGGATCGCGTACACCGCTCCGGTGCAGCCGATGCAGGAATCCCACCGGGCCTCCGCGGCGCGGATCGCTTTTTCGAGCTTCCAATACGCATCGATCCCCTGCCCCGTGTTACTTTGCGCGCTTCGGATTTCGAGTGAGCCGCTCACGGCCCCTATCTTCGGATCGGCAAAATGCCGGGAGAGCAAAGCGATGGTTTCCGCCGTGAACTCCTGCCGGGCGTCGGTGAGAACGACCAATTCGGCAGAGATTTTTTCCATGGCCGCATTGAGCCCCGCAGCTTTCCCCTGGCGTGAGGGTAGCGCGAGCACTTCCACGCGAGGGTTTGCCAGATTTTGAAGCCTGGCCACCGTGCCATCCGTCGAGCCATCGGAAACAATCAAGACACGCAGTTTTTCCACGGGATAGTCGGAGGCGAGCAAATTTTCGACGCGTGTGACGATGCGGTTCTCTTCGTTATATGCGACCACCACAGCGCAAATATCGGGCCGATACGACGCTCCGGGAGCAGGCGCCGGCGCAGGCCGCAGCTTTGCCAAAAGGCCAATCACCACACGGTACCCGAGGAAAGTATAACCAAGGGCAACGATGCTAAACCAAAAGATGAACTCGAAGGCGGATTTCAAGATGCGAAAAACTATCAAGTCTCACATGTTGTGTCCAAAGGAAGCCCCGATTTAGAGCGGTTTAGGATTGCGGCTGTCGTCCCAGATACACTCCCGGGAACGCCAATCTCCCGATTGGCGAGCTGGTGAATGGCTTGTTGTTTCCTCCGGGCTATGTTCGCGGCACACGCAGAATGCTCAGCTTCAACCTGCGTTTGGAGAAACTCGCCAATCAGGAGATTGGCGTTCCCGGGAGGCGCGAGCGCTCCCACCGTTTACATGTGCTTGATCATGAATGCCCAGAAATGAATCGCTCCCCAGGTCATGAAACCAATGAGAATGATGTCAATAATCCCGATGCGATTCCAAAATTCCTGCGGCTCTTCCTCCTCGCTTTCCTCGCCCTCCTGAATGGCTTCGGCAGTCGCAGCCCCTGGCAAAGCGGGCTGAGGTGGCGTGTACTTCGCCATGGTAAAGACGGTGGCATTCGGGCCGCCTGCGCCCACCAAAGCTTGCGTCAGCGCGGGCTGTGGCATCAATCGCATCCGCCACGCGGGCACCAAGGAGCCCGCGGCCGAGGGAAGTTCATCAGACTCCGGCAGATTCAGCTTATAAAGATGGCGATGAAATGCAGCCACCGCTGCTGAGAACATGAAAAAGGTAGGCCGGTAGCCGAGATCTACCATCCATGACGAAACCATATAGGAAAGAACGAGCACAAAGAGCGTGCGTCGTATTCGCTCCTCGTCGGGGTCATGCGTCGTGGCCATCATTAACGTTCGCAAATTGCAATAGAGACAACCCAGGAAGAGAAAGAAACCGGGGATGCCGAGCTCCGCGCCCGTCTGCACATAGGAAGAATGACAGGCTTTATTATAATGATGAACGTGGAAAAACGTCTCGAGCCAGCGTCCACGGCCACAGCCCGCCCACTGAGTCTCCAAAACGTTATATGCAGTCGTAAACGCAATGACACGCCCTTGAATGGCCGGGTCCACTTTGGATTTATCCAGCTCATGCATCCGCGGCAGCGCATAAAAGGCGGTGCCGCCAAACATGATCGCCAGGACGGCAATCAAGATCTGCACCGTCTTTGGTCGCCCGAAGGCCATGGTGGCTACGATCACGCCGCCGGTTGTCAAAAAGGTCCCTTTCGAAAGCGTGAGGTAAATGCACCAGAGCGGAATGATAAACATCAGCGAACCGAGCTGCTTCATGAAGATCGGCCTTTTCCAGATGAGGAAAAAGTAAAGCATCGGAATGCACGGCGCGACGTTATGCCCGAGCGCGTTGGGATTGGCAAAAATCGAAAGATTCAGGACGAGACGCCCCTTCATCTTGTTCACGGTGATGTCGTGGCCGCCCAGCGGGTCGATCCCAAATTCGCTGGCGATCGCGAGCGCCGCGATGGCGACAATCAAAAACGTCCACCAGCCCACAAAGATCTTCAAGCGCCGGACATCTGTCAAAGTCTGCACAATGACGATATAGAAAATCGCCAAAGGATAGTTATCCTGAAACACCTGCCACGGAGTGACGGATGTCAGAATCATCCACATGAAGAAAAACAGCATCATCCAGTCATGCGGCGTCTTGAGGACGTCCTTGAATTTCAGTCCCCGCTCCCGCGTGAAAAGGCCGCCCAGGGCCATGATCATGACGATCTGCACGAAATGGATCTTTCCAAAAATGGAGCTCCATTCCTGGGGCCGGATGTAATACATCACGAGAAAGAGAACGACCGAAACGAGATCCATGGCTAGTTCAGAGCTGGATTGGCAGCGTTTCGGTACAGGCGCTCATAAGCGTCGGCCATGGCCTTGAGCGAAAAACGAGTCTCCACCGTCTGGCGTCCCCGGCGGCCCGCTTCCTCGAGGGCTCCGCGATTTTCAAGTAACGCGCGGATCTGGCGGGAGAGCGCTTCCGGGCTATTCAGGTCCGCAATCACCCCGTCCGTTCCGGTGCGGATCACCTGTTCGTGGCCGCAGCCCACATTGGCCAGGACCGGGATGGCGCAGGCCATGGCTTCGAGAGCGGCATTGGAGAGGCCTTCATTGACAGACGGGACCGCCAGCAGATCGAGCGCCTGATAACAAGGCAGCGGGTCCTGCCGAAAACCGGTGAGATGGATGCGTGGCTGAAGCACGCTCTCCCGAACTCGCTGCGTGATTCGCCCCTCCTCGCTGCCGCCGCCTCCGGCGATGAGCAAGTGCAGGGATTCATTCTCCGCGGCCAGCTGCTCAAATGCATCAAGTAACACATCGTGGCGCTTGAACGGGCCAAAGCGGCCCACCACGCCCACGAGCGTGGCATCTCTCGGAACACCGAGCGCCATCCGTGCCGCGCTGCGGTCACCCGGGCAAAAACGGCCCGTATCGACACCATTCGTCACGAGCGTAATCCGATTCGGCGAAAATCCCAGCGCCAGAAGTTCATCCTGAATTCCCTGCGACACCGTGTGCACCTTTCGGCAGGCGCGATACAACCACCGCCGCTGCCGCAAGCGCCGGGGCTGGCGCTCTTCGGGGGTCAATTGGCTGTGCTCGCCGTGCACCAAGGGGCAGCGCAGACCAAAGACCGTGGCGAGGCTGCTATAGATCAATGGCCCAAGATTGTGCGTGTGCACGATCGCCGGTTCCACGCGCGAGATTTCGCGCGCCAGCCGTCCGACTGCTTTTCCCGAAAAGCCATTCTGCTTGCCCATCACTTCGACGCGCTCCGGGACGGGCAGACGCTCCGCAAAAGCCCCCCGCCGTTCCAGACAGGCGATGTGCATCTCGATCCCGCGCGGCTCCAGGGCACGCGTCATGTTCACCACGCCATTTTCCATTCCGCCCGGCTCGAGCGAAGTCACTACGTGCAGCACTTTCAATGGAATGGCCATTGGCGGGATGAGCGCTACTCCGTGAGAGGGTCCGCGGCGGGAAGCGGGGTGCCAGAAGCCTGCGACGGCAATGCACCCGGATGCCTTTCGATCACTGTGCGAAGGCAGAATTTAGCGAAGGTGCGCAGGCGAAAGAGCGGCGGCTCAAAGAAGCGCTCCGGCCGCAGAAAAAAGGGACAGAGCAACTGAGAGATCGCCAAGTAACCAAAGCCACGCAGCCGCAGGCCGGCATCGAAATGCGTCCAGGCGATTTGAAAGAAGTGCACGGAAAATGCGCAAATCCAAAACGGCAAATCCGTCCGCGGGACAGCATTGGCCCGCCACGCTTTGAGCATCACCGTGCGTGAATTCTGTTTCATGCGCGGCGCGTTCTTGCTCATGTTCGAACCGTGGCGCCGCAGCAGCACCATGGGCCGGTCGATCAGCCAAAATCCATATTTCATGGTGATCCGAATCCACATGTCGCGATCTTCGGAACTGCGCAGGGTCGTATCGAAAAGGCCGCAATCATCAAAGACTTTGCGGCGAGCGACGATGGAGGAAGAAAGCGGCCGATTGCGCAGCACAAAATCACGAGGCGTAAATTCTCCACCATGATCAAAGATAAAGCGCGGAGCCCCCATGCGGCGTCCGGTCTCATCCATGCGCCCCGTGCCCGTGGCCACGAGGCCAAAATGCTCATCCAGCACCGCAAATTGCTTCATCACTTCGTCGAGAAATTCCGGAAGCCATTGATCGTCCGCATCGAGAAAAGCCACGAACGGAAGGCGCGCCACTTCGATGCCTTTGTTCCGTGCCGCGGAAAGCCCGGCATTTTCCTGAAAGACATAACGAACTCGCGGATCGGTGTACCGGCCCACCACCTCCGCAGTGTCATCCGTGGAACCGTCATCCACCACGATCACCTCAAAAGCCGAATAGTTTTGCGCCAGCACCGACTCGATCGCCGTCGATAAATAATGCCCGTAGTTATACGCGGGGATCACCACGGAAACCCCCGGCGCGTCCGCGGAAACATTCGCGGCCGGTCTATCGGAATTCAGAAATGTTTGGCCTTGCGGACCGGAAGGAACAGCAGTCACGGCTTACTTCATCACGTATTCTCGATCGCGTGGGTCGTCGAGTAGTAGTAATCGTGAGAGTAGTAGTAGTACTGGTAGTAGTTGGTCGTGGCGTTGAGATCGAGCCGGTTGAGTACGAAGCCGTAAAAGTTGGCTCCGTTGGCTTGCAGCATCTCAATCGCCGCTTTCATGGTGCGGATCGGCGTATTGCCGCTCCAGATCACGAAGAGCACTCCATCGACGAAAGTTTGCAACACGGAAGTCTCGGAAAGGCCGAGCACCGGCGGCGTATCAATGACGATGCGATCAAAGCGCTCCCGCAGGGTAATCATGATCTCGCGGAATTTTTCCGAGCAAAGCAATTCCGTGCCGGCATCGACATGCTTGCCGGCGCTGACAATCGTCAGGTTTTCATGCGTCGTCGGCCGAATGGCATCATCGAGCTTGCATTCGCCAAGTAACACATCGCTCAGACCCGGGCTCTTGCGATAGCCGAAGAGGCGATGCAAGCGGCCGCGGCGCAGGTCCGTATCGACAAGTAACGTACGCGTGCCCGTCTGTGCAAAGGAAATGGCCAGATTGGACGAGACCACTGTCTTCCCTTCCTTGGGCATGGCACTCGTCACCATGATCACATGCGGCGCTTTAGTCAGCGCTCCCATGGAAAGCAGGTTGGTGCGGATCACGCGGAAATTCTCGACGAGATTGCTTTCCGTGGTCTTCTGGCCATCGAGCAGTGGCGCGGTCGCGCCATACTCCGGCAGTTTCGGCACGATGCCGAGACCGCGCAATTGGAACGCGGATTCCACCTGCTCGAGGTTACTGAGCGTGTGGTCGAGATATTCCACGAGGAACGGAATGCCGATGGCAAACATCAAACCCAGGAACATCGAGGCGAGGAAGATTTTCCCTTTGCTCGGAGAGACGGGATCTTCGTGATAATCGACCAGCCCGCGGTAATCCAAATCCACGCGCTCCTTGTCAGAGTCCAGGTAATCCAAGGCATCCAGTTCCTTCTTCATCTGGCTGTAATACCGTACCCAGGGCAAATTGCTGGCGTTAAACATTTTACTCTGCTCCGTCACTGCCGTCAGTTTCTCCATCGCGGCGTCATATTCCGGCGTCTTTGCTTCGAGTTCCTTCTGCTTATTGAGCAAATCCGTGTACTCGTAGCTAAGACGGTCGGAGGCCACTTTCAATTCCGTATCGAGACGCCGGTCGATTTCCTTCAAATCCTTATTCAATTCCACCATCTTGCGATGCCCCGGCTTATAGATTTGCGCCGCCTGATTGATGGCATTCTTGATTTGTTCCCGCTGCTTCTCCAAATCTTCCCACGGCTGCGCGGATTTCACCATCGGCGGCGTGATGACCACATCCGTCTTTCCTAATGGCGAAGGCGAACCAGACTCCGCCGGCTCAGAATTTCCCTCCTTGCTGCCATTGGCATCCGCTCCCCCCTGTCCTTGCGGAAGGTTGTTGTTTGTTGTTACTTGAATATCATCACCGATGTGCAGCGCCGTGGACTTATCGTTCACGGAGTCGATGAGGGAAAGCTTGGCCACGGTTTCCAGGTCCGGATCTGATAGGCGAACCTTCACGCGACCCACCGCCTCGATCCGCTTTATAATCGCCACGAGATCCGCAGGCAGGCTGCGCATCTGGCTCGCCTTGATTTCCGCCTCCGTCACGTTCAGCTTGTTCTTCAAATCAAATTTCTCACCGCGTTTTTCGCTGATTTTTTCTGTGACCTCCTTGATCTCAGGGAGATATTTCGCGGTAATCATATCGCGCTGGCGGTTGCGCTCGTCCTGGCGATGCTGCAGATATTGCTTCACCAATTCCTGAGGCCACCGGGAGACGAGCGGAAAGGAATTGCAGTACGACTCCAGCTCCACGTTCTTCTCCGCATTGACGGCGGCGCGCAGCTTAAAGATATTCTTGAGGCTTAGATCCTTGAAGCCGCCACCGAGGCCGAGGGCATGCGCGGTACGTACGACGTTGTCCGGTCCCGTCAGTTCACGAATGACAGCGGCGACGCGTCCGTCCCGGTAGAGAGTATTGGTATCGAGCGGTTGCGCGACATAGTTGACGCGGATCAGCGCTCTGGACCAGTAAACGGGGCGGGCGAAAACATACCAGATCGTCCCGACAAGCATCATGGCGCACATCAAGAGGATCATCAGCCGCAGATGCTTGCGGCCGATGGCCACATACATGAGCAGATCGTGAAAGTTGACTACGCGCTTCTTAATTCCAGGAATCATCGCTTTTTAGGGATGGGTACAGAGAGTCTTCGGGGGAGTTGATAAACCTTTGGGTCGGGGCCTCCAGAATAGCGGATTTGGACGCAAAGTCCAAGGAAACTGTCGTTCCCGAGCTATTCTGAGAGAAGCAACTCCGGTGCCCGCATGCACGTGGCGTGAATATTTTATTCGCGCCGCATTCAGCGTATCCCTCCTGCAGTCGTAAACGCCGCAGGGATGCTTAGTTGCACGGATGCCCAACCCTAAAAAACATTTTCGCAAAACTGCGAAACCGAGAGAATGGAAACCCGCCGAGGCAAAAAGTGCTACCGAAATCGGTTGGCATTTGCGCGCTTTTCTTCCGCCCTCGCGGTCCGGTTAGAAAAACGCAGAGGCGCCGAGAATAGAGCGGAGCGACGCAGAGGAATACTGTTTCCGCTCTGCCTCCCTCTGTGAAACTCAACCTTTTTGCCTCTCGAGCGGGCGTAGCATCGGGGAACCCCTCTGCGCCTCTACGCTTTCTGACAAGGTCAGTTTAAGGGGTGCGTCTCGCTCAGACCGAGTACCGCTCGCGTTCTGCCAGACTAGAAGCTCCAGAACTTCTCGGGAACCACTACGATGTCGTTGACCTGCAACTGGACGTCGGGTTTGCGACCGTGGGTGATTTCTTTCACGTTCACCGGGATCTCCACTTTCGTGCCATCAGGCATCGCGCGGAGAACATGCACTTTCGCCTCATTGGCGAAGTGCGAAAAACCGCCGCTCTGCAGGATCGCCCCGTAAGCGGTGAGCTTCTCCCCACTCTTCAGCTTGTAGCTGCCCTGGTGCTTCACATTGCCAGTCACATAAATCAGGCTCGCCTGGCCGACCGGGATCGTAACGACATCCCCTTCGCTGAGGGTGATATCCGAACCAAGGCCATTGCCATCGACAATGCGCTGGACGTTGACTTCTTCCACCACGCTCTTGTTGCTCACCATGCGCATCACCTTCACGTGGGAAAGATCCGCCGTATCCGTGACGCCACCCGAGCTCAGGATCACGCCGACCAGTGTCGGTGCTGTTCCCGCAGGGATTTTATAACGGCCCAAATGCTTGAATTCACCGGCCAAAAAGATCGTCGGACCGGCCTCTACATCAACGCCTTCAATCGGCTCGATCATCACCGTCGCTTTCTGAAGCTGCGAGCTGAGAAGCGCCTTGCGAACCGCGGCCTCCGCCTGCTCCAGGGTCTTGCCCGCCACGTTGATGCGCCCCACAGACGGGAGCACCAAGTAACCACCGCGGCGCACCTGATACTTGCCGTTGAACGAAGGATCTTCGGTTACAAAAATTTCCAGATGCTGGCCAGGGACGATCACATCCTTGCTGCCGGCCGGATTGATCGGCGCGAGCTGAGACTCCACTTGATTCAATTCCGCCTTCTTTTCCTGCAAACGCGAACGCCAGCTCTCCACTTCCTGCTCAAGCTTCTCGCCCTGCTCCGTTCCCCCACCGCCCTGTGCGGCAATATCGAGCTTCTTCTTGGCGGCTTCCAAGTGAGCTTTCGCAAACTCAATCTCTTTTTCCAGCGTATCCCGCTGCTCTTCCAAATCTTCCGCTTCGGAAGAAGCCTCGGTCTCGCGTACGGTCACGGTAGAGGTCTGCAACGATGCAACATCGACCTTCGAAGCGCGAAACGGGATCGGGCTCTTGCTGCCACCATGATCCATGATCGGCGTTTCAGCGTGAATAGCTTGAAGGGGGGCGCAAACCAAAGCAGCTGCAGCCAGGGAAACAATCAATTGTGGGTGAAGTTTCGGGGCGGTCATGTTAAAAAATAAGTTCACTCTCCAGGGCGGAATGGGCGGGCAGGGTAGGATTAATTAGAAAAATTTACGCAAACGTCAAGTTCGGGAAGGTGGGCGAAATCAAAGCACTCTCCTTGCCCAACGGTCACCTAAAATACTTTGTCAGAGAAACGTAAAGAAGATTTTCATAGTAACTGTCACCAGGTTGGTTGGAATCGCGCACCTGATATTGATACAAAAGCCGCCCGTAAACGGTGTCCGTAAAGCGGTGCCTTAGCTCCAGACGCCCCGTCCAGGTATCGGAATCCTCATCACCATTGGGATCATGGAGGACTTTGGCGTAGATCCCGGAAGCCTGCAGCACGGTCCGCGGCCCCAGGGTATAAGCGAGACGCAAGCCGGCACGAAACTCGTCCCGCGTGCTGTCTTCTCCCGTCAAATCCTCCACTTCGGCGACTGTCGCAAACAATGAGCCTTCCAGGCGAGGTCCCAGTATTTGGTGAAGCGTGTAAGTTGCCCCGGTGACAATTTCGTCCTGAAAATAGTTCGTCGTACGGCCGACAAAGAGCGATTCCGTAGTGTACGGACCCGCGACATGGCGAAGATCCAGGTGGAAGAGCGCGTGCACGCTGTCGTGCTTGGAGTAGTAAAACACACCCGCCGCGGCGTCCAAATGCAGTTGTTCCGTGATCGGACCCGTAATACCCAGCATGACGGTGTGATTGATGCCACCCGATTGGTCCGTGTAGAGCGCTTCGTATGAAAGATAGGGTTTGAAACGCCAGTCCTCATGGACTTCCTGAAGAAGAACATCCGCACCATCCCGAAGGGTCGGCAAACCGCGATCCGTCTGATTATACCAGAGATTCTCGTTAAAAACGCGCACATGCAGCCGCACATCCCCAGGGAGGAGACGCTCCCCAGACGCGCTGATTTCGTTGCTGATGACGGTAAAAGTGGAGTCTTCCTCCCGGGTCTCGTTCCGGTGGCTATCGTTGTTATGCCCGGGGAAACGGAAAGCGTAGCGCCCGGCTCGATCCTCACCGGCTGAAGTTTCCGGCTCGAGCTGGGTAAAATCATCCCGAGTATTGTTCGAGTAGTAGCCGACGTGGGTGCGCAAATCGTCAGCAAAAAGCACCGGCTGACCGAAAAGCTCTGTGTCCCAGGTGAACTGCGAAAAGACTGCCGGGATTGCCGCCAGGCCGAGACTATAGGGAATTCGCGTGCCCGCACCGCCCAGGCCAAATTCACCCTGAAAAGGCAGGAAAACCAGTGAACCGGAGGCCGCGATGTGGAGATCTTCGCTCAACTGGACGATCAAGGTTCCGCTCAGCCGCATGATGCCGATGACTCCCGATTTCCGATCGGTCTCATCCAAATCTTCGTTATCCGTGAAAAGCAACGCCGCGGAGAGCGCATCCAGCTTGAAGAAGACCGGGCCAAACTTCAGATCCGCATCCTGCGGCTCAAACCCGCGGCCCAGCAAAGGGAAATTGCCGTTCACCGTCGGAAGATCCAGCCTCATTTTTCCCTGAACTGAGCCCGCTTCTACATGCGACGTCGGCGCGAGCGCGTTGGTATTGAGCGTCGGAATCGCCCGGGTCGTGCGAAACAAGCTATTGGGCTGAACGGCATAGTCCGGCGGTTCGTTATATGCGTTCGGCGCCACCGTCCGCATCTGATCCGAATCCGGCAACGTCGGAGGACTTTGCCGAAACGCGGGGGAATCAACCACCACACCGTGTTGAGCGAATACGGCCGATGCCGTGCAGACGAGAATCGCCGCCGCTCCTAAAAAAAAATCGGACACACTGCTGGCGCGCCGCCTGGATTGAAAGTGGGAGAAGCTACTCAGCCTATGCGTCACCGTTCACTCCCTTTCGCAGGTAGTTGCCGTTCCGACTCGCCAGATTTGTGGCGGTCACGCTTTACGAGGAAAAGCTGCGGAAGATCTTCTTTGCGAAAGGAGAAAGGGAGATAAGCAAGCAGGCCGACCACCGGAACAAACGTCACCACTGCGATCCAAAAAGTCCGCTGCCGCTCGGTGAACGGTTGGGAAAGGATGCTGGTAATCGCGCATCCGACCACAATCAACCACACCAGGCCGATACAAATGAGGACGGGGGCATTAAATTTCGCGGCCTGGAGAGTAAACTTGTAGAGGATCTGGGTCATAACAGGGGCGCCTTCTTCCCTCAGAAAGCACGGGGTGGCCCGTTACTTGGGCCTCGGCTATCAAACACGGTTGGCTCTTGCGCGCAAACATTTTTCGCAAAAGCCGGAGGGTTTTTTGGCAATTCCGGTAGGAGAGAAGCAAGATTGATGCACAGAGAGACCGAATTCTCTCTTTTGAGAAAAGAAAGCCGGATTCCGCTCAAAGGAGTGAAATCTTTGAAAAACAAACCCACCACTAAAGGTAAAAGCCCGTAAAAGCCCGGAGCACGAATGACGAGGGACGAAAAAGCCCGAAACCCGAAATCCGAACTCGCTACTCGGAAATTCCTGCCACGTGTGAAGATCAAAAACGCCCATTCGGACTTGGGATTTCGGGCTTCCTTCGCCATTCGTCATTCGGGCTTCGGGCTTTCTGTCTTCCCTCCTCGCTCACAACTCTTTAAACCACCCCCACCCTTATGACTCCCATCATCATCATCGTCGTCGTTGCGGCGGTCATCTTCGCCATCGTGCTCTTCAATTTCATCGGGACCTGGATCCGGTCTTGGATCAGTGGAGCGCATGTGCCGATCAGCACTCTCGTCGCGATGCGGATGCGCGGCGTTCCCGTGACCCGCGTGATCGATGCGCGCATCACTGCCGTGAAGGCTGGTCTGCCGATTCCCACCGATCCGCTCGAAGCGCACTACCTCGCTGGGGGCAATGTGGAGCAGGTCATTCGGGCACTTGTCGCGGCGGACAAAGCAGGCATCCCGCTCGATTTTGACCAGGCGCGCGCCATCGACCTCGCTACCCAGGGAACCGGCAAGACGGTGCTCGACGCGGTGAAGACCAGCATCAATCCGCGCGTGATCGATTGTCCAAATCCCTCCAGCGGTAAAGTAACCATCGACGGCGTGGCCAAGGATGGCATCGGCGTGAAAGCGCGCGCTCGCGTGACCGTGCGCACCAATCTCCAGCAATTTGTCGGCGGTGCGACAGAAGAAACGGTCATCGCCCGTGTCGGTGAAGGCATCGTTTCCGCCATCGGCTCGGCGGATTCCTATAAACTGGTGCTGGAAAATCCGGATCGTATTTCCAAGGCGGTACTGAGCAAGGGTCTCGATAGCGGCACCGCGTTTGAGATCCTTTCCATCGATATTGCCGACGTGGATGTGGGCGAAAACATCGGCGCCAAGCTGCAAGCCGAGCAGGCGGATGCCGATAAGCGCGTCGCGCAGGCCAAGGCCGAAGTTCGCCGCGCCGCCGCCGTCGCCGCCGAACAGGAAATGCGTGCGAAGACCCAGGAAATGCGCGCCAAAGTTGTGGAGTCGGAGGCGCAGGTGCCGCTCGCCATGGCCGAGGCCTTTCGCTCCGGCAATTTCGGCATTATGGATTACGTGCGGATGAAAAATATTGAAGCCGATACCCAGATGCGTGGCTCCATCGCCGGAGGCGGACAAGGCGGACAAACCCAATCTGGGGAACATCAGAAATGAGCGCGCACTTCCCGGTGATCCTGGCTTCCGGTCTTGGGCCGCTGGCGCCGGTCATCTTCTTCGCGATCATCGCGATCATTAATAAGATCGTCAGTTCCGCCACTCAGGCGAAGCCGCCACCACCGGTGCAACGTCCGCAATCCGGAGGCGGCTCCGGCCGGTCCGGCAATGATGAGGACGAACAAGTCCGCAAATTCATGGAAGCGCTGGGCTTGCCGCCCAACACTCCGCAGCAAAAATCCGAAGCGGTGCGGCGCACCCAACCGCAGCAGCCCCCTACTCCGCCGGCGAGAACGCAGGCCACTTCCGCGAGCCGCAAGCAGCAGCAACAACAAGGGAAGGGTTATCGGCTGAGTCCCCCGCCCGTTCCGAGCGCTGCGAAGAAGACCCCTCCGCGTCCCGCGCCGCAGATTTCGATCGAATCGATTGAAAACCCGCACGTGGCGGAGCTGAAAACACCGGAGGTCCCGGAATTCCACACGACGTCGTCCACGGTCACGGCAATCCCGATGGAGACCGGCACGGTGCCAACGGCTGCGGCAAGGGCTTCAGCCACGCCCGCGACGCTGTCTGTGCGCGAGATGGTGCGCACTCCGGAGAGTCTGCGCGCGGCATTTTTGCTAAAAGAAATACTTGGCCCACCTCGGGGCTTGCAAAGCAGCAACATCGCTCCTAGTTTCGCGTCCCCTTAAGCCGACGTGGCGGAACTGGCAGACGCGCTAGACTCAAAATCTTGTATCCGCAAGGGTGTGTGGGTTCGAGTCCCACCGTCGGCACTTCTCTGAAATCTGCCCAGTTCCACGTGCGCATCTGTGGGTAGCGCACGCACCTCGCAACGGCTGCCTCATTCAAATGCTCTAGCCACGAAAGAACGCAAAGAACTCAGAGAAAATCTCCTCTGTATTTCTGCTTCTTTGCGTTCTCTGCGTTCTTTTGGGGCTTTCTTTTTCCGCACTCATTTCTCGCTTTGCGGAATGATGCACGTGCCGGATTTCCATTCCCCTCTCGTATAGTCGCTGGCTATTTGCGGCTGCTTCATGGCAGGTCGCCACGCCCAAAAGATCACCGCCGGATTTCGTTTCAAAACCTCAGGCAGATCCTTAAAAATATCCGAGAGTTCCAGGTCACCCGTGATCTGCGTGCCGGGACGCAGTAACACCGATCCACCCACCATCCCGTGAGGACCATCGGAAACCATCGCCTCTGACAGCGGCTTCTGTGACGGATCGCCCAGTTCAATAACTTGCAATACAAGGACCATGCTGTTCCACGGCAAAGCTTGGCGGCTGCAAGCCACTGCGTACTCATCCGTGTTTTTCAACGTGAATGAGAGCAGCATCGCTCCCCGCTGGTCGCGTCTGCATCTGGCGCTTAACGCATAATGCCATCTTTCGAGCTGCGACTCCGGCTGTTTTGTCTGAGCCAAAAGTGGCTGTGCGAACAAAAGCCATGCAGCGACGATCAGGTGAAACAAGGTTTTCACGGCGTTCTCGCTTCAGGTTTTAACGCGAAATCCCGCTCCCGAGACTCGGCATTTTTTCGCTCACACCGCCCCCTACCCGGCAATGATCAGCCGATACTTGTTGCCGTGATTATCCGTGGCTTCTCCAAAGCCTTTCCCAAACAAGTTGGTCGTAAACTGCATGTCGAATACCGACCCGCGATCGCCATGCGCTGTCGCCACACCTTGCACCGGTTGACCCGGAATCGTCGTGTACTTTCCGGTGACGTGTTCGCCAGAGGGCATGGTGAAACTCAACTTTCCGCTTTGCCCCGCAGCATCGGTCACCTTCACGATGATGTCAGGCCTGCCGGCCAGAGGACCGGAAACAGGCGTGAGCGTGGCCGTCATGGTGCATGCGCTCAAAACAAGAGCGGCGGCGAGGGAAAGAATCAGGGTGGGTTTCATAGATGATCTCTGCGAGGGGTTGAATCGTTTCACGGCACCCCGCCTCATGAAATGCGAGGACCCGCGCACGCGGAATTCACCTCACATGAACGTTCCGACGCCGCGGATGCGACATCGCAAGGGGGTAGCCATTTCACAGCAGACATGCAACAATAGGCGGCTCTCCCGCCACAAGTGAAAAAATGAATCGCGATTCGCACACCCGCCCTTTTGAATCACTAAGCAAGCTGTTCGCGATCGGCGACTTGTTTCACGATTAAATCCTTGCGCCAGCGAAGGTGCGTGCCTTCCAATTTCATCATCGCCCCACGAGCGCATCATTCTTGCCAGAGCAGTGAATCCCGAGGTTTTTTATCTGCATATTCAGGGAGAGCAGCGAGGGCCTTACACGGTCCCCCAGATCGATCACCTGCTCAATTCGGGGCTCATTGAAGAAGAGACGCTCTTCTGGCGTGAAGGGCTGGAACAATGGCAGCCCGTCACCAATCTCGTGGCGCTCCGCAAAAAGGCGCGCCCATGGCTGAAGCCCGCCATCGCCGGTGGGCTGCTGCTGATCCTGGCGCTGTTCGTCCGGCTATTTGGGCCTTCGGTGCGCGAGGGCTGGCGCGAGGTGGCGCAACACGAATTCTCCGCCAATGCCGCTTACTGGCGGTCGCGCGATTTTGTCCGCCATTCGTCGCTCCCGGAAGGCACGCTCTTCGATTTCGAACCTGCCTCCGCCGGTGAGGTGCAGCTCATCCCCCCCGATGGAGCTGCGGTAACCTTGCATGGCAAACTCACCGATCCCCACGGTCAATCGCGGCCTGCCACCTGGGATATTGTTCTCCACTACGATTCACGCTTGAAGGAGTGGACCGCCGTATCCGTCTACGAGATCAGTCAGCCACCATGGACCTCACGCTAAAATTTCGCGCAGCAAAACCGCCTACGATGTTCCTAGCCGCGGGGATTGTTCTCGCTACGTTACCCTCTTGTAAGAAATCTCAACCACCCCCGCCTCCCGTCGTCCATGTTGCCCCTGTTTTTACGCGTCCCTATGAAGATGGGTACAAGGCCGGCTTTGAGAAAGGCCAGTCCGATGCGCGTCCCCGCGCCAAGATACCCAGCGAGGAGGATATCGCTTTGAAAGCCTCGCAAGCCGCTTCCGTCGATGAAGCTCACGCCGAGAAATGGCAGCATGGGTGGGCCGAAGGTTACTTGGCGGGATTCCGCGAAATCGTCACGCACCAAAAATGAAACTGCGTTCTTCTTTCTGTTATATCTGCCTGACCGTGTTCTGCGCCGCGGCGCGCGTTTCTCAAACGGCCCCGGCCCCTGCCGCCGCACCCAGTGCGGTGGATGCCAACGCCGCCTCGCTGGCGGATGTCGAGACGCAGCGGTGCCAGGATAAAATCGCCAACGTTCAGCGCGACACCCTCAACAAATACGAGGACGGCTTGCAGGAACTGCAAAACACTTTCCAAAAGGCCGCCGATCTGGAAGGGGCGATCGCGGTGCGCACCGAGCGCCAGCGCCTCGCTGCCGAAAGCATCCTCACGGAGAAAAACTTTGTGAACGAACCCAAGGCCTTGCGCGCGCTGCAAATGCAGACCGTGGCGCGGATCAAGGATCTGGTCACACAACTCGTGCAGGAAAGCGTGCCGCGGCTGATTGAATTGAAAAAATCCCTCACGGTCGCGGGAAAACTCGATGAAGCGGTCGCCGTGCGCACCTCCATCGAACAGTTGCAAAATTCGTTTGTGCCCATCTCGCGCGCCGAAGCCGGCTCTGTCGTCACCGCGGAAACGGTGTTGCAAGCCTATGCCGGAGATCGCCCGCGCGCGGACAAACAATACAAAGAGCAGCGCCTCACCGTGCGCGGCGTGCTTGGCGGGTATCGCCAGGACCCGAATGATTCGAAAAACTATTTCCTCTATCTCACCGGCGGTTCTTTGGGGGATGCCTGGGTGCAATGTTCCTTCCCCGCCTCCGACTTTCGTTTTCGCGAAGAAAACCAGTTTTCCGGCAGCTTCCTCGTCATCAATTCCAAAGACTATCCCTCCGGCCTGCGCGTGCAGAAAGGGCAAACGCTGGACATCCGCGGAACCTGCGAGGGCTGGGATGAACTGGTGAAACTCTCGAAGTGCGACCTGCCCAAGTAACAGCGTGCTAATTGGAGAGGGCATTTACGCCTCGCAGCTCACAGAGCTGCGCTACAGCCGCCCGGGGCGAAACAATGTTACTTGGAGAAATCCACGTCTCGCTAATATTCCGCCGGTTCGGCGCTATAGGCCCAGGTCTGTGACCTGGGCGGCGCAAGACGTTGGTTGCACGCAGCGTGACGTCCCAGGCGGCCAGAGCGGGTTGATTTCACGGAAGGCTCGAGTGAATAAGGACATCACTGAATCAAGTAACGAACACCCAATCGCTCACCCTCATCACTTGTGCATTCCACCCGTTCTAGCCGCCGGGACAGCTGGGGCCCCACCAGCCATCGGCATTCCACACCGCTAGTTTAGCGTGTCACTCCCGCCGGGAACGCCAATCTCCCGATTGGCGAGTCTCTAAAATCACCCATCCCCTCAAATGGCCAGGCCGTAAGCAAAGGATCACATCTCCCTGTCGTTTAAACATCACCCCCAACAGGCATATCCCTTGCTTGCACTTTCTCAATGTTTTCCGGGCGCAGTACCCGGGTGCGTTCCTCGCGACCCTCGGAGGAGCCGCGTCCACTTCCCCAGGAAATCTGCACCACTCCCAATGAAAAAATTGCTCGTTTCCCAGCCCCTGTTCCTTGCCTTCCTCATTTTCGCTGCATTATCGCCGAGCATCGTTCGCGCGGATGGCACTGATCTTCTGAAGACCAGCGTCCCTACAGACTTAAACGACACGCTCCTATCTTCTTATATGAGAAATGCAGGCGACTTCGAGGCTCAGCAATTTATCACCGATGCAAGCCCTCGCATTCTCTTCAGTGCCACTGCAACATTGCTCAACGCTGCAATGTTTACCCCCCAGGACCGAATGCTCATGGCCACTATCGCGGTGGACAATGGCGGCCAGCCGGGAACCATCGTTGCCTCGGCTCTTGCGCCGGCTGCAGCTCTCTCAGGCAGTGGTTATGATTACAACATTTCCGACGTCGAATTTCAGTTCGATCACATAGTGCTTTCCCCTTCAACCACCTATTGGCTGGTCCTGACCGTCTTAGAAGACTATCTGCCTGACAATGTCGGCATCGATCTTTTTTGGTTGAATGCCTTTCCTGATAAAGGCGGGAGCTACGACAATGCGCTTCCTTGGAAAGTCGGCTTGTTTACGGGCACTGAAGTTGGGTACACACCAGCGGACGAAACGCCAGGCCATTCCATAGCCGCTTTCACACTTAAGGGAACAAAAGTGCCCGATCCCATCGTCAAAGGAGGCCCTTTCACTACTTATCCCAATGCCTCCTACGGCTCGTTTTATTCGCCGGCGATCAATAGCCAGGGAACGGTCGCATTTCGGGCCTCGCTGAATATCCTTCATTCCCGCGCGATCAACACCATCGTGCGTATCATCGGGGGCGGAGGCCAGGAAATGGTCGCACAGAGCCAGGCACCCTCGCCGGATCTTGGAGCGAATTTTGTGAGCTTTGGCGATCCAGTGCTTAATAACGACGGAGAGATCGCGTTCAACGCCTTGCTATTCAAGGATGGGACAATGATCACCCCCGCAAACGATACCGCCGTCTTCGCCGATCTCGGCGGAACGCTGCATTGCGCCTGGCAGGAGGGCAATCCCGCGCCCGGCACCGGAGGAAAGCAAACATTTGTCAAAGCTTCGTGGTTTAACCTCGCCCATGGCGCGCTCTTTATCGGCGCCACCACCATCGATAACTCCGCCGTTCCCAAGCCTGTGAAATCGAGCGGCGTGTGGAAATGGGACGGCGCGAGCCTCACGCCCGCCGTCTTCATCGGCGAAACCGACATCACGGTTAACGGCGTCTCGCACGGCGCGGTGACCAAGATTTCCGGCCCGGCTTCCTCCGGCAATGGCAACGCCTCCGCGCGCATGGTTTCCACCGATGGCCGGCTCGTGCTCATGCTCACCTTTGCGGATAAAGTAACGGCGATCGTCGAATACTAAGACGTAGCATCCGCATTGCGTCTTCCTCATAGGACGGCGCCGCAGGCCCAAGCCTGTGATTGATGCGTGACCCGGACGCCCCCCCGCCACGCCTCCAAGCAGAGGTTCCGGGCCGGTTCCGGGCCGCCCGGGACCGGCCAGACGGCCCGGAACCTCCCTCCCCTTTTGAACCCGTGACGAGCCTTCCTCCCGCCGCCTGCATCCGCCCACAAACGCCCTCCATCCACCGCCGCAGTGCTGATCAAACGCTTAACAAGTAACACAAGCATCTGAAACATCGCTTCGCGCCGCTTTCACTCCATCACGCACTCCTTTGCAACCATCCTCCCCGCCCGCGCAAATGCCAGACACGTCATCAGGGACGCCCTGAGCGGCCTCCCCGGCATTGGGTTTCCCTCATTCACTGGGAGGTGAGAAATCCCAATCGCCAACCCACCCTCAACCCGGTGGACGGAGGTTCCGGGCCATCGGGCCGTATTCTATAGAATACGGCCGCCCGATGGCCCGGAACTGCCCACCCTCCCCTCCTCATCCTCATCCTCATCCTCATCCTCATCCTCATCCTCTTCCTCTTCATCATCCTCATTCTCCCCAACGCGCCACATCCACCCCATCTCACAACCTCTCGCCCATCGCTTCATCCGGGCCGCCATCCCTCTCCCTTTTCCAAAAATCGCCCATCCAGCCGACCCACCCCTCCCTTGCAACTCACCCGGGCCACCCGGGCCACCCGGGCCATCGGGCCATCGGGCCGTTCTATTTTTTCCGGCCCATTCCCACACACCACCCGCCACACAACGTCAAGTAACAATGCGCAGCATTATGCCTGAGAGCTGGCCTCAGTGGCAGCAAGTCGATCTTCCCACGCCACGCAGTTCGCAGATCTGCGCTACCACTGCGCAGCGTTAAGCCACGATTTCCGGACATTTCGGAGGTTCCGGGCCATTCGGGCCGGTCGGGCCATCGGGCCGGCACTTCCCCCTCGTCCCGAAGTTGTACTTCGAAACGCACTTGTGGGCGAAGCTGGGCTTCGGCAGCTGGATCACGCTATACTAAGACAGGCACGGCGCCGGGTGCGCAGTTCAAAGGGACGTCCCGCCCGGTAACGCCAATCTCCCGATTGGCGCGCTCGGTGAGGCGGCAGGGGGCGTGGAGTATCATTAACCCAGCCGCATCGCCATCTCGCGCTCTTGTCCCGGCGTAGCCTTAGCGAAGCCGGACCCGCGATGATTAAGTTAAGATAAAGATTACGTATCAACAGCCTCCCGCGGAACCCACCGCGCCAATCGGGAGATTGGCGTTCCCGGGAGTGTCACCGCAATTACACGTTTTACTCGTTTTCAGCGCCGCATTTCCCGCTACATTCCCGCCTCCCATGCCATCCACCACGTACGACGTTGCCATTATCGGAGGCGGACCTGCAGGCAGCAGCGCCGCGGTACTGCTTGCCCAGAAGGGACGGAAGGTCGTCGTGCTCGAGAAAGAAAAGTTCCCGCGCTTCCACATCGGCGAGTCGCTTCTGCCGTATTCGATGGACGTGCTCGACCGGCTGGGACTTCGCGACCGCCTGAACAAGGAAACCATGGCCAAATACGGCGGCGAAATCGCCACGGCCTGCGGAGCGCGCGCCGTGAAGTTTTATTTCAAAAACGGCTTCAAACTGAAGCACCACCAGGCCTACCAGGTGGAGCGCGCGGTCTTCGACAAAATGATCATGGATCGCGCCCGGGAATGCGGTGCGGAAGTGCGCGAGGAAGTGCTGGTGGAGAAAGCGGAATTCGACACGGAAGGCGTTACTTTAGAGACCAAATCGTCAGGCGAAACCGGCGAGAAGCGCGAGGCCGTGAAGGCGCGCTATCTCCTGGATTGCAGCGGACGCAACGCCCTCGTGGGCCGTCAACTCGGCCTGAAGCATGACTATCCGCATCTCCGCAAATTTTCCTGCTACGCGCATTACGAGAACGTCCAGCGCGACGAAGGGATCGACGCCGGGCTCACCCGCCTCGTGCGCGCGGAGAAGTATTGGTTTTGGCTTATCCCGCTCGACGAACGCCGCACCAGCATCGGCGTGGTCATGGATACCGCTGAGTTCAAGGGCAGGAAAATGACGCCCGAAGAAATGCTGGCCTGGGCACTGGATGATTCGGCGCTCATGCGCGAGCGCATGCATTACGCCAAGCGCGTGACGCAGGTCTATTCGGTGGGTGACTATTCCTATCGCAATCGCCAGCTCACCGGCGACCGCTGGATGCTCGCGGGCGATGCCGCCGGTTTCATCGATCCGATTTTCTCCACGGGCGTCTTTGTGGCGCTGCATTCCGGCGAACAATGCGCCGAAGCCCTGGACACGGTGCTTTCCAACCCCTCCAAGCAATCCGGCCTCTTTCGCCGCTACGAGCGCAAGATGCACAGCATCATGGATATGTACCTGCGCTTCGTTTCCGCATGGTACCGCAAGGAATTCATCGAAGTCTTCACCACGCCTACCGAGCGGCTGCAACTCGCTCCGGCGGTAAACGCCGTGCTGGCGGGCAATATCGGCAACACCTTTGCCATCTGGTGGCGCATGCAGCTCTTCTATCTCGTGCTCTTTTTGCAGCGGTATTTTCCCCTTTGCCCTCGCATGGATCACCCGGCCAAGGCCCCGGAGCGCATGGTGGAAACGGCGGTATGAGCGGGGCTGTGCTTGAAGACGTGACGATTTCCGGAAATGGTGCGCGCACGCCGCACGACCGCAACCCGCTCGTCGCGAGATGAACGTCCGAAAACAATTTGTGTCCACTCTGGACCTCTGCTCACACCTAGAAACGCCATGATTGAACTCCTTCGCTCTCCGTCCCCCCGCCCGCACCGGAAACTGGCCGTGTTCGCCGTTCTGCTGCTGGGAATCCTCGGCGCCCTTTCTTTCTCCGGCTGCCAGACGCCCGGCTCGGCTTTCCCGCAGCCCGCCGCGGATTGGCAGACCTTCCAGGGGCAATTGCAATACACCAGCTCCAATGGGAAATCGATCGTCGGCGATGTGGTGATCCGCCGCTCGCCGCATGACGACTTCCAACTGTCCTTCCAATCCGGCCCGGGCTTCCCCCTGCTTCATCTGTGGCAATCCCGCGATCGCAGCCGCATCGAAGGCGTGCTCGCTCACGGTTCGTGGCAGGGCCAGACGCACAATCCTCCCGGGCATCTTCGCTCCTGGCTGCGCCTGCGTGACACTTTTGCCCATCAGACGCATCCGCAACACGTCAAGGTGGACCTCGGTGGCGACCACTTCGTTTTCCACTTCGGCAATTGAATCTCCCGGACGCCCTCTCCCACCTCATCGCGCATCGCGCGCGATGGTTGCATGCCGCGACCGCTGCCCTTCTCGCTACGGCGGGCTTGGCCATCGCGTTCCACATGCATTTTGCATCGGACGTGCTCGACATGCTGCCGCAGCATTTCGAGTCGGTGCAGATCTTTAAGATTTACGACCAGCAATTTTCGCAGGCACGCGAGCTCACCTTTGCGCTGCACGACGAAAGCAAACGCTGCGACCTCGATGCCTTTGCCGAGCATTTCGGCGAGGAGCTGAGGAAAGAGCCGTGGATTGTGCGCGTGGTGGATGCACCGCCGGGCGACGCCGAAGGCGACCTCAAGGAAGCGCACAAGATGTTTGTGCCCATGCTCGTGCTCAACATGCCCGAAGCCGATTTCGACAAGGCGATGGGCGCTCTCGATCCCAAAGCCATCGATCAACGGCTGAGCGATCTGCGGTCGCAAATGGAATCCGGCTCGCCCATGGCCATGATGCAGCTCGGCAATGATCCGCTGGGCATCGTCGCACCCGCTTCGAAGCCCTTGCGCGGCTCGTCTTTCCTCGATCAATCGCGGCCCTTCGTCTCGCCGGATGAAACGCTGCACCTCGTCTTTGCCACGACGAATCAGAAAGACCTCGGCGTGCATGCCTGCCAGGAAACGATGCGCCGCTTTGAGGATTTTAAAAAGCGGCTGCTCGCCAATTGGGAAGGCGACAAACCGGAGATCCTCGTCACCGGGCGCACTCCCTATGTGGCGGAGCTTTCGGAGATGATGCGCCTCGACGTGGTCACCACGCTGATCACGACTGTGTTACTTGTCTCGGCGGTTTTCTGGATCGGTTTCCGGCGGCTGCGTCCGCTGGCCGCGATCATGCACGTGTTACTTGTCTGCTGCGTGGTGGCGGTGGCCCTGGGCGCTTTCGTCTTTCACGAGCTGAACATGATCACGATCGGCCTGTGCTCGATCCTCATCGGCCTCGGTGTGGATTTCGGGATGATGCTTTACTCGATCTACGAGGCCGAGCGGGCGGCGGGACACGATCACCAGACCGCCATCCGTGCGGCGCTGCAATCGCAGGGGCGCGGCGTGAGCTTCGGCGCGATGACTTCGGCGGCGGCCTTCATCTCCCTCGCGCGCAGCCAATGCCCGGGCTTTGTGCAGCTCGGCGTGCTCATTGCTTTCGGCATCGTCTTTGCGGGCTTGTTCATGATGACGCTGTTTTTTGCAGCGATCGGCGGCAAGCATGTTCCCAAGGCCAATGATCGCCTGCGCGCCGGCGGTACCCGCTTCGTTACTTGGGTCTTCGCGCATCCCAAGCCCATCTTTTGCACGACCGCCGGGCTGTTGCTTGTGCTCACCGCAATCGCCGCGGCCCCGATCGGGGAACTGAAATTCGAAGCGAATCCCAAGTCTCTGGAACCGAAAAACAGCGCCGCCGGTCATGCCTTGCGCACCATCACGGAAAAGATGCCTTCCGTCGGCGAACCGTGGCTCGTGCTCGTGCATGGCCGCGATGCCCAGGACCTGCATGATCGCTGGGAAAAGCTGCAAACCTCGTGGTCGGCACTCATGGCGGAGGGCGCGCTAAAGACGGTCGCCACACC